>Ga0066187_1000186_pt1 | contig 25453 bp, 18 predicted proteins | sample WorMetexBAHAMAS1_FD_58706 | JGI IMG/M metagenome (GOLD analysis project Ga0066187, IMG submission 58706) | Marine gutless worms symbiont microbial communities from Max Planck institute for Marine Microbiology, Germany - Inanidrilus exumae... | ecosystem: Host-associated > Annelida > Digestive...
ATTTGATGCTTGGAATTTGTATTTTTAGACACAATTATCTGAGGCAGAGCCAACTATCTCCGACCACGCCCATAGGACGTGGTTTTTAAAGTCTTAATAAACAAGTTGCGATATTTTAATTATTTAATGGGAAGACAAATCGCTGATTGGCGATTCTTTAGGCGCTGGATCCGCATCCGGCATTGGGCCGTTAAAGGATGCGTCCTGTTTTCCACCCCCAAAAAAACGGCCGATGGCCGCGAATATTTTTTTCACCCCCACCCAGATCTTGGGAAGCAGCCATGCCAGAAGCAGAATGAATAGAACCAGAAAAACGATAAAGGCAACGGGGTAATTCAAAGCGGTCCACAACCCCCCGATGACAGCAATGTCTTCTAGAGCAGAAGCTGTCCAATTGGTAAACGGCTCCGGAGAGGCGTTGATCAACACCCGCGATCCCGCTTTAGTCGCATGGGCTCCGGCGGCGATACCGCCCCCGAGAATTCCGGCTGCAACAGCCACGGCCGGATCGACATCCCCAACGGCACCCGCTGCCAGGAGCACGCCGGCCGGAATCCGGATAAAGGTATGAATGGTATCCCATCCGGTGTCTACTCCGGGCACCTTGTCGGCAAAAAATTCGACCAGGTACATCACGCCGGCAGCACCGATCACCAGCGGGTTCATCAGGATCTCTAGGCTCGCGGGCAGGGTGATGTTCTCCGTAACACCCAGCAGTCCCAGGACCAGAACGGCAGCATAAAGGTTGATACCACTGGCCCAGGCAGCGCCCATGGTAAGTGACAGGGTTTCGACGATTTGGTTGAAGTCTTCCATTGGCTCACCCCTTTTATGTGATGCAATATGCGCTTATATCACGGCCGATAAATTATATCCAATATGGGGTTACAATAAGGATGCCATCTTTTCTTATTCGGTAAAAAATTTATTTTAGTCCTAATTTTTCAACAGTTTACACATAAACAGCACTGCGTAGGAATATCCACTTATGCGCCGGTTGGGGCAGATCACCAAACGGCTGCGTCATATTACCCGCTTTAATCTCGGACCATCGTCATCGTTACCCATGGGAATGAAATAAGCGCTTCATTAAGGCTTTCACTCATTACTGATAGCTGATAGAATGGTGTTATTTGAAATGATTCATCACCCAACAATCCGGTATATCCGTTAAAGGAGGTATGAAATGGATAAAGCCATCAGGATTTTTTCGTTGTTGCTGCTGACAGGCATATTGGTATTCACAGCACCGGTAGCCGGTATCTCCGACGACAACTATCAATCTCTACTGGATGAGCTTCAGCGCAAAGTAGACGAAGCGGACCGGAAAATGGTGGCGCATCCGACTTTTCTGGATGAATTACGGGCGTTGGTGGAAAAATACCGGGCGAAAATCCGGAATATATTCCTGTCGGACGATTTTTCAGACGGCGACTATACAAACAATCCGATCTGGCAGGTAACCTCCGGAGGATTTCATATCGATACTGAAAATCGCCTGCGGTCCGATGTTTCCACCGGGATTCCAGCGTCGGCTCCAGTTCGAAAGGAAAAATCACTGTCTCCCGAACAGCAAGCGGTGGGACTTCTGCTCAAGGGTATCCTGGGGGGCGCACAAAAAGAGCCGACCCAGCAGGCAGCACCTGAACCTAAGCCGGAAAACGCTGTGATCAAAACAAGGGTCGATATCGATCCAGCGTTTGAACTCGACCTTTCATTTGCCTCAACCTCTGAGTGGGGCTCCATGGAGATCGCCCTCCTCGGCGGCGATGCGATGAACACACGATATCGACTCATCTACCATGCAGCAGCATCGGAAAAACGCCCTATCGAGATCGTCCGGGAGCGAAACGGCCGGGAATACACCATCGAATCTGCCCTTCAATATCCCGATCTAGATGACAGCATGTCCCATCGCCTCCAATGGATTCGTAGTCTCGACGGTACCATGACGGTGTGGGTGGATGGGAAGGAGGTGCTGAGAACCATAGAGGTGTACTACCGGGATGCTTTCACCGGACTTGCGCTTGTCAACAAAGGTGGCACCTATGCCGTTAATTCCATCCGCGTGATGTCGCCCCAACCGCTTGCGGATTGAACGGAAGCGTGAGGCATCTTGAATTCGGATGGAGCATTCCTGCGGGAAAGGCGAACCATGCAAAAATGCAGAAAAAGCCCGTGACCACATGAAACGCCCTGCCCGTTTACCTGTACACCCATGTCCCGAATGGACACATCTCCTGGAATCACATTTGTATGTCATATGTGAATATGCTGAACCATGATCGAAAGCCGATCTTGCGATACATGGCCGATTCAAATGTTGCTTGGCATCAAAATGATCTCTATCTTCAGGAATATTTGAAGTAAAATTGCAATCCACCCAAAGAAAGTACGCCCGGCTAAGGGAAAACCACAAGCCCGTCGGCATGTCGCACATTCCTGGCTGATCTAGAATATTCGGGATGGAGGTCTACCATGCGTTCAAACCTTATCTTCTGTCTCGGCATCCTTATGGGCCTGTTCGCTCTCACTGCGGTCAGTGCCTGGGGCGCTGACCCGCTGGGCGAAGTGGCGGTTTTCCCGCGCAGCCTGGAGAGTTACGGCGACGCCGGGGAAAAAAGCGTTGTCAACATTGTCCTGAATAGGGCAACGGCCGAACCCTTCAATATGGCCGGGACGCTGATCTTTTTCTGCGCCATCGTCCACACGTTCCTCACCAGCCGGTTTATGGCCATTGCCCACAAGTGGGAGCACGCCCATGCCGAACGAATTTCTCGAGGGGAGATAGATAAATACTCCGTACACCACGGGGCCGAGCTTTTTCATTTCCTGGGGGAAGTAGAAGCCGTTTTCGGGATCTGGGCCATCGCCCTGGCCGCTGCAATCTTCCACTTTCATGACTGGAACACCCTGAAATTCTATCTCTCCCACAAAGTGAATTACACCGAGCCCTTGTTCGTCGTCGTCATCATGACCCTCGCCGCCACGCGCCCGATACTCAAGCTCTCCGAAGGCATTATGCACTTGATCGCCCGGATGCTGGGGGGAACACTCACGGCCTGGTGGCTAACCATTTTGACCATAGGCCCCCTGTTGGGATCCCTGATCACCGAACCGGCGGCCATGACCATTTCGGCATTGTTGCTGGCCGGCAAATTTTACGAATTGAACCCCAGCGAACGGTTCAAGTACGCCACCATCGGCCTACTTTTCGTCAACATATCGGTCGGCGGCACCCTCTCGCATTTTGCCGCCCCGCCGGTCCTGATGGTGACCGGCCTCTGGAACTGGGGCATCTCCCACATGCTGATTCATTTCGGCTGGAAAGCCCTGTTGGGCATCCTGATCGCCAATGGAGTTTATTATCTGGCCTTTCGGAAAGAGGTCGCGTCCCTGGAAAAGGATTTTAACCTGGTTTCCCTGAAAGACGAAATCGAACGAAAGTACTTCAAGCGGCACGACTTGGAATTGGAGTTCGACCGGGTCGAATGTGTCCTGCGCTCACGGCAGGAATTCGTCCAAGAGATCCACAATCGCTACGAGGAGATCAAAAGACGTACCATCAGCAATTTGCGTGAGAAATATGAAGCGGAGATGCAGAAAAAGGGATATGATCTGGAAATCATCCGGGAGGCGTTTAACAATCGCTTCGAAGAGGTCAAAAGGCGCTACCTCAGACAGACGATCCCCGGCATACTGCCCGAGGCAGAGCGCCCGGTCTACAGGGATCCGGAATGGGACAACCGCGACGATCCGGTTCCGGTCTGGGTCATCCTGATCCACATCATGTTCATGGGCTGGACAATATTCAATGCCCACTACCCCGCCCTGTTCATTTCAGGGTTGCTCTTTTTCCTGGGGTTTGCCGCAGTCACCTCGCCCTATCAAAACCGGATCGATCTCAAGCCCGCCCTGCTGGTCGGTTTCTTTCTCGGCGGCCTGGTCATCCACGGCGGGGTCCAGGGCTGGTGGATTGCCCCGGTTCTAGGCGCTTTGGGCGAAATTCCACTCATGATGGGGTCCACAATTCTGACGGCCTTCAACGACAATGCGGCCATCACCTACTTGGCAACCCTGGTGCCCGGCTTCACACATGAACTCAAGTACGCAGTGGTGGCCGGTGCGGTTACCGGCGGCGGCCTGACAATCATTGCCAACGCCCCGAACCCGGCCGGGCAGACCATCCTGAAAAAATATTTCGAAAACGGGGTTTCGCCTATGAAACTGCTAATGGGGGCATTGCTGCCGACATTGATCATGTTTGTCTGCTTTTCGATTCTATGAGGGATGGTATTAGGATAGGTAATGATATGAAGCAGGCTGTGATCCTTTTTTTAATATCAGCGCTATTCGGAAGTTCTCTATTTGCTGCCGATATTACCGTTATAATTACTGGCATAACGGTTGATCAAGGCAAGGTTCGTCTAGGAATGTTTAATAATTCCAATGAATTTCCTAATGGACAGCAAAAAGCTGGACAATTTGTCGATAGTGAAAACAAGACCGTTAAGATGATTTTCACAGACATAGAACCTGGAACGTACGCATTTGCCGCCTTTCAAGATAGAAATGGAAATGAGAAGCTTGATACGAATTTCTTGGGTATGCCAAAAGAAAAATATGGGTTTTCCGGAAAGGAGGTATGGGGTAACCCAAAATTTGATGACGCTGTGGTTTTAATTGAATCCGATAATAAAGTTATAAGGATCGAAATAAAATAGCTTTTACCAAGCAGTGATTGCAAACAAATGATCGCCCCGTTCATCCAACATTGATGGCACTTTTTGCACATAGAGGCGGCTGTGATTGTGAGGTTTTACTTAACGTTGGGCCCAAACGGATTAATCCTTAAATCGTTTCTGTAGAAGAACAGTTAATTTTATTTGAGTTCAAGGCGGCTTCGCCGCACCGGAGAGCAGGACGCTGTCCAGCTAAACTTAAAGGGGAGGTATTTACATTGTGAACGGCTTTTTATGGGTTGGACTCGGCGGCGGATTCGGCGCGATGGCTCGATACGGCGTCGGCAAAGCCGTCACCTACTACTGCGCGGACCACAAGTTTCCGCTTGCTACTTTTCTGGTCAATTTTGGCGGATGTTTGTTGATCGGTCTTCTCGCTGGCTTTGTCGAAAAGCAAAATCTTCTCAATTTGCACACCCGGTTATTCCTGATTACGGGTTTCTTGGGGGGCTTCACGACTTTTTCAGCCTTTGGGTTAGAAACGCTATCCTTGATTCGACGGGGTGACCTTGCCGTTGCCAGCCTAAATGTTGGCGCCAGCATCGTTTGTTGCCTTATTGCTGTGTGGCTGGGGTTCAAGCTCAGCGGACTCGGAACTCCAGCGGCCTAACCCAAACGCTTCAACTGATAGCGTGTCCCTTGCGGCCCTCGCTACTGGCGAGTTCGTCGCTGGACACGAATTAAGGGAAAATGAATAATCCATATGAATTTATTGATATTGCGATAGAAGAAGCCAAAAAGTCACTTCGTGAAGAAATGATCATTCTCAATTGATGCGCCAATTTCAAGTATTATAGATAACTGCCCCCGGTTTGGATTCAGCCTTCAGGGCCAATCTCATGATCGGCCGTGTGGGCGACCGCCGGGCCACCTCGGTAAAACCCGCCTTGATGAACGCGCTGGGGATCCCGGTCCAGGCAAAGGCCGGAGGAATGGCTTTGTCCGGTTTGGGCTCTACCGGATAGCCCTCCAGAACCGCACCCCCCTTTGATCCGGCAAATTGCGCCGCAGCCTCCAGCAACCGGGTGGAGACGCCCATCCGTCGGCAGGTTTTTTCGATGAACAGACAGGAGACGGACCAGACCTCAAGATCATCCACCGGTTTCAGCACCCGGGATCTTTCAAGGGCCGGATAACGGCTTCGCGGGGCGACGGCGCACCACCCGACTGGACGGGACGCGTGGTAGGCCAATATCCCGGGAATCTCTCCAGAATCGACCACTGCCTTCATGGCCAACCGGTTGCCCTCCCCTTTCTGTGCCTCGAACTGTTTACGGGACAGGCGCCAGAGCATACACCAGCAGCCGCCGCAGGCCCCCCTTTCCCCGAACAGGGTTTCAAAATCTTTCCATCGGGACGAAGTCAGCGGCTGAAAGCAAAGGTCTATCGTCATGATCGATTTTTCATCCGCATAAGTTATGGCCATTGCCCGACGGGTCTACGCTTTTACCACATTCACCAGCGTGGAGTTGAATCGGGGTCCGCCCCCGATGGTCTGGGGGTTTCCGCTGGTCAGACAGTTGAGAGGCGTTCCCGAGTCATCTTCGGACTGTCGGGGCGTCCACAGAACCCCTTCAGGGACGGCGTCCGAAAGGATCACCGCCATCCGGATCCTGCCCTTTTCGTTTTTGATGAAAACGCTGCCATCCTTATCAAGGCCCAGCCGGTCCGCATCCTGCGGGTTCATGGTCACAACCGCGGGAATTTTCCCGTAGACCTCTTGGAACTGCGTGCTGGTGTACTTGGGGGTTGCACTGGCGAGCAGTTGAAATTGATCCGCCGCGCAGGCCGGGATCTTCACTTGCGGCAAAGGGTTATCCCCGTTTTCTTCGGCCGCGGTGGCATAAAATTCTATTTTCCCTGAAGAAGTGGGATATACATCCAAAGGTTTTCTTTTAAGCTTAAGTCGATTCCCTGCTTTCAGGGAAGCATAATCTCCGTCATGCAAAGCGTTTTCAAGCGCCTTTTCCACACAAGACCAGGGGTTTTCAAATAGCCAGCTCTCGGTCGATCCTATCCGACCGGCGATCTCCTGCATGATGTGAACTTCATTTCGACTGTCCGTTACCGGAGAAACGATTTTCCTGGAGATCTGGATATGGCCGTGACCCCACGGAATCACCAGGTCATCCTTTTCAAGATAAGTGGGTGCCGGAAGTACGACATCAGCAAGCCGTGCGGTGGATGTCCAATGGGAGTCGCAGACCGCAACAAACACATCCTTTCGGGAAAGGCCCGCCCGAAATGTTGATGCGTCGGGAAGGGTCGCCGTCGGATTCATCCCGCTGATGAAGATAAACTTGAACCGGCCCGCTCCGACACGTTTGGAAAGACCGGTTTGGGATACGGTCATATGGGGTTTGGAGGTCAGGGACTGACCTGAGATCATCCCTTCATCTACATAAAATGCACGCCCGCTGGAATAAAAAAACCCCCTGTGATATCCGAGCAGCCCGGGGATCAAGGAAACTGCCCGCACCTGTTCTGCGCCCTGCTCGCACTTCTGCAGGCCGATCCCAATGAGCGTAGCGCTGGGTTTTCTTTCTGCATAGGCACGTCCCAACGCATGGATAAACCGCGGGGCGACACCGGTTACCTTCGCCGCCCGGTCCATGTGCCACAGGGCCGCTTCCTTCTTGAGGTGGTGAAATCCAAAGGTCCATTTTTTAATGAATTCGGCATCGACGTCGCGGTTGCGGATCAAGTCGTCCATGATGCCGTAGGCAAGGGCCGAATCGGTCCCCGGTCTGGGCCGGATCCATAGATCCGCACCCCTGGCGGTCCGGGTTTTTACCGGATCGACGACCACGATCTGTGTCCCCCGCCGTTTACGGGCGGTTCTCGCCAAATTCCAGATGTGGGGTGCGCTCACCGCGGGGTTGAATCCCCAGAAAATGATCAGTTTCTGGTGGAGCAGATCCTCCGGCATCAATCCGTAGCTGTCACCGTAATGCAGTTTCAAGGCGGCGATCCCGGAGCGGCTGCAGATGGCGCCGTCCGTCCGGGTCGCGCCGATGGCGTTCCACAACCTTTTGGGAAATGCTTCGGTCAAAAGGCCCATATTGCCGGCATAGTTGAGGTAAAGCACCGACGCGGGACCGTGACGCTTGAGAACCGAATCCAGTTTCACCGCCACCCGATCCAGGGCACTGTTCCATTTCACGGGTGAAAATTTGTCGATTTCGCGAAAGGCGGGGGACTTGATACGGTTTGTGCGTAAACGCTGCGGGTCCCTGGTAGCGCGAGGGCAGGTCATCCCGCCTGTGATGGCATGATCCGGATCGTTGGCGACCGAGATCAACCGGCCGGAGTCGTCCAGGGTGGCGATAAGGGCGCAGGTATCGTAACAGTCTCGGGCGCACACGGTCGTGATCCGGGTCATTCTGCGGGGTCCTCCAAAACAGGAAGGTTTTAGGCCGATGTTTTTGCAGGCGGGAGGATCCATACCGGCCTTTCCAACCGGGGCGGTCCGGGCGTAATCATGAAAACGCTGCCAGCGCCTGTTCCAAGTCCCCAATCAATTCGGTCACCGGTTCGATACCCACAGAGAGTCGGACAAGGCTCTCGCTGACCCCGGCCTTTGCACGGTTTTCAGGGCTCAGTCCGGCATGGGTATTGGTAATCGGCTGGTTGGTCAGACTGGTAACGCCCCCCAAACTGGTGGCCAGCTTGATCCGTTTCAGGCGATCCATGAAGCTTTTGGTTTCCTCGAATCCGGTATCCAGCTCGAAGCTGAGCATGCCGCCGAAACCGGTCATCTGGTCTGCAGCGATCTGATGATCGCAGTGTCCTGGCAGACCGGGATAGTGCACGGCCCGAACCCCCGGGTGGGGTTCCAAAAATCGGGCGATCTCCATGGCGTTCTCATTCTGGCGCCGGACGCGCAGTTCCAGGGTCTTTAATCCGCGGAGGGTGAGAAATGCCGTCATGGGGTCCATCACCCCACCCAGTATTTTCCGGTAAGACCAGATTTTCTCAAACTGCTCTTTATGGCAGCAGGCAAGACCGGCCGTGACGTCGTGATGACCGCCCAGATACTTGGTGCCGCTGTGAATCACCACATCCACACCCAGATCCACTGAGCGCTGGTTCACCGGAGATGCAAAGGTGGCATCGAGAATCACCACGGCATTTTGTTTCCGAGCCGCCGCTGCCAGTGTTTGAACATCCACCACACGAAGCAGCGGATTGGTGGGAGATTCGAGATAGAGAACCGAAAGTCCCTTTTGGATCTCCGCTTCAAGCTGCCGAGTTTCACTGCAGTTGACGAAAACGGTCTCTACACCCAGGGAAGGCAGGATATCGTTCATAAACTCAAATGTACCGCCGTAGACCTCCCGTGTTGAGACGATTCTACACCCGTTATGGATATTGGCGAGCAGGGTCGTTGTGATGGCCGCCATTCCGGATCCGAATCCCAGTGCATAGGGGTATCCCTCCATATCCGCCATGGCGCGTTCCACCGCCACGACCGAGGGATTGTCCCACCTAGAGTAGATGTAACCGCTACGGTTTTGGACCACATCGATGAGATCGTCGGAACCATCGAACTGGTATGTGGCCGTGAGATACACAGGGGGAATCACCGGTTTTCCTTTCATCATCCTTTTCCTTTCACAAATTCAGATAACTCCCCGCAACCCTCTGCGGAAAGGAATGCATGGCACACCCTACAGATCCATTCTTAAAAGCCACACATCTCAGGTCAATGCTGACGGTTTTGACAGAAATAGGCGGATAGCTCAAGAGTTTATCCTCCGGAGGTATCCGGTGGTTTCGATTTGCCATCTTTCGTATCGATATGATAGTAGTTTTTGACTGCAATCACAGACGAATTGTCCAAGGAAAGGGGTCATGTTCAAGGCCGCACTGAGCTTCAAAGACCGGGTGGGGATCGTGGCGGACATCTCCGCACTTCTGGCCCAACGCAATATGAGCATCCAGTTCATGGAGGTGGAGATCAGGGGGGAACACGCCCATGTTTACCTTCAGGCGGACGACCCGGAGGTCTCGGTGAGCCGGGAAGAGATCGCCGGCCTCTTCGGTAAGATAGACGGCATCATCGAAATCCGTTTTATCGACACCCTCCCCCACGAGGAGCGGGAAAACCGGTTCCGGGTGGTACTGGACAACGTCAGCGACGGCGTGCTCTCCATCGATACCAAGGGTCGGATCACCACCATCAACCGGATGGCGCAAAAAGCCCTGGATTGTGAATCCATGGAGATGATCGGCAGGCACCTCCACGATATCGATCCCTCGGGGGACTCCATTCTCGATTGCCTCAAGGGTAAAAAATTCAGCAATACCAAGAAAAACCTCATCGGCCGTTCGGGACGATTTCAATATCTCTCCACGGGCCGACCCATCCGAGACTCCGGCGGCCGCATCATCGGTGCGGTGGAAATCGCCAAAGGGGTGCAGGAGATCAAGCGGCTGGCCAGCACCATCGTAGACTCGGAGCGAGTGGGTTTCGGAGATATCATCGGGAAAAACACCCTGATCCTGGAAGCGATCTCCTTTGCCAATAAAATCGCACCGACGGACGCCATGGTCTCCATCCGGGGGGCGAGCGGAACGGGAAAAGAGTTGTTTGCCCGGGCGATTCACGATGCCAGCAAAAGGCCCGGCGCTTTTGTTCCCATCAACTGTGCCGCCCTGCCGGAACAGCTTCTGGAGAGTGAGTTGTTCGGTTACAGCAGCGGCGCCTTCACCGGCGGCAGAAAAGAGGGGAAACCGGGGCTTTTCGAAATCGCCGGCAACGGGACGGTATTCCTGGACGAAATCGCGGAGATGCCGGCAATCTCCCAGGCCAAAATACTGCGTGTGATACAAGACAAGCGGGTGCGCCGGATCGGCGGATCGGAGGAGATTCCCGTAAACACCCGGATCATCACCGCATCCAACCAGAACCTGGAACGCCTTGTGGAAAAAGAGCATTTCCGAAGGGACCTTTATTACCGCATCAACGTGCTGCCGATCCACATACCGCCCCTGACGGAACGGCTGGACGATATTCCGCTGCTGGTGGATCATTTCCTGTTCCAGTTGGCAAACCGGCTGGACAAACCGATACAAACCCTTACCGCAGGTTCCTTTGAAAAACTGGGAGGCCACGACTGGCCGGGCAATGTACGTGAACTGAAGAACGTCGTGGAGCGGGCATCGATTCTCAGCGAGGGAGATCGGATCAGGGAGGCGGCTATCCTGTTCAGTCACGAGATAGGCCGGCAAAAGGGTCTTCTGGAAAGGCAAACCGGAGATCCACATGCCCCCCGCCAGCATCTGAAAACAGCGGTGGCCGAGGTGGAAAAACGGATCATCTCCCAGGCATTGAACCGATGCGGCAGCATCCGAAAAGCGGCTGCATTTGTAGGCATCTCGCATCCCGCTCTGATCCAGAAAATGAAAAAGCACGGGCTGAAAAAAGGTAATTAAAACTACCGCGGTAATATTTGTTTCCATTTATCTTATTATATTTATATATCGAATATTTATATTTTAATTAATAATATATTGGTAATATTTGTTACCAATATAGAAAATAGATCTACATCCTTCGGGCTTTCCTGAACCGCCAGGTCATGTTCGAGCTTACAGGCTGTTATCCTCCCCCCCTCTAAATATCCTTCAGATATTATTAGTTAAACTAATCGATCATCTCACGATTTATGACCCCGGTTTCTTTTTTTATGTGGATCAACATTTTTTTCGATATTGTCTGCAAAATGGCAAGCATCTTGCTAATTTAAGACGAGATCGTTTGCTTAATACTTGCGCTCACACATTTCAACTATCGAGGAGGTCAACATGATTGTCGGCATTTTAAAGGAGATCAAGGCTGAGGAGAACCGAGTGTGCATGACGCCCGCTGGTGCCGAGGTGATGATTCAGAAAGGGCATACGGTCCTTGTGGAAAAGTCGGCCGGACAGAACAGCGGATTCGCTGATGAATCCTATGCCCGGGCCGGTGCCGAAATAGTGGAAACTCCCGGTGAGATATTTGACCGTGCCGAGATGGTGATGCATGTCAAGGAACCGCTGCCTCCGGAATACGACATGATCCGGGAAGGACAGATCGTATTTACCTATCTCCACCTGGCGGCGGCCGAGGAACTCACCCATGTCCTGGTCAAGAGCAAATCGATCTGCATCGCCTATGAAACGATCCAGAAAGCCGACCTTACGCTTCCCCTTCTGACCCCCATGAGCGAGGTGGCGGGACGGATGGCCATCCAGGAGGGGGCCAAATACCTTGAAATGGCACAGGGGGGCCATGGTGTCCTCTTGGGAGGCGTCCCCGGTGTAGATCCCGGAAACGTAGTGGTGATCGGAGGGGGCGTCGTGGGGATCAATGCGGCCAAAATGGCATGTGGTCTGGGTGCCAAGGTATATCTCCTCGATATGAATCTGGACCGGCTGCGCTATCTGTCCGACGTGATGCCCGCCAACTGTTTCATGCTGTACTCTTCACCGGCCACCATTCGCGAGCTCATCAAAACCGCAGACGTGGTGGTGGGAGCGGTACTCATCCCTGGTGCCAAAGCACCCAAACTGATCACCAAAGAGATGCTTTCTTCCATGAAGAGGGGATCGGTCCTGGTGGATGTCGCCATCGATCAGGGCGGGTGTTTCGAGACCTCCAAGGCGACCACCCATACGGATCCCATCTATACGGTGGATGGGGTGGTGCATTATTGCGTGGCCAACATGCCCGGCGCGGTTGCGAGAACCTCAACCATCGCATTGACCAATGCCACCCTGCCCTATGCGGTGGAGATCGCCGACAAGGGGTGGCGGCTGGCCATGAAATGGAACGAAGAGATCAAGCTCGGCGCCAACGTGGTGGACGGCCATGTAACCTACAAAGCGGTGGCGGAGGCGTTCGATCTGGAATATTCTCCCATCGATGCACTGCTATAAAACCGTTTTCAATGGCGGAGCAACCATGCCGTAATAGAAACCGGCAAGGTCAGGGTTTCCCCTTGTCCAGAACGTTTCTCACGGTTCGGGCGAACTCGGATGTCAGTACGGGTTTCATCAAAAACGCGCTGATGCCGATTGACTCGGATGTTTCTGAAGATATCTTGTCGCTGTATCCGGTGCACAATATCACCGGTATATCGCTCCGAAGCTGGAGGAGTTTTTTGGCAAGAATGTCTCCGGTCATGTGGGGCATGGTCATATCGGTGATGACCATATCAAACCCATTGGGATCGGCTTTAAAGGTTTTCAGGGCATCGATACTGCTAAATCGGGCGACCACCGTGTAGCCGAGCCGCTCGAGCAGTTGCCGCTCCATCTGGACAATCAACTCCTCGTCATCCACGAGTAAGATTTTCTCTGTTCCCGTGGGCAGCGGCATGGCAGGTTCCACTTCACGGTGAGCCGGTTCGTCTCGATGTGCCGGCATATAAACCTTGAATTCGCTGCCCTGTCCGGGTTGACTGTTCACCTGGATATCACCTCGATAACCCTTGACGATCCCGTATACAATGGAAAGGCCAAGACCGGAGCCTTTGTCCTTCGGCTTGGTGGTATAGTAGGGATCAAATATTTTTTCCAGGGTGTTCCCGTTCATTCCGGTCCCCGTATCGGAAATGGAGAGGCAGACATACTGACCAGGGGGGCAGTTATCTCCTTCTTCTATCAACACCCGGCCCAGATGGATGGACAGTTGGCCGCCGTATTCCTGCATGGCATGATAGGCGTTTGTAACCAGGTTCATGATCAGTTGGTGGATGTGGGTGGGGTTCGCCAAGATGGTGGGGCAGTTTTTGTCGACGGTCTGGGTGATGTCGATGGTGGACGGCAGAGAGGACCGAATCAGTATTAAAGCTTCTTTTAAGACAGCCTGCATCTTGACGGGTATCACATCCTTTTCCGGCTGACGGCTGAATGCCAGGATCTGTTTCACCAGATCCCTTGCCCGAATTGCCGACCGTATGATTTCCTGAGCCGACTCCTGTTGGGGACTTCCATCGGGAAGGTCCTTTGAGAGCATCTCGGCAAAACCCATCATGGGAAAAAGAATGTTGTTGAAATCGTGTGCGATTCCCCCCGCCAGGGAACCGATGGCCTCCATTTTCCGGGTCTGCCGTAGCTGTGTTTCGAGGCTGATCTTTTCCTCCTCCACCTCTCTTTGTCGTGTGATGTCCCGACAAATGATCCAAAGTTCAGTGGGACTCCCTGACTCATCAAGAATCAGTCGAGAACGTTCATGGACCCATAAAACCGAACCATCCTTGCATACCTTCCGAAACTCCAGCTCACTTTGGGCTATTCTTCTACCGAAGATCTCTTGAACCTTGGCCTTGACCATTTCATGGTCCTCCGGATGCACAATGGTCCACACCGGGCCGCCAATCAATTCCGCCTTGGCATACCCAAGATAATCGGCCCCGAACTGGTTTACAGCGTTCACTTTTCCGTCAACTGAGATGGTGAAATACATGTCTGGAGCTTGGTTGAACAGGTCCTGATATCTCTTTTCACTCGCCTCCATCTCCCTTTCAATCCGCTCACACATCGATAGCCGGTCTTTCAATTCTTCATGAAGCCGGGCATTTTCGATGGCCACTGCAGCCTGATAACCGAACATTTTCAGGAGCATTACATCCTCATCGGAGAAAAGGGTGCCGTCTGCCTTGTTCAGAACCTCCAGAACACCGATCAGCTCCGATTTTGTCTTGAGCGGTACGCAAAGGATCGATCGGGTCTCAAAACCACTCATGGTATCGATGGCGGAATAAAATCGCTCGTCCTGCTGGACATCCGGGATCATCAGGGGTTTCTCGTTTTCGGCGACCCAGCCTGCGATCCCTTTTCCTTTGGGGATTCTAAGATCGACCAGTCGGTCTGCTTTTGGCCCCGTCGGAACACTAAATACGAGTTCATCGGTCTTTTGATCCATCAACATCAGTGTACTGGCCACAGAGTTGGTCACTCGGTTGGCATGGGTCATGATCAAATCCAGCACCTTCGCCAGATTGAGGGTAGAATTGATGAGCGCGCCGATCTCAATGACCGTTCCCAGCTTCTCATTTCCCAAGGCGATATGGGCCTCGAAAGACTTTCTCTGTATTAACAGGGCCTCTTTAAGCTGTGACTGAGTCACGAATCCCAATTCCATCAACACTTCACCCAGCTGGGGCGCGAGTGCGGCACTTTCCGACAGGCGCGCAGCGGAGACAAGGTTGACGCGCGCCATCCGCTCCTGAATCATCTTCTCCTTGAGGGTCTGCTTCTGTTGCTGCAAGGCCACTTCTAACTGTTGTGAGTCGACAAACCCCATCTCCTTTAAAATTTGTCCCAGATACTTTTTGATCAACATGAGATTATTTCCCCGGATCGGATGGTGCAGTGAAGGAGTAAAATAGGCATTGAATGGTGAATTTCGGCTCTATTCGACTTTTAACGTGTTTAACAGACATATCAAAAACCGGCTTGTTTTGCAACTTGTGGATATGATGCGGAAAAATCCTGAATCCCCTGCGGGCCGGTGATGAAATCCCCGGTCCCATACACCGAAATAGAAGAGAACAAAGCGGACCGGTGACGGCCGGATGGCTGCCGCCGGTGACGATTGATATGGGAAAGAAACTGCCAGGGTTAAAAGTAGCTCGAACCGTCCCAGCAGTGGGTACAGAGCTGCGATTTGGGCAACCCGATGGCCGCCACAAGATCGTCCAGCACCTGGTACTTCAGGGAGGTAAGGCGCAGTTGCTTCCGGATTCCCTCCAGCATGCGGGTATGCCGCTCTGTGCCATGGGTGGCGTAAGGCGTTAGATCCGGTTCATCCTCCCCCTCGATATCCAAGATGGCCCGACGTCCTGCCAGATCCAGCGTGGAGCGGGAAGTGGAGAAATTCAAAAACTCGCAGGGAAAGAGAAGTGTGGGGCAGGCGGGCCTCATATGCACCTCCCTCGCCCCCACATCGAACAAGATTTGGATGTTCTCCTTTAGCTGGGTTCCGCGCACGATGGAGTCCTCGCAGAACATGATCCGCTGCCCTTGGATAAGCCTCCGGACAGGGATCAGCTTCATCCGGGCCACCAGATCCCGAAGGTCCTGCTGCTGGGGCATGAAGCTGCGGGGCCAGGTGGGAGTATATTTGACGAAGGGGCGAACATAGGGGATGCATTTACGGTTGGCGTAGCCGATGGCATGCCCGATTCCGGAATCGGGAATGCCCGCAACGCAATCGATTTCCGTATCGTCCCGGTCCGCCAGGGCCTGGCCGCAGCGATTGCGTGTGTACTCCACGTTGATATTCTCATATTCGGATGCCGGATATCCGTAGTAGACCCACAAAAAGGAGCAGACCTGCATGCGGTCTCCCGGTTTTCTGCGCTGCTCATATCCATCGGGCGTGATCAAACCGATCTCACCCGGTCCCAGGAATCGATCGATTTCAAAACCCAGGTTGGGAAAAGCGCTGCTCTCCGATGCAGCGGCATACCCCTTAGCCTTTTTCCCGATCACGATGGGTGTCCGACCCAGCTTGTCCCGGGCGGTGTAAACACCCTTTTTTGTGAGCAGTAGGAGGGAACAGGACCCCTTTATCAGCTCCTGAGCCTTTTCGATGCCGGCTTCAAAGGAATCCTCTTCGCAGATCAGCATGGATACCAGTTCCGTAGGATTCGTCTCCCCGGTTCCCGTGGTCTCGGAAAAGTGCTGCCGATTGTCAAGAGCCCTTTTTTCCAGTTCCTCAAGGTTGTGGATCCTCCCCACCGTGACGATGGCAAAAGTGCCGAGATGGCTCCCCACGATGAGGGGTTGGGGTTCTGTGTCGCTGATCACGCCAATGCCAAAATTCCCGTGAAATTTCGGCAGATCCGATTCGAACTTGGAGCGAAAGTAGTTGTTTTCGATATTGTGAATGGAGCGGGAGAATCCCTCTTTGTTTCGAACGGCCATGCCACCCCTCCGGGTTCCCAGATGGGAATGGTAATCCGTTCCATAGTAAAGTTCGTTTACACAGTCTTCTCTTTTCGTCACTCCGAATAGTCCGCCCATTTCCCGTATCCTTTGTAATGCCGCCGCTTGAAAGCGATTGGGGTGAATCCCTTGCCGGCCGATCCGGCCACCTTGACTTTTAGAACTGCTTAATCTAAACAACGTGAATTAGCAATTCTTAATATCATCCCCGGTCCATCCAGCGGACCATCGAGTCCCTCAAAAATCGGTTGTTAGCAAAGGAGAAGGAGCATGCCCGCACGAAAGGACATTCACAAAGTCATGATCATCGGTTCCGGACCCATCATCATCGGCCAGGCCTGCGAGTTCGATTACTCCGGCACACAGGCTTGCAAAGCGCTCAAATCACTGGGCTATGAAGTGGTCCTGGTCAATTCCAACCCGGCCACCATCATGACCGACCCGGGCATGGCCGATGCCACCTATATCGAACCGTTGAATATCCCGGTGCTCACCGAAATCATCGCGAAGGAAAAACCCGACGCGCTCCTGCCCAATCTTGGGGGACAATCCGGCCTGAATCTCTCTTCGGAGCTTTACCAGGCCGGTGTGCTGGATCGATACGGCGTTCGGGTCATCGGGGTAAACATCGACGCCATCGAACGGGGTGAGGATCGTCTCACCTTCAAGGAAACCATGGACCGTCTTGGCATCGAGATGGCGGCCGGGCACACGGTCAACAGTGTGGCTGAAGCCGAAGCCGCAGCCGATAAGCTGGGGTACCCCGTGGTGGTTCGCCCGGCCTACACCATGGGCGGTACCGGTGGCGGGCTGGTATACAACGTGGAGGAACTCCGGACCGTGGCCGCCCGCGGCCTGTCCGCCAGCCGGGTCCACCAGGTCCTGGTGGAAGAGTCGGTGGAAGGATGGGAAGAGCTGGAGCTGGAGGTGGTTCGGGACGCCAAGAGCCAGAAGATCACGGTCTGTTTTATCGAGAACGTAGATGCTATGGGAGTCCACACAGGCGACAGCTACTGTACGGCACCCATGCTTACAATCTCATCGGAGTTGCAGGAAAAGCTCCAAAAATACGCCTACGATATCGTGGACGCCATCGAAGTGATTGGCGGCACCAATATCCAGTTCGCCCACGACCCTGAGACTGGAAGGGTGGTGGTCATCGAGATCAACCCGAGAACCTCCCGCTCATCGGCCCTGGCCTCCAAAGCCACCGGTTTTCCCATTGCCCGCGTGTCGTCTCTTCTGGCCGGCGGCCTGACCATGGATGAAATCCCTTACTGGCGCGACGGCACCTTGGAAAAATATACGCCATCCGGGGACTACGTGGTGGTCAAGTTCGCCCGGTGGGCTTTTGAAAAATTCGAAGGGGTCGACGACGTCCTCGGCACACAGATGAGGGCCGTGGGCGAAGTAATGAGCATCGGAAAAAACTACAAAGAGGCTTTTCAGAAGGCGATCCGAAGCCTTGAAACCAGCCGTTACGGGCTGGGCTTTGCCAAGGACTTCAACAACTGGCCCCTGGAACGCCTGCTGAGTGCCCTTGGCACCGTCAGCAGCGAACGGCAGTTTCAGATGTACGAAGCCCTTCGTAAAGGCGCAGATGTGGTGGAACTCCACCGGATCACCCACATTAAATCCTGGTTCATCGAGCAGATGAAGGAGCTGGTGGACCTCGAAGAGGAGGTTCTGAGCCACAAGGGGGGCACCCTTCCCGACGACCTGCTGGCCCGCGCCAAAAAGGCCGGGTTCGCCGACCGCTATCTCGCCATGCTACTGGATCGCCCGGAATCGGAGATCCGCAGCCGGCGTCTATCCCTTGGGATGGCCGAAGCGTGGGAACCGGTACCGGTTTCGGGGGTGGAGGATGCCGCCTACTACTACTCCACTTACAACGCCAAAGACCAGGTGCCGGTAAGCGACCGGAAAAAGATCATGGTGCTGGGGGGCGGGCCAAACCGCATCGGCCAGGGCATCGAATTCGATTACTGCTGCGTCCATGCGGCCTTTGCCATCCGGGATGCCGGGTATGAATCGATCATGGTCAACTGCAACCCGGAGACCGTGTCCACCGACTACGATACCTCGGACAAGCTCTACTTTGAGCCCCTCACCGTGGAGGACGTGCTGAGTATCTACGAAAAGGAAAAACCGGAGGGAGTGGTGGTGCAGTTCGGCGGACAGACCCCCCTGAATATCGCCGGAGAACTGGCCCAGGCCGGAGTACCCATTCTCGGGACCTCGCCGGAAACCATCGACCTGTCCGAGGACCGGGACCGGTTCCGGGGAATCATGCGGAAACTGGGAATTCCCATGGCCGAGTCGGGGATGGCCAGCACCTGGGAGGAGGCCCGGGAGATCGCCCAGCGAATCGGCTATCCATTAATGGTACGCCCCTCTTATGTCCTCGGTGGCCGGGGAATGGAAGTGGTCCAGGATGAAACGGCGCTGCGGGGTTATCTGGAGGCGGCCACCGAAATCTCTCCAGACCGGCCGGTGCTCATCGACCGGTTCCTGGATAATGCCATCGAGGCGGAGGCCGATGCCATCTCGGACGGCACCGACGCTTTCGTGCCGGCGGTGATGGAGCACATCGAACTTGCGGGCATCCACTCCGGGGACTCGGCATGCGTGATCCCGCCCATCAGCATCCCCCCCAAGAACCTCGACACCATCTACGAATATACCCGGAAGATCGCCGTAGAGATGAATGTGGTCGGATTGATGAACATCCAGTACGCTATTTTTGAAAACACCGTTTACGTACTGGAGGCAAACCCCAGAGCTTCCCGTACCGTACCCATCGTGTCCAAGGTGTGCAGCATCTCCATGGCCCGTCTGGCCATGCAGGTGATGCTGGGTAAACGGCTCGAGGAGCTGGGCCTGAAAGACCGTCCCATCCGCCATTTCGGGGTTAAGGAGGCGGTCTTCCCATTCAACATGATGCCCGAGGTGGACCCGCTCCTGGGGCCTGAGATGCGATCCACCGGGGAGGTTTTGGGATTGTCCCACTCCTTTGGTCGTGCTTTTTTCAAGGCACAGGAAGCCACCCAATCGGTTCTGCCCCTTGAAGGAAGCGTGCTGTTCACCATCGCGGACCGGGACAAGCATGCCGCCATCGAACCGATCCGACGCTTCCGTGATCTGGGATTCCGCATCATGACGACCAAGGGAACCCACCGGTTTATGAAGGAGCAGGGCATCGAAACAGAGCCGGTCCACAAGCTTGGGTATGGACGCCCCGACCTGGTGGACGCCATCAAGAACATGGAGGTGAGCCTCCTGGTCAATACCCCCAGCGGTAAAAAAAGCCGGGAGGACAGCTCCAGCATCCGAAAAGCGGCAATCAAATACAAGGTCCCCTACATCACCACCACCGCCGCTTCCATTGCAGCGGCCAAGGGAATCGCCGCCCGGAAAGAGGGCAAACCCAAGGTCCGCTCCCTTCAGGCCTACCACGAGGCGATCGTTTCCTGATCCCGGAGAACCCATTGGGAGCGCGTCCACCAATGAATTCAGGGACGCGCTCTCATCGCGATCGTGCAACGTTCCGTCGCATTTCATTGCAGTTCTGCAATTCCATCCGGCAACGTGATCCGCTCCCCACGATCGTCATTCCCGAAAATCTATTCAATACAATCATTTAGAATTATTCTTCCCCGAGGCAGTATCGGCATGGAATATGCTAACTCCTGTTGCTTGAGAATCGAACCATCTCTCACAACACGACTGCTCAAAACCACAGGGAGGAAAAAATGGCGGAAGAAAAAAAGAAGGAAAAAAAACCGAAATTGGCGGATCCGGTAAAAGCCACTATCGATCTGGCCTCACAGCAGATGATCCGAAGAGCCCAGGAACTGGGGATCGATACTGTTTTCGATCGGGCGATAACCATGAAGCCGTGTGCTATCGGCATGCAGGGAATCTGCTGCAAGAACTGTGCGATGGGTCCCTGCCGCCTCCCCCTGCCCAAAGGGGGCATCCAGGGAAAGGACAATCGGAAAGGGTTGTGCGGCGCTTCGGCAAACACCATCGCCGCCCGGAACTTCATCCGGATGATCGCAGGCGGAGCCGCCGCCCACTCCGATCACGGCCGCAGCGTGGCCGAGGTTTTCATGTCGGTGGCCCGGAAGGAAACCAAAGACTATCGGATCAAGGACCCGCGCAAACTGCTTTCCATCGCCCCCTATCTCGATGTGGAAACCCACGTTACGGTGGACGGCCAACAGATGGAGCGGGATACAGATGAGATCGCCCTTGAGGTGGGAGAGAAAGCGCTGGCCGAATGGGGCAAGGCGGACGGCAAACTCCACTACCTCAAACGCGCCCCTCAGCCGCTGTACGAAAAGTGGATAAAGGCGGGGGTACTGCCTCGGAGCATCGACCGTGAGGTGGTGGAGATCATGCACCGGACCCACATGGGTGTAGACCAGGATTACCGGAATCTGCTCAAGCAGGGAGCACGTTGCGCCCTGGCGGACGGCTGGGGGGGATCCATGCTGGCCACGGATCTCCAGGATGTCCTGTTCGGCACCCCCACCCCCCTGCAGTCCGAAGCAAACCTCGGGGTGATGAAAGCGGACCATGTCAACATCATCGTCCATGGTCATGAACCGGTGCTGTCGGAAATGATCGTGGCGGCATCGCAATCCAAAGAGATGATCGATTATGCAAAAGAGAAAGGCGCCGCAGGAATCCAGCTCGGTGGCATCTGCTGCACGGCCAACGAGGTGCTTCAGCGCCACGGGGTTCCCCCCGCGGGAACTTTTCTGCAGCAGGAGCTGGCCATCATCACCGGTGCCTGCGATGCCATGGTGGTGGACATCCAGTGCATCTTCCAGAACCTGGCCAATGTGGCGGAGTGTTTCCACACCAAGCTGATCACCACCCACCCCATCGCCCGGATGGAACAGAGCAGCGTCACCCACATCGAATTCGACGAGCATCACGCCATGGAGGACGCCAAGCGAATCGTACGCATGGCCATCGACAATTTCGAGAACCGAAGCAGTGAGGTGATGATCCCCCCGCACAAAAGCACGCAGATTGCGGGGTTCAGCGTAGAATCCATCGAGTACCATCTGGGGGGCACCTTCCGGGGCACCTTTTATACGCTCAACGACAATATCATCAACGGACGCATCCGGGGTGTGGCCGGCGTTGTGGGATGCAACAACGCCCGAACCCGCCACAACGAGGCCCACATCACCATCGTCAAGGAGCTGATCAAGAACGATGTGTTGGTCCTCACCACCGGATGCAACGGCATCGCATGCGCAATGGAAGGCCTTTTGACGCCTGAAACCGCGCCGGTATACTGCGGGCCGGGTCTCCGGGAGGTGTGCGAAACCGTGGGTATTCCCCCTGTGCTCCATCTGGGATCCTGTGTAGACAACAGCCGGATTCTGCTGGCGGCAACAGAAGTGGTCAAAGCCGGCAAGCTCGGCAACGATCTGTGCGATCTTCCGGCCGCCGGCAGCGCCCCCGAGTGGATGAGTGAAAAAGCGATCAGCATCGGTCAGTACTTCGTCTCCTCCGGGGTATACACCGTTTTCGGGTATCACTTCCCCACCACCGGGGCACCCGAATTTGAGAAATTCCTCTTCGAGGAGATGGAGAAGATCTACGGCGGGATGTGGGATTTCGAAGCGGATCCCATCAAGCACGCCCACAAAATGATCGCCCACATCGACCGCAAGCGAAAGGAATTGGGCATCGACAAGGCGCGGGAGCGTGTCCTCATGAGCATGGAGGACCGCCAGGCCCTTGAGGCCTGATGACCGGTCGCTCTCTTCGGCAGGCAATTCCCGGGAAGCGGTTCCCAAACAGCACGCCTCTTCCCGGGCGTTCACCCGTCACTTTATAACCTGAGATGGCTCGGATCGTATGATCCGAAGTCCGCTTTCCCAAAAGAATTTTCACTTCAGGCGGTTGAGTTCAGCCTCCAGATAGCTGATAAAAACGTCTCTGGCATCGTCTTCCCTTTGCTCATCTGTGATAAGTGCCAATGCATACATCGGCAATTCCGGTAATTTCAGGCGGGAGGGCGCTTTTTTCAACCCCTCTTTCAGGGCGCCTTTGGGTAGAATGGATAATCCCATGCCGGCCTGAACAGCCGCTTGAATGCTCGCAATGGAAGTGCCTGTGAAGACGATCTCCCATTTTCGATCCACATTTTCAAGGCTCTCCGTTGCTAATTTTCTAAAAAAGCTGGGAGATGGCAATAAGACCAGATGTACCGTTTCGTGAAGAGATGCCTCCATATCCCTTCCGACAACCCAGGTCAACGGTTCCTGGGTGAGAACGCGGCAGCTTCCCTGATACGCATCTTTTCCAGCCACGACCAGATCCAGCTCGCCCTTTTCAAACAGCGGTATGAGATTTATGCCGACACCTGTCTGTTATTAATTTGCATTATGAGCAATGGGTCATACAATTAAATCAAGCTGGAAATGAGTCTGGCGATATCATCACTTGAAATCAGATCGGGAGGAAGACATGAAAGCGATAGTTGTAAAAAGTGGCAGCAAAGCGAAAGATGCAGGGGCCTTTGTTTTAGAGGAACAACCCATACCTGAACCGGGAGCACAGGATCTGCTGGTTCGCGTCATTGCCATCGGAATGAATCCAGTCGATACAAAGGTCCGCCAAAGGTCGGAGAAAGATGGTGTACTGGGTTGGGACGCCTGTGGGGTTGTCGAAAAAACGGGGACCGGCGTAACCGAGTTTAAGACGGGGGACAAGGTATTCTACGCAGGAGATATCACCCGACCCGGGAGTAACAGTGAGTATCATCTGGTAGATCAACGGATCGTGGCGATAGCGCCGAAAAATACCTCCCCAGAAGATGCTGCGGCCATGCCCTTGACCTCAATAACGGCTTGGGAGGCGTTGTTTGAGCGATTGGGTTTTGTCCCGGAAGCCGGTGCAAATTCCGGTAAAAACATATTGATCATTGGGGGGGCGGGAGGCGTCGGTTCCATTGCCATACAGTTGGCCCATTGGGCGGGTTTGAAGGTGTTCGCAACGGCATCAAGGAAGGAAACCGTTCAATGGTGCAAGGACTTGGGTGCAGACGTCATCCTGAACCACAGAAACAACCTTTTTGAAGAGTTGAGGGCAACCGGTGCCGAATCGGTTGACGCCATCTTTTGTACGACTCAAATGGAGCGGCATTGGGGGGCGATGGCGGATTGCATCCGCCCCCAAGGTCGTATCGTGCTCATCGATGACCCGGCCGATTCATTGGACATCACCGTGTTTAAATTTAAGAGCGTTACCCTTTCCTGGGAGTTTATGTACACCCGATCCATGTTTCAAACAGATGACATGGCCGAGCAGGGAAAACTGCTCTCGGCGGTAGCCGGACTGCTGGATGGAGGCAACCTTGTAACGACCCGGCAATTGACCCTGAACGGCCTGACGCCTGAGAACATCCAGGCAATGCACATGAAACAAGAGAGCGGCACCATGATGGGCAAACAGGTTCTAGCACTTTAGCAATTCAAAGCGCCCCAAAAAGCAATTAGCCCTAACAACGGAGACAAAATATGCCAAAATTAACGATCGTCGCCAATATCACTGCCAAAACCGAGAAGATCGATCTGGTAAAGACTGAGCTGAAAAAACTCATTGATATCACCCGTGCTGAAGCGGGCTGCATCAATTACGATCTCCACCAGGACAATGAAAACCCGGCTCACTTTCTATTTTATGAAAATTGGGAATCCCGAGATCTCTGGCAAGCGCATATGGGCAATCAGCACCTGCTGGACTACATGGCCGCAACGGAGGGCGCGGTTGAGGAATTCACTCTGAACGAGATGACGAAAATCTCCGGAACCGACGAGGCATCGCCATGAAAAAAACAATTCTTCTTACAGGATCGACCGACGGCATCGGGCTGGAAACCGCCAGGATGCTGGTCGCGTCGGGCCACACCGTATTGCTTCACGGGCGCAACCCGGCAAAGCTGGATAAAGTGGAGAAAACGCTCTCATCGCTGCCGGATGGCGGAAGGGTTGGTAAATATGTATCCGATCTATCAAGCATCCCCGATGTCAAGACGCTTGCCAGGACTGTGGTTGAAAAACACGATGCACTTGACGTCCTGATCAACAATGCCGGTGTCTACCATTCGCCCGATCTGATCACACCGGACGGACTTGATGTTCGGTTTGCCGTCAATACCATCGCCCCCTATTTGCTGACGCAACAGCTTTTGCCGCTGCTTGGCGCGAACGGGCGCGTCATCAACCTGTCTTCCGCTGCTCAGTCCCCTGTCGATGGGAAAGCGCTGGCCGGTCGCGTCCAGTTGTCCGACGGTGCGGCCTATGCACAGAGCAAACTGGCGCTTACCATGTGGTCCCACAGCATGGCGCTTTCGCTTGGAAACGACGGTCCGGCGATCATTGCGGTCAATCCCGCATCCCTGCTCGGCAGCAAAATGGTGAAACAGGCCTTTGGCGTGGCCGGAGGCGATCTGCGTATCGGCGCTGAAATACTCTGCCGTGCGGCACTCTCCGACGAGTTTGCCGCTGCTTCCGGCCGATATTTCGACAACGATTCAGGCCGGTTTGCCTCGCCGCACCCCGATGCAACGGATCCGCAAAAATGTGAAGAGATTGTGCGGGTGATCCAATCTGTGTTGTCCGAACTGAGATGAGCGATTTTTCACGAACCACCAAGTGAAGAAATTTTTCAGGCATGTTTATGACTAAAGTTTCGCAGATGCGATTCGCGTCTGCCTAATGATTGTATCTTCAATAATATCG
>Ga0066187_1000187_pt1 | contig 25280 bp, 2 predicted proteins | sample WorMetexBAHAMAS1_FD_58706 | JGI IMG/M metagenome (GOLD analysis project Ga0066187, IMG submission 58706) | Marine gutless worms symbiont microbial communities from Max Planck institute for Marine Microbiology, Germany - Inanidrilus exumae... | ecosystem: Host-associated > Annelida > Digestive...
AATTGGTGTGGCTCAATTCTCACGACCGAAAATGGCTCAATCTTAAACGACCGTTGACACGGTAATCGGAACTTCCCACGTGTCCCCCAGATCGGTAACGGCACCTACGGTTGCGGTGGGGCTTGTGACAGTTACCGTGGCGCTGCTTTCCTTTGCGCCGGTCAAGGTTGCGCTGTCATCCGTGATGCACAGATTGCCCTGGTCCGCTGTGACCTGCGTGCCGGTATCCATGTCTATGGTCCATTGATCCGACAGGCTGATGTTGGTGGCCGGGTCCATGATCCATGCGTACAGGGTCTTGCTGCCGTCTCCGGCTGACTGAATGGCATAATTGGTGGGAGAATTGGCTCCGCCGGTGTTCATCTGTTCAACGGTGGGCGTGTCCGGTGTTTCGGTGATCAGCCACCTTGCCACGGGTCCCTGATCGTCTGTGCCGGTGAATACCACTAAAACATTGGGATCGTTGGTGATCACATCGCTGTTTGTGGTGGCGTCCCTTACACTGAAACCGGTGACTTCCGGTTCCGTCGTATCGATAGTCCATGCATAGGTCGTGGCCGATTCAACAGGCTGCCAGTTGCCGTCGATGTCGCCGCCGATCACTGAAAGGGTGTGGGAGCCATCAAGCAATCCACCGAGAGTCAGTGCATCGCCGGCAGCGATTGTCGGTGACCATTGGCCACCGTCGATTTTATACTGGTAGTATGCAACATTAACGCCGCCTACGCTGATGCTGGTCCCAGCATTGTTTGTAGGATCGGCGGGAAGATCGCTTAAAACGGCTATGACCGGCGGCACCTCGGTGGTGAAGGACCAAACCGGCCCGGTGGTCTCCGCTCCATGATTATCTCGTGCAACGATCTGCCAATAGTAAGTCGTGCCGTAGCTGAGAGTTGAGAGCAGAGAGCTGAGAGCTGTTTGATTACTACCGACAGCGGTCAACGAACCACTATCCGTACCGAAGTACACATCATACGTGACCGTATCTCCGGTGTCCGGGTCGCCGCCGGACCATGAAAGGTCGGCGTCAATGAGAACATCTGAAGCGATATCCCCGGGTATGGGTGAAAAAGGTGCCAGCGGAGGTCTGTTGATCGGTTTTTCCGTGGTATATAATTCCTGTATTTCGGTTTCGGAAAGGGCGCGGTTATAAATTCGAATGTCGTCAATAACGCCACTGAAAGTAGAGTCAGTGGCTCCCAGGTAATAAGTGCGCCCGACTGAAAGGAGCGCATCCTCTATGTAATCGGCACTGCCATTAATGGCGACTTCACCATCGAACAGCCCATTGATGTATAGTTTGAGGACAGATTGGCTTTTATCAACTATTGCTGTGGCATGTACCCACTCACCTTCATCAATGGTTGACGAAGCTTGAAGTACAGATTGTTCGCCCGATGCACGAACGCCCACTCGGATTATATTTGGAGCGGAGGTTTCAAGTCTAATACCGTAAGTATCATCTCCAGTTTCGCTGTAATAATCCGATAAAACACAAGGATTATATCCCGACAAATCAGTTGATTTAAACCATACACTATAAGACCAAGCTGTAGGATTATCTCCTAATATTGCAGAAGCATTCGGCAAACTGATAAAATCGGTGCCAAGAAAAGAATATGCGCTTTCCTCGTAACCAAGTCGATCAGCCGTCAAAGTTGCCCCAGTAACAATTCCATCATGCCCGTTCCCACTTTCATCTCGGGCATTGCCGTTGAACGGATAATAAGCCACCATGCCCTTCTCATATGACGGCCGGATCGAGAAGAGCCCTTGAACCGAACCCTTGGCGGTCGTGGTAACCGGTTCGATCTTGAGCATGCAGTTGACAGACACCTCTCCAGAGATTGTCCAGTCATAGCTGCCGTCGTTGGGTGTGTTGGACGCGATGACGTCATAGGTTTTGCCGCCGTCTCTTGAAATCGAGATGTTGACATTTTCCGTTATATCCCGGGTGTCCCAGGTGATGGGCATGATGCTGCCGATGGCCCATTTGGAGGCCTGGACTGGGGAGGTGATGTACAGATTGCCGGGTATTTTGTTTTGACCGCCGCGGATCGCACGAACGTGAGGCCAGGTTTGGTTCTTGTCATTGCTGCAACCCCAACCGCAGGTCACACCGCTACTGAAATATGTGTGCCATGCATCTGTGCCGCTTGCCGATAGAGTGGTGGACGACCAGTAAGAGGCGTTAATAGAAGGAGGGTAGAAGGCTATTGTATCGGGAAAATAGGTTGTATCAATAGTAGGATTATAAGTTGAGTGATCAATAATGGATTGCAGTTCCTTAATGTTCGGAAGACGCCAGTCATTGTAGCCTGCAAAAGATAAGCTTTCACAATAACCAATCGCGGATTCCCAAGTAGTAGGTCCGTCCGTGCTGGGTCCGTACGTGTCCTGCATCCACATCAGCCCTGATGTGGTGTCGGTGACCGTGCCGTCACCATTATCGATAAAATTGTTTTTTGCAGCAGGTTTGCGCACTGCGCGGACGTAGAATGCCTGAGTTTTGGGTGCATCCGTGTTGGCGTAATAGGGATCGTATCCACCGCCGAAGGTTACACGCCATGCATTTTCATTGTTGCTGGACCTCGTGGTGGACGACCAATAATAAGAGGAAACCGTATTGGGGAAATAGGCAGTGTCTATGGCGGGATTGTTGTTCCCAAAGCTTACGATGGTGGCCAATTCTTTGACGGTCGGCATCCGCCAGTCGGAGAATCCGCCAAGATTTTCCGCGTTTACAGCATCTATGAAATCTTCGGTGTCCGTGCCCGTCCCAGGCGTACCGGTACCTCCTCCATTGGTGGCCGGATTGCTGTCGTACCAGGTATAGGTGTTGTCCTTGTCATGGATCGATCCGTCGTCGGTTTTCACCTCCCAGATCAATCCGGTCACGACATCGTACACCATGGCCCATGACGTGGCCGCATCGGCGAGATACCGTCCCTGGGCATCCATTTTCACGTATTGCAGCGGGTTGATGAGGTAATCGGAATCTTCCCCAAAGGTGTCCGTGTAGGAAGTGGTCTGCCCGGTGTCGGGAATGCGCCCGGCCACCTTAGGAAATGTCAGGTGGTCGTTTGGATTCTGAGGATCGGTCTGGTCCTGGAACTCCCGGCCGTTGGTGAAGTTGTCGCTATCGGCATCATTTCCGGCATCGTCAGTTAGCGGATCCAGAGAATTCAAAACTTCCCAGCCATCGGTCATGGTGTCGCCGTCGCTGTCGGCTATACTCGGGTTGAGACTGAGATCGAATTCCTCGAGATCGGTCAACCCGTCGCTGTCTCCATCCCCGGTGCCGTCACTGGCAGTAGTGCTACCAAAATTGTCGATCTCCCATTGGTCGGCCATGCTGTCGCCGTCGCAGTCCGAACAGGTGCTGAAGGACCACACTGGACCAGTGGTTGCTGCCCCGTTGTTATCGGTGGCAATGATCTGCCAGTAGTACGTGGTACCGTAGCTGAGAGTTGATGGCTGATAGCTAGTAGCAGATTGGTCGCCATTGACAACGGACAACGAGCCACTATCCGTCCCCAAGTACACATCATATGTGACCGTGTCTTCCGCATCCGGGTCGCCGCCGGTCCAGGTGAGATCTGTATCTATGTCGACGCTTGTCGCGGAATCAGCAGGGGAAGGGGATGAGGGGGTATTCGGTTTTTGATTCGTTACGATGCTCCATTTGTAAACCGTGGAGTCAAGATTATGATTGGCAACAGCAAGGTAGGTCTCTCCACCAATCTTGAAACTATCCCAGTCCCAGGCAGCGTCTGTCGGAATCGCCTGGATTTCAACAAACGAGGTGCCGTTCCAGCGGAATATTTTTGAATCCTCATTCGTCAAAGCGAGTGCAATATAGGTTTGCCCATCAATAACAAAGCTTTCCCAGGCATTTGCACCATTTGTAAGTATGGTCTGTATTTCGACGAATGACGTGCCATTCCATTTGTATATGGCTGAATTAAAATTATATGGCGGTGCATCATAATAGTTGGCAATTGCCAAATAGGTTTCACCATCCATTGAAAAGCTTTCTAAATCATTAGCACCGATAGTGGGGATGGACTGAAACTGAACAAATGATGTGCCATTCCACTTATATATTTTTGAATCGATATCAAAGGCTGAATCATTGTAGAAATTTGCAACAGCTAAATAAGTTTCACCATCGATAACAAAACTTTCCCAATCCAGGGCGCCATTTGTTGGAACAGACTGCACTTCAATAAATGATGCCCCGTTCCATTTGTAAATTTTGGAGTCAGTATTGTAACTTGAGCTGTCTTTTGCGTTGGCTACAACAAGGTATGTCTCTCCACTTATTTCAAAACTTTCCCAGTCATGGGCATAATCTGTCCTTATAGACTGTACTTCTGAAAACTGTGTGCCGTTCCATTTGTAGATCTTTGAATCAAGGTTTTTAGTCGAATCATTGCGCGAATTCGCCACAGCCAGATATGTTTCCCCATCGATGACGAAACTTTCCCAGCGGCGACCGCCGTTTGTGGGGATAGACTGTACAATGTCAAATGATGATCCGTTCCATTTATAAATCGTAGAGTCTACATTAAAGGTTGTGCCATTAAAAAGATTGGCTACAGCGATATAATTTTCGCCGTTTATTTCAAAGCTTTCCCAATCACGTGCACCATTGGTCGGAATGGCCTGCACCTCAACAAATTTACCAACGCCAATGGTATACAATCCCTGAATGGTCCCTTTTGATGTATCGGTTACCGGTTCGATTTTGAGCAAGCAGTTGATGGATGCTTCTCCAGAAACCGTCCAGTCATAGCTGCCGTCGTTGGGCGTGTTCGAAACGATTGCCTCATAGGTTTTGCCGCCGTCTCTCGAAATCGATATGTTGACGTTTTCCGTTATATCCTGGGTGTCCCATTCGATGGGCATGGTGGTTCCGATGGCCCATTTGGATGCCTGGAGGGGGGACGTGATAAAAAGGCTGCCCAATATTTTGTTCTGTCCTCCTCGAACGGCTCTAACAGAATGATTTTCCGATTTTCCAGGCCAGTGAATGCCGCCGGCAGAATAGGTCGAGTTGTGAAAGAAAGTGACCAGGTAGGCATCTGTCGTACCGGAACGATAGGATGTAGACGACCAGTATGATGACGACATCGTGTTTGGAAAATAGGTGGTATCAATTGGCGGATTTTGCTGCGTTAGATCGACTATGGAAGCAATTTCGAGGATGGATGGAATTCGCCAGTCATTGTAACCCAGGTAATTGGATGCGTTGAGTCCGGCCACCCATGTTAGGGTTTCTTCCCAAGTATAGGTGTTATCTTTATCATTCTCGCCGCCATCATCTGTTTTTTGTACCCACATTAGTCCTGAAGTGGTGTCTGTGACCGTTCCATCCAAGTTGTTTGAAACCTGGACCGTCGATAAAGCAGATCGGTTCCGCGTCGCGCGGACCCGGTAGCTGCTCGATTTTGCATACCTTGTGGTGCTTCCATGACCCGGAAAAACGCGCCAGGCTTCGCTGGGACTGTTTGCATATGTCGTGGCAGACCAATAATCCTGTCCCAGAGTATTGGGGAAGTAGTTTAAATTTGCGGCCAAATCACCTTGTTCAAAGTACAAAATCCGGAGGAGTTCTTTTAGTGTGGGCATGCGCCAATCTGAAAACCCACCAAATTGTTCAGCATTGATAGCGTTGATGAAATCTTCGGTGTCGGTTCCGTCTCCGGGTGTTCCGGCATTGCCCCCATTCGTTTCAGGATTGCTGTCATACCAGGTATAGGTGTTGTCTTTGTCATGAATCGATCCGTCGTCGGTTTTGACCTCCCAGATCAATCCAGTCACTACATCATACACCATAGCCCATGACGCGGCTGCGTCGGCCAGATACCGTCCCTGGGCGTCCATTTTCACATATTGCGGTATGTTGATCAGGTAATCGGAATCCTCCCCAAAAGTATTTGTGTAGGAAGCCGTCTGACCGGTATCCGGAATTCTCCCGGTAACCGAAGGGAACACCAGGTGATCGTCTGGATTCTGGGGATCGGTCTGGTCCTGGAACTCTCGGCCGTTGGTGAAGTTGTCACTGTCGGCATCTCCGCCGGCATCGTCAATTGTAGGATCCAATCCGTTCGCAGTTTCCCACGCATCCACCATTCCGTCCTCATCCAGATCGGGATTGCCATCCCGATATAGCTCCTGAGTTTCGGCTTCAGAAAGGGCACGGCTGTAAACCCGGACATCATCCATCAGCCCGCTGTATGAATTCGTACCCGGTTCGGTAATTTTCATTCCAGTCCCGGAAGCATGGGTGCCAGATACGGAAGCCTGGTTTTCCAGGACGCCATTGACATACACTTTGATTGTGCTTCCATCCCAGGAAAAGACTAAATGATGCCACGTATTGGAAGTCCATGAAGCAGTTGTTGTCTTTATTTGGCCATCAGAGCCGATGTTATAGTAAAATCCGATTTTACCGTCGGCCGACCCTCCGACGGTAGTATTGAAGGCTATGACCGGTCTTGGGAAGGAAATGCCATATATAAAATCTTGCCTTGGGCTCGATGAATTCAGATCGGCAGAAGGTTTAAACCACAGGCTATATGTGAAGGCATTTACTGGAGTAATAAGGCTATCAGATGCGATGTAATCATCTACTCCATCGAATTCAAATGCACTGTTGGCATTCCCATATTTGTCTGCTGTTAAAATTGCGCCATAGATGGTTCCATCATTTCCATTCCCGCTTTCGTCGTTGGTATTGCCATTAAAAGGGTAGTAGGCAATCAGACCATCGGCTGAAGAGGGGTCGCTGTCATTGGTGCCGACTTCCCATCCATCGGAAAGCCCATCCTTGTCGCTATCTGCAAAATTAGGATTTGTGCCCTGATGGTATTCTTCCAGATCCGTCAAACCGTCACTGTCCGTGTCCACTGCGCCGTCATGGGATAGGTCACCAAAGTACTGTTTCTCCCACCAGTCCGGTAGAGTGTCTGAATCGGAATCCGATGCATCGATGATACCGCTCCAACTGTAGATTTTTGAATCTGTCGCAAAACCCTCGGTGTCGTGCCGTGCGTTGGCGACAGCCAGATATTTTTTCCCATCTATGGAGAAGCTATTCAGCCCTTCGCTACCAAAAGTATCGATGGATTGGTGTTCAGCAAAGGCTGTACCGTCCCATCTATAGATATTGGAATCGTTGTTGAAAATGGGGTAGTTTTGGTTATTGGCAACCATTAGATACTTGTCGCCATTGATGGTGAAACTTTCAAAGTCATGGGCGCCGTAGGTGGCGATGGATTGAACTTCGATAAAAGCTGTGCCGTTCCATTTGTAGATCTTGGAATCGACGTTCCAGGTGGAACCGTCATGATTATTGGCCACTGCAAGGTATGCCATGCCATCGATCACGAAGCTTTCCCAGTCTATGGCCCCTGTTGTCAGAACAGCCTGAACCTCGATGAACTGAGTACCGTCGAATTTATAGATTTTCGAATCGATCAGATAAGAACTGCCATTGTAAAAATTTGCCACTGCCAGGTAGGTTTCATCGTTTAAAACGAAGCTCTCCCAATCGGAGGCATGAGCGGTTGGAATGGATTGGAATTCGATAAAGCTCGATCCGTTCCACTTATAGATTTTGGAATCGATGGTGTGATCGGTCCCACTAATGCTGTTCGCCACGGCCAGGTAATGATCGGTGCCGATGCTGAAAAAATCCCAGTCCAGAGCACCGCTGGTAGCAATGGACTGAAATTCGACAAATTGAGTGCCGTCCCATTTGTATATTTTCGAATTCAAGTCAAAGGTCGAACCATCCAGCCGAAAGCTTGCCCCTACCAGGTAATGCTCGCCATCTATGGAAAAGTATTCCCAGTCCCTTACACCAATGGTTTCAATGGTTTGAGTTTCTATATAACCATTTCCATTCCATTTATAGATTTTCGAATCGAGGGTGTATGTGCTTCCATCGTAATGGTTTGCCAATGCGATATAGTTTTCACCATCGATATTAAAGCTTTCCCAATCCGCAGCACTGATTGTCGGTATTGACTGGATTTCTTTGAAAAAAACCGATTCCCTTGAATAGAGTTCCTGGACTTCATCCTGTGAAAGTGAACGGTTGTAGATACGGATTTCGTCTAATTGGCCATCTATCGATCCAAGGCTGGCCGCAGTTGACCCAAATTTAAAATCAGCTGCTGCCGGCCATTTACCGTAGACAGTGGTTTGGGGATTCTTCCTACCCAGACCTTTGTCGATTCCATCGATAAAAAGGCGGTAAACTTCTCCGGCGTCATCGTATACAAATGCATAATGATGCCATTGTGTGTCTATTGGCTCTACATCGTCTCCGTTCCAATAGTGAAATGATTTGAAACCGGTAATAAAGACGATTTCATCGGATACTGTAGAGGTGGCGTTGCCCCCCAGGGTCAACCCTCTGGCGTCGGGGTCAAGGCTCTCAAAAATCCTCCTTCCGGGTGTACTTGATTTATATTCGATATCGGATTTGTGCCAGAAACTCATTGAGGTGATTTCAGGCATCGAAACTGAAACATAATCGCCCGTATCCGTAAAGTCAGCGGAGTTTCCAATGACCCCATTTTCAAAGACTACATTGCCGAATAAGGTGCCATTTCGCCCATTTCCGCTTTCGTCATTGGCATTGCCGTTGAAGGAATAGTAGGCGACCAGGCCATCGGCTGTGGCTGGATCGCTCCCGTTGGTATTGACTTCATATCCGTCGGACAGTCCGTCCTTGTCGGTGTCTGTAAAATGCGGGTTTGTACCCTGTTGGTATTCTTCCAGATCCGTCAAATCGTCGCTATCGGTGTCTGCTGCACCGTCATGGGATAGATCACCGAAGTACTGCTCTTCCCACCAGTCCGGCAGGGTGTCTGAATCTACGTCTGTTGCTTCTACGACGCCGGTCCATCGGTAGATTTTGGAAACGATACTTGCGGATTCGTTGTTGGTCGAGTTGGCTACGGCCAAATAAGGAACTCCTTCGATGAAGAAGCCATGCCAATCAAGGTTTCCATTGGTTGGAATCGATTGAAACTCAATAAATGATGTGCCATTCCACTTATATATATTGGAATTAATGTTCGGTGTGGAGCCATCATGAAAATTTGAGACAGCAAGATAGCTCTCACCATCTATTCTTATATATTCCCAGTCCATGGCATGGGATGTAAAAATGGATTGGTATTCAGTAAAAATGGTTCCATTCCATTTATAGATCTTTGAATCCAGTTTTTGCGTGGCATCATTTTCACGGTTTGCGACTGCCAGAAACAGCATGTCGTCTATTTCGAAAAATTCCCAGTCATCTGCTCCTTCCGTGTAAATGGACTGGAATTCTTCAAAAGCAATTCCGTTGAATTTGTAAATTATTGAATCGAAATTATGTGTCGAACCATTATAGCAATTTGCTACGGCCAGATATGTTTCACCATTTATAGTAAAGCTTTCCCAGTCTTCTGCCCCGAATGTGGGTATTGCCTGAAACTCGATAAAAGCGGAGCCATTCCATTTATATATCTTCGAGTTGATATTGAAATTCGATCCGTCATAGTAGTTGGCTACGGCCATGTAGGTGTCACCGTTTATGACCATGCTTTCAATATCCATGGCACCGGCCGTTGGGAAGGTTTGATACTCAACAAATGCCCTTCCGTTCCACTTGTATACTTTTGATTCGATGTGGCGGTTGTTAGCATCATCAATATGGTTCGCCACAGCCAGGTAGGTCACCCCATTGATCATGAAGCTCTCAAAATCATGGGCGCCCAATGTTTGAATGGTTTGATATTCTGAAAAAGTAGTTCCATTCCACTTATATATTTTAGTTTGAAGACTATAAGAGGAGCCGTCTGTATTATTCGCGGCTACGGCGTATAGTTCTCCATCGATAAAAAAAGTCTCCCATGATTTCGCATTATGGGTAGTTATGGACTGGATCTCGGAAAAGAAGCTGGATTCCTGGGCATATAATTCCTGGACATCTGTTGCGGATAAAGACCGGTTGTATACTCTGACATCGTCAATATCACCTCCGAAGTATTCAATGTTTCGGGTGTCAAAGCCTATTCTTGGATCGAGTGTATTGTCGAGATTATAGATGGGCAGCGACGACTGAGAGGCGTCCAATTCCCCATCGATGTAAATTTTCAAAGTGCCGTCAATCTCCCTGACGGCAACGATGTGATGCCAGACTCCATCCGTAACGCGTGTCGTCGAATTGACCGTCGATTGATTTTGTGAGGACCCACCAATGGCGGCAAAATGGACGGTTCCTTCGACACCATAGGCTTCCGTGAGGATATTCATGGTGTAGCCGACATTTTGGATTGAAAATTTGGAAAAGATGGATTGAATTTGCCCTGGCGTAGTTTTCAAATGGACGGAAATTGAGAACGGACCCGTTCCCATGTTGAAATTTGAAGAATTGGGTAGCTGAATGTAGCGACTCGCACCATCAAAGGCATAAGCACCGTCAGCCTGGCCAAATTTGTCATCTGTCAGGGCCGCACCACTTGGAGTACCATCGTTCCCATTCCCGCTCTCGTCATTTGCATTGCCGTTGAAGGGATAGTAGGCGACGAGCCCTTCTTCCAGGTTGGGTTCGACTTTATAGACATGAAGTTTTTTAGGGTCTTCGTACGAACTGCCAAAATCCAGATAATATAGATATTGCGAATCATCCGATACCGCCACACCGTAATTCACTGAATTTGATTCCGGCAGTAGGATACTGTCGATTGTCGGGGACGCCGGATTGGAAACATCGAAAACATACATCCCGTTCCCCCCCTGAGAGACAAAAACAAAATCCCCGATTTTCGCCAGACCGTAATTCCCGCCACCTTCGTTATGTACATAGGAGCCGGTAAGCGACATATTCGAAGGATCCGAAATGTCGACGATATAAAAGCCGAAAGCACCGCCCAGATAAGCGTAATTTCCATCTACGATGACCGTGCCGATATAATTTTCAGGAGTCGTAAAAGAACCGACCTCCACAGGACTGTTTGGAGCAGAAACATCAAAAACTCTTAAACCGGTAGACGTTTGGTTCCAACAGGAATAAAGATAATCCCCCACCAAATCGAATTCCTGACCGGCATGGGAGAGCGAGATGCTGTATTCCTGGGTTAAATTGGATGGATTTGACCAGTTAATTGTTCTTAAACCGCCGCTGCTGCCATAGCCGACTCCAACGAAATAGTAGTTTTCATTGTAAACGGCAACGCCCATCCCGGCCAACCCTAGATCATAGGTATCCATCAAAACGGGATTTGAGGGGTCGCTGACATCTACAACGGCTGTTGTAGATTGGTTGTTGCCGATAAATAGATAGTTTCCGTATTTGTCGATGCTCTTCGGAGTAGCACTGCTGCCCGACGTTATCTTCAGAGTTGACAGTCGGTTGATATTGGCGGGGTCGCTGACATCGAAAATATCGACATAACTACCGGTACTTCCATCATCATCTCCAGACCTTCCCGTGTACAAAATAGAACCATCCGAATAAATTCCGTTTTGCCCAACATTTATGGTGGTTTCATAAGTATACTCGGAAACCTTTGTCAGATTAAGCTTTCCGGAGTGCGCAATGACGGGAAATACGAATGCCAGAACAATAGCCAAAGCAGTAATGCGTCTCATTTCTTCATCCTTATCAAGGCTTGCTGTCTTGAGGAAAGCATTTTAAACCATTTGATTGCTTTCGATTCCGAATCCGATACCGATGCCGATGTTATGTTCCCGTTCGTGTCGTTGCCTCTATTTACCATCGGTGTCGGGGTCGCAATCGCTATCGGTATCGTGCTTATTTTTCGATCCCGATTCCGATCCCGATACCGACGCCGATTTTTTGTTCACATTCCCAGTTCACTGTTTACTTGTTCCTGGATACTTGATTCTGGTATCTGGTTCCTTGATACTCGATACATGTTGTTTCAATGGCTCAGTAGCTTACCAGCCTACTGGTCCCTTGTTCCTGGTTCCTTGATACTTGTTGTTTCAATAGCTCAGTAGCTTACCTGCTCAGTAGCTCATCAGCTAAACAGCATACCAACTCATCAGCTCTATTGTCTCATCCCCGCCAAATGCTGCAGGATAAAGATCACTTCCTCGATGCCGATGTCGCCATCACCACTGACATCCACCCCGGAAGTGGTGTAGTCTGGCCTTATATTCCCGGAAACATCTACACCGGCCAGAGCTTTGACCCCGATGATCATGTCTTCCAGGTCGATAGTTCCATCTCCGTTGATATCACCTTGCTTGGGTGGATCCTCTCCGTTGACAACTGTCAGGGTGACTTCATGGGTCACAACGTTGTCGCCGGTATCCCTGGCGAAGAAAGTCAATGTATAAGCTCCGTTGTACTTAAAATCGTAGCTGCCTTCCCATATACTGTCCTCGTCCGGGTCGGTCAGAGCAACGCTCTCAAGATCGATGATCGGCGTTTCGAACTCCTGTGTCGATGTCGGTATTATATATCCCGGCGGCATCAGGGTGACCCAGGCCGAATCCATGCCCTCCAAGTCAGAGACGCGTGCCATCAGATTGAACACACCGGCATCAATGACCTGCTCAGGTGTGGTTTCGATGATTTCCGGCAGCACGTCGCCATAAACAAACGAACCGCCTATATAAAACTCCTCGGCAATCGCGCCACTGGATCCGTCATCCATCTGTGGATTTTGGTGGTCGAAATAGGTGTTTCGGCTGAGTTTTTGGTGAATCGTTTTGAAAAATGCCATTTTCAGGTCATATCCTTGCTTGATGAAATCACTTAGATATTGGGTGAAGGACATCATGCCGTCATTCAGGTATATGCTGGGTTCTGATATCCCGGAACTGCTGATCAGAATCCTTTCTTGGGTTTCATCAGGGGCCAGCAGTTTAGTAAAGGATCCAGAATAACATGCCTCAACAATGACTACCACCGTGCAACTCGTGTCGAATTGCAGGTTGTCCAGCCATAAATCGAGTTCGCTGGCCAATAGGTTGTCCTCAAAGTCGGGTCCGGCGTTCATTCTGAATTTGCCGTCACCCCCGTGATCTGCCAGATAGATAATCAAAGGCTTGTTGGCATTGGCCTCGGGATTTTCTTGGGTGTCTATGCCGTCATGAAGCAGCAGGATATGATTTTGGATATCCATCCAAGAGGGTGTATTGTCATCGATGAAGATGTCCAATGCCCCGTCACGGTCACTGTCGTAATCAGTTGCGCTGGGATTGATGTAGTGGATTTGGTCGTCCTTGAACCGTCGATCCTTGAGCACATTATAAAAGCGGTTGGCCAGGTATTCCGTTGTTTCCCAGAGGGTGTTGTTGGCTGACAGTCCACCGCCGGCCACCACGATAGCTTCACCGACCTCCACACCGGGGTAGAGCATCAGGGGGAGGCTGATGTGGCCGATGTATTGGTCATTTCCAGACCAGACCGCTTTGAATTTCCACACCCCAGGCTGGTCTTCAGGAATATAATGAACAAAGGTCGATAGACCACCGGCACCGGTTGTTCTCCCGGGAAAAATTTCCGGTATCTCTGCACCAGGTTCGTAGATTTCCAGGGTGAATGGGAATCCTTCCAAGGCAGGTGTCAGCTTGATTTCGATGTTGACTGTTTTGTTCGTATCTATCTCTTCCGAGCTCGTTGTAACGGAAAGCTTGGAAAGGCCCTTCTCAACAGTAAACTCTGCAACCTCGCTTTCGATCTGATGCTCTTCCCAGCGGGCTTTCACTTCATATTCCCCGATGGAGGTAAACGATTCCGTCTCGAAAACCCATGTCCCTCCAGAACGGGTTTCGGCGGCGTGCTGGATCCATGCTGCCTCCCCTTTTTTTCGAGTGTAGATCGTCAGAGGAGTTCCCAGTGGTTGAGGTGGAATAATTTGCCCCTGTACAGTCACGGATTCTCCTAAACGAAAGGGGGAATTGACTGCAAATGCCGTCAGGCATTTTTCATTGAATTTGATGACTTTCAACCTTAGATCAATTTGACGGGTCAAGAGACCACTCTGAGCATACACCGTGATGGTGTATTCACCGGGCGACGTGTTGAAGGGAACTGTAACCTCTAGAGCTGTAGATCCGGTGGGCTGTACTGTGTCATGGGAGAACGTCATGGCAACATTTGATTCCGGCGGGAATTCATCACTGCCGACACTTAGCGTCACTTCCCCAGAGAAACGGTCTTCAGCCCATACCGTGATGTCGAACACAGCGATGCTGGCTTCTTCTACGACCTGGTAAGCTTCGTTTGCAGTCAAACTGAAATCGCCCCAGGTTCTGGGTTTAGGGACGGCAATGACCGCATTTGAAAAAGCACTTTCGACTCCGCTATGGTTTTCAGCGGCCACCTTGTAATAGTATGTGATGCCGTTAATTAGCCCAACATCGGTGTATTGATGATAGATGAATTGTTCATCGACTAAAGTTTTCTGGTCGACGGGAAATGAATTTATTCGCACGTAAAAACCATTTTCAGTATCGCTGCGATAGATGTTGTACCCGGCAATTTCCTGGGGTTGTGCGACGTAGTCCCAGTGCAGGGTCACCTCCCTGCTGCCCTCTTCAAAAACTTTGAGATTCGTTGGGCTAGCTGGTGTATCGGTGATGCAAAAAGGACCGAAGTGGGCTGCTGCGGTAGCCCAATTACCGGCTCCATCCACAGTGCGTACATGGGCATACCAACTGCTTCCCACTGCAAGACTTCCGCTCGTTGCTGAATTGCCTGATGTATGAATAACCGGATCGGGCAGTGTGGTGGCATTGGCATCCCACACCACAGCATAGCCACCAATTCCGCTCGGTCCACCATCGGCGGTTTCCCATGTGATGTCGATCGTATCGTCGCTGCTGCACACACCTGGGGTGTGGCTGGTACTGGAAGTAGAAGGAGAGATGCCGGGTGGTGAGGTATCGATTTGGAAAGGTCCGACATCCAATGTTGTCGAAACATTTCCTGTATGATCCACACCTTTCAAATGAAACCAGTGGTCGTCTCCGTCTGAAAGCACCGGGCTGATGAGGGTGGTCTGATCGGTATCCACGACGTTGTCGGGATCTGCATTCCAATCGTAACTGTAACCGGCAAATCCGCTGGCCGCATCTGAGGCAGCGTTCCAGGAAACCGTGACTGTATTATCATTGCTCCAACTCCCAACCGCCGGATCTGTTGCCTGTAGTGTTGGCTGTGTCGGAGGGGTGGTGTCTAAATACGTGCCGGTAAACGTTATGCTGCCACTTTCGGATAGCGTGAGGGATTCCGATCCCGGCGCATCCCAGCCGACAATCGCATCGTAGTTGATGGTATACTCCCCTGGAGCGGCATTGGATACGCTCCAAGAGGTCCCGGACCCATTATGAGTTTCAGGACCGGTGATAGTGAATGCAGCACCTGCCAGGTTGGTGGTGACAATGATAGTTCCTCCGGGAGGCTCTATCGTGACTGTTGCCTGGGCGAAGTCGTAATTGTCGCAGGTGCCGTCGTAAATGTGACCGAACAGATAATATGTCCCGGGTGGCACTCCAGTGGTGTCCCACTGGTAGCTGCCATCCTCCGGTTGCATTAATTCGATCCAGGAATGGTTCCCATTATCGAAAATATTATCTGCATCCATGCCGATGGATACCGTTGCATTGTCCTCCGGATCAGTACCGTCCCAACCGATAGTAACGGTCTGGCCCTGGGTCACGGTTTGGTTGGATGAGGGGGCGTTCATAGTCAACGTTGGGCAGGTGTTGGTGGTAAATGACCAAACCGGGCCCGGGGTTTCGGCACCCTGGCTGTCACGAGCCACGATCTGCCAATAGTAGGTGGTATTGTAGCTGAGAGCAGATGGCTGATAGCTTGTAACGGATTGATCACTACTGACAAGGGTCAACGAACCACTGTCGGTTCCGAAATATACGTCGTAGGTCACCGTATCGCCGGCATCCGTATCGCCGCCGGACCATGATAAAGTGGGACTTGTGGATATGCCGGTTGCGCTGTTGGCCGGCACATTATTCGAAGCCGTATGTGGAGCTGAATTTGTACCGCTCGTGAGGATTTTTGTATATTCAACAGAATCCCGATAGTTATTTCCACCTCCCCAGCCACCGACTGCATATAGGTAGCCGTTATGGGATTCAACTCCTGACCAGAGAGATCGAGCGATGTTTAGACTTGCTGCTGATTTCCAGGGAGATAAGGTGCCGTCTTCATTAATTTGGGCTCGATATACTTCATTTGTCCATGAAGAATCCGGTCTTACGCCACCGACTACATAGAGGTAGCCTTCAGATGCAGCAACTCCATTGCCGTATTGTGAAACCGGTAGTGAGAATGAAAATGTCCAAGGTCCTAGAGTGCCATCAGGATTTAGTGCGGCAAACTCAACCGTATTAAGTTCCTGTTGATTGATGCCATCGTAACCACCAATTGCGTAGATAAAGCCGTTATATACGGCTACATCGAAAGCGTATCTGCTGGTGTTCATAGAAGATGTAGAAGACCAGGTCCCCAATGTGCCATCGGAATTGATTTTTGCGAATTCAACAGAATTGTTATAAATGCTGCTGCCGCCTTGCCCACCAACAGCATATAGATATCCATTATGGGCAACTACACCCGCTGCACTTCTGAGGGCTGATGGGGTTGAAGTTGCTATCCAGTTGTCGATCGTTCCATCAGGATTCGGTTGTGCAAACTGTACTGAATCTAAAAAGTTTGACGTGATGTAATTATATCCGCCTACCACGTAAATGTAGCCATTGTAAGATGCTACCCCATTTCCGTAACGGGCATTTGTGATTGAAGTTGTGGTGTTCCATGATGATAGTGTGCCATCAGGATGAATTTGTGCATATTCAACGTGATCTAGTGGGCCGTTATCATTCGTTCCGCCAATGGCATAGATATACCCATTTTCAATGACAACCGCGCGATCTTGACCACCCTGTTGCAAAGCTGAAGTGTATTCCCATGGCCCAAGAGATCCTTCTACCTGTCGATATAGATTTTCAATCTCTTGATTGGAAAGAGATCGATTGTAAATACGAAGTTCATCCAAGCTGCCGTCGAAGTAGTATTGGTTATCCGGCCTTCTGCCGACCGTGAGAGGATCGGTGTTGTTGAACACGGCACCATCCATGCCGTTACCAACCTCTGTGCCCACTTCAACACCGTTCACATACATTCGGGCGGTGGAAACGCCGTCGTATGTCCCGACCACGTGAAACCACCGGTTCGCCGGGAAATTCGCCTCATACTGCATGATGGATTGGTCGAACCAATTGCCACTGCTGGCAAGAACGAAGCTGAGCATTCCGTCGTAAGCGTCATATTCCATACCCCAGCTTGAACCGTTCTGGACCGGCTGCCCCTTGTAGAGAATCTGCTGCCGGCCGGTGGCCGAATTGAAATCCACGCCCGGCCGAATCCAGACCGATACGGAAAAGGCACCAAATCCGTCCAGGGCTGTGGTCTCCTGAAGATTCAAGTACCCGGTGGATCCATCGAAATGAACAGAAGAACTACTCACGCCGTCACCATAGCTGTACTGTCCGAATCCCTGCCCATCGTTTCCATTGCCGGTCTGGTCGACCAGATTTTCGTTGAAATCGTAATGGGCGACGAGGCCTATTCCCAATGAGGATTCAAGTTCTATCCTCTCGACCGAAGAAAGGTATCCTGAAGCATTTTCTCCCGCGATGACATACAGCACATTGTCTTCGATTGAAGCGGCCGTAAATTGCCTGGGAACCAGCATGGTGTACTTCTCGACCCAGGAATCGTCCGACGGATCGTATTCATAAATAGAATCCAAAGAACCGCTTTGATTGTAGCCACCAATGATCAGAATCTTATTGCCATGAACCACCGAAGTATGGCCGGCCACGCCCACGGGCATGGGCTCTCCGGTCGACCACTGGCCGGTAACCGGATCGTATATACTGACATTGTTCAGGTACACCGATTGATCCGGCGACAGATCTCCGTCATAGCCGCCAATGACATAAATTTTACCGTCAACGGCTGCAACTGCGGCATCGGCCTGGTTCGGCGAGACCGTGGTGAGGGTTTCCCATTCATTCAGGGCGGGGTCGTATGCTTCATTTTGATAATTGTCTCCATAGTGCCCGCTGCCGATCACATAGATTTTACTCCTGACCACGGCGGCGGTGTTACCCATGGTATGCCGGGGATTCGGCATAGAAGCGATACCCGTCCACGTGTTCGTCTCCGGATCGTATACTTCCGATGATCCTATAGGGCCGCCATATTCCACACCCCCGAAAACGTAAACTTTTCCATCGTAGGCCGCACCGGCACGGTTGAAGGTGTCCGAATGGTTGTCGATCAGTTCCCACACATCCAGTGACGGATCATACGCATAATAGATGCCGTTTTCCCCCACACCACCTGGAGTCGCCCCGAAACCGGTAAAAATCTTTCCACCCACATTCACAGCGATATGCCCGCTCATAGCCATGGGAATTTCCGATACATACGTCGAAACCGGTCCCGGATCGCTGATTGTGGTAAACGACCAGATCGGGCTGGTGGTTTCCGCTCCGAAGCTGTCACGAGCTACGATCTGCCAGTAATAGGTCGTGGCATAACTCAAAGCTGATGGCTGGTAGCTTGCAGCAGATTGATTACTGCTGACAATGGACAACGAACCACTATCGGTCCCCAGGTACACATCGTATGTGACCGTATCGCCGGCATCGGGATCGCCGCCGGTCCAAGAGAGCGTTGGATTATTGCCAACAGAAGCCGTGCCGTTGGAAGGATTGGGTAAATCGGGAATATCCGGGGCATTGGCGGGTGGGGTTTCGGCGCTGTAGAGTTGCTGGATCTCGAATCCCGACAAAGCGCGATTATAGACACGCAATTCATCGATGCCGCCCTTGAAAAACTCGGGAGATGATATCGTAGTCGGATTCGCCGCCCCGACGCGTAGAGGCTCGGACACGTCTCTCATCGTTCCTTGAACGAAGGGGTTTAGTAGATTTCCTGCAAGCACCCCATTAATATACATTTCCGGGGCAGACTGGCCGTCGTACCTGAAAGCGACGTGAAACCACCGGCCGGCAGGGAAATCATCTTGTAACTTGATGCCGTTGGCAACGGAAGATTCCGGGCGGGTGAACCCGGAAATGAAATGACCTTCCGTGTCATCGTAATGGATCGCGAGACTCACGCTTTGGGCAGTCCCCACACCCTTGTATAGGAAGTTTTCCCTGTTACGAATACTATCTCCGTAAAGGCCCCTGTCAGCTCTGATCCACAAGGCATATGTAAAGCTGTCGAATCCGTCCAAGCCAGGTCCAGTTGGGTTGTCGGTGCAATCGATATAACTGTCGACGCCATCAAAATATGCATACGTGCCCGTCGCACCGTTTTCAAATGAGACCCCACCGTACACGATGCCATCATTTCCATTCCCGCTCTCATCATTCGCATTGCCGTTGAAAGGGTAGTGGGCAACAAGGCCGTCCTGGAGGTAGGATCCTTTGGCAGGGGCAGATTCCAGGACTGCGATCCCCCCTATTTGATTAAAGTTAGCATGGGTGAAATCAACAAAAGGCGTTTCCGTGGCGTGGGAGGTGTACCCTTTGACATAGTTGTTGTTCGCCACGACCCAGATATTATCCGACGAATCAATATCCAGACCCAAAGGTACGGTGGGCCCGAACTGGCCGCTCAACCAGGAAGAATTCACTATATTCCGATTGGCATCGTATACCTGGATGTATCCACTGGTGGGGATGACCTTGACGTACAACAGTCCTTCCGAATTGATCGCCATTGCATACCGTGACGCCACACTGGCAAAAGATTGGATATGGTTTCCAGCGGTGTCGATCTCCACATGGCCAGTGAAAGGTGAACCATTGGTGTGGTTGCCGAATATGATGTGACCTGTAATGGGATCATAGGAGATTCCGACGACACTGTTGCCTCTCACAAAACCGGATAGGTCAAAGGTGTTGATAAGCTGATAATCTGGATTATAGACATATATGCTGAGATTATTGATATCCGTGGCATAGATGTTTCCCAGTGCATCATAAGCTAAATTATCCGCTTCACCCTGTGTAAACTCTGTACCACCAAAACTACCGATATAGGTGTCATTTTCGAAGACTTTGAAATCCCAGAAGTCATGAACGATCAATCTACCTTTTGAGTCGATACTTGCGGAAGTCGGGTGCGACAGTAGACCATCCCAGAAAGAACCCAAGTACTCGCCTTCCGCTGTAAGTTTGTGAACAATCTTTGCACCGTAATCAGTGACATAGAGAACGGGTAGGGTGTTAAATGACCAAACCGGTCCCGGGGTTTCCGCTCCCAGGCTGTCCTTGGCAACGATCTGCCAGTAGTAGGTGGTAGCATAACTCAAAGCAGTTGGCTGATAGTTTGTCGCTGATTGAGCACTGCTGACTATGGATAATTGCTCACTATCGGTTCCTAAGTATACGTCATAGGTAACCGTGTCACCCGCATCCGGATCTCCACCGGTCCAGGTCAGCGTGGGTGTGATGCCAACCCTGGTCGCGCTACCGGCTGGATCGGGTGAATCAGGATCATTCGGAGCATCATTGGGTGGGGCTTCTGAAGTGTAGAGTTGCTGGACCTCGGATCCTGACAGAGCGCGATTATAGACCCGAACCTCGTCTATGGCGCCTTCGAGGTAACGCCCCAATCTTGGATCGCCACCAATCGAAACCGTTCCGTTCCAACTATAAGCGTCAGTATATTGGAAATTTGAATTTACCTGATGCAAATCTCCGTCCAAATAGAGTCGCATATCTGTTTCATCTGCCGTCACCACGAGATGGTGCCACTCTCCCAATTCTACGTTCTCAATCGCAAGGTACTCTGATGATTGAGCCGGGACAGTGGTTACCCAAAAATCATACCTCAATTGGTCGGTATTCACCTTGTATGCGTGCCATCCGGAGCCTGCCTGGTGGATGTCATTTCTAAAAAATGGGCCTTGATCTTGATTATTTGGAAGCTGATCGGTCCGAACCCATATTGACCAGGTGAAGGGTTTTCCCGTCAGCACGGCATTGTAGTTCGGGGATATCGAGATATAATCTCCCGAACCATCGAAAAAATAACCTTGCCCTTTGATACCTTCCGTTGCAGCCACATTGCCATTTATGGCTCCGTTAAACCCGTTTCCACTCTCGTCATTTGCATTATTATTGAAGGGATAGTAAGCAACCAGACCATCGGCGATTGTTGGGTCAGAGCTGTTGGTATTGACTTCATATCCGTCTGATAATCCGTCTTTGTCGGTGTCAGAAGTGTTAGGATCTGTACCATAATTATGCTCTTCCAGATCCGTCAGGCCGTCCCCATCGGTGTCTGTGGTCCCGTTTCCGTTCAAGCCGCCCAGATATTCGGTTTCCCATGTGTCCGCCATTCCGTCGCCATCATCGTCTACTTGTGCGAAACCCCAAAATCCACGATAATCGTTACCTGTGGAATTTGTTATATTCGTCACATTCTGGCCGTCGCTGTCGGCGACATATATTTCTCTATTTTCAGAATTTTCATAAGTGGAATCAAAAATAAAATTCATACCAGCGGGAGACCATGATAGATGATGGGTTTGATAGCTGGAATCGAGGATCATAGACCATGTATCTCCGGCCGGATTGGTGAGATACGTACTGTTATGAGACTCAGTGCCGTACAGCCTACTGGAGGTGATGATGGGGAGTGTATTGGAAGACCAGCTATTCATGTAGCCCGCGAGCATCCGGTTGACGCTTTCGGAAATCCGGGTCATGTTTCCGCCATCCGCTGAATCGATAGTATACAAATCATATGAATTTGCGGAAGATGAGGTGCGGGTATAGACGATTTTGGTGCTGTCCGGCGACCATGCGGGATAATGATTGTTCAAGGTGCTCGTGGCCGTGTATGTCAGGCGCATCGGGTTACTGCCGTCTGCCTCCATGACGTAGATCTCCCTGTAATTCACTGACATGGTCGTGTATCGCGTAAAAGCGATCTTGGTTCCATCCGGGGAATAGGTCGGTGTGGTATCCAGCAGATAATCGCCGGCATCCGGGTCTGTCAGCTTTACGGGGTTGCTTCCGTTAGTGTTCATCCGCCATATGGCAGTGGCGCCGTCCCGATCGGAAGCCCATAGAATATACTTCCCATCCGGAGACAAGGATGGTGTGTCGTCTGAAGCCGTGTCATCCGTGAGTTGAACCTGGTTCGTCCCGTCAGGATTCATGATCCAGACGTCATAACTTCCGGTCCTGTTCGAAACAAAGACGACTTTTTCTTCCAGGCCCGAGTTTGCTTCGGCATAGTGAAGCTTGTTTCCAGAACCGTCGTTGTAATTATACCAGACTCTGTAGACTCCGTTTTCTTTGACAAAACCGACGACATTAAAGCCTTTCAAAGAAGTGACTTCACCGATTTTTTCCCAATTCAACCCGTCGGTGGATACCGCATAAACAACATGTGATTCGGTACCGTCCCAGCCACCATATAGCATCTCGAAACGGGATCCGTCATAGATGACTTTCGGTCCCCCTAGACTGCCGGAGTCGATGGATCCTTCCACACCGATGTCAATCACAACGCCGTGTTTAGTCCAATTGATGCCGTCGGGGGAAGTGGCGTATGCAATGGTGTTGTGAAAGCTATCATTATCCGGTGGGCCGGACTGGTATCCAGGGAATGCGCTATAGTAGAGGTGGTAGGTGGCCCCGTCATATACGACCCAGGGGTAGTTGATACTCCTGGAATCATATTCGGGATACGAGCTGTTCTCCAGAACGATTCCCTGGCTGGTAAAGCTGATACCGTCGGGGGATGTCAGGTAGTAGAGCTTGGTGCCGGCCACATTCCCATCGTTGGTAGCGGACACCCATATTTTATATATATCATCTTGCTTCATTTCGAATGGGGCGAGATTGCAGGATTTACCGGTCACCGACTGGCTGAAGACCTGCCACGATTCAGCGCCCCAGTTGATTCCATCTGTGGATGTCCCGACGTAGGTCGGAACCCAGGCCGTTCCGCTTGTAAAAAAAAATCTGTATTCGTCATCGCTAAGTTTGACGACTGGCTGCCTCAGAGCGTCGTATATAGGATTTTCCGGAATAGGGGAGAATTGGGGGATCGATATGTCCGTTACGAATTTCGTGTAGTGTAACTCATAATTGGACCCGTCCCTGGTGAGATACCAGAGTTTCAGCACGCCGTACTCTCTGACAAATCCGCAGATGGTGTATAGCTCCGATGGTGCGTCGATGAAACCCGCCTTGGTCCAATTCAGGCCGTCCGGAGATACGGCATATCCAATACGCGTGTTGGTTCCATCCGAAGTCAGATAGACCATTTCGAATTTCGAACCATCGTGAACCACGGCCGGCACCGTGACGTAGCCTGAGTCGTGGGCTCCCGCAGGGCCTTTTTCGATGACCACCCCCTGTTTGGTCCAGTTTATGCCATCCGAAGATGTGGCATATGCGATAGTGCCATCCAGATCGTAGTTGGGTGCACCAGTTTGATAGCCTGGGTAAGCGTTGTAGTAAAGATGATAAGTCTCGCCATCGAACAGGACCCAGGGGTGGTTGATGTTGCGGGAATCGTACTCCGGGTAGGGTCCATTATCGAGTACCACCCCCTGGCTTGTAAAATTGATGCCATCTTGAGATGTCAGGTAGTAAAGTTTGGTACCTGCAACGTTTCCATCGTTGGTGGCGGGGACCCAGAGCTTGTAGATACCCTCCTGTTTCAATTCAAATGGGGTTTTGTTGTAATTTTTTCCGGTTTCAGACGAACCCACTACCGATGTGCTGACACCGCTCCAATCCAGACCGTCCGCCGATGTGATGACCTGTTGGGGTGACCAGCCGCCGCTGTGATAAGCACGGTATTCCGTTTCGCTGAGCTTGAATATTTTTTCGATTTTTGTAGATGAAATGGGATTTTCCGCTATGGGTGTAACAATGGGAACGGATCCCGATCCGATGGCCATGCCACTGATCGATCCAAATTCCGGGCTGGTAATCGTTGTGGACGGGGTTTCGGTATCGATGGAATCGTAAACCTGGATAGTGGTGGGATTGAGTCCCACATAGATCTTATTGTTGGCGTCAAAAGTGATGGACCACCATGTCGATAGCTGGTTTTGCAGCCAAATTTTAATCTGGTTGCGATCGGTCCCATAAACGCGAATCCCATTAATACCGCCTGTAGAATCGGTGATGAAAATTTTTCCTTCCGAATTTATCTCAACGCCGTTCTGACTGTTCCAACTCAGTCCGAACTCTGAAATGATACTTCCGTCGGTAGCGATTTCAAACTGCTTCTTGTCCCCGCTGCTGGCCCAATGAGTCGTGAAAATCAGGTTTTCGGAAATTGGATCAAAGGCAACCCCATTGGGTCCCTCGTAACTTCCTCCCAAGTTGCTTCGGTAGTCATAGGTGTCGATGTGCTGGTAGTTCTTGTCAAAGACCTCGATGAACCCTGAGGTGCGGTTGGCGGCATAAATCGTCCCATCATTGTCCACGGCCGAAGAGAGTGCCCCGTCGCCAGTCGTAAAATGGCCTTCTCCAAATGATCTGACATAAAGATCATTGGTGAAAACCTTGAAACTCCCACTATCATAAACGATCAGGTTATTTCTTGAATCGAAGAAACAGTCCATGGGAGCTGTGAGTTGATTTTTACCGATCTTTCCGATGTAAACTCCATCAGTGGTTAGCTTGTGGACAACCCCTGCGGTCTGGTCCGAAACGTAGAGGTAATCCTGGGCAATCGCTGGGCATGCTGCAAAAAATAGAAAAAACCAAACGAACTTTAACACTGACACCAGTCGCTTTTCGGATTTCATCAATTCAAGCCCTTTCTACCTCGTCCGTTATCCAAGATCTGTGATGTATCATCGTTCTTGTTATTTGACTAAAATATAAACAAAGGTAATTTGGATACACCTATCCTGTTGGGATTCGGTATCCAAATTCCTTGTATTAATAAATGTCTAAAAGTGAACCAAAGTGAGCCGCTAGCTGTAAACCGTTAGCAGCTCTTTATTTCACTGGCTTAATAACGAAAAAATGTGAGCCGTGAATAGCAAGTTGTAAGCTGAGAAAGAAAGGCAGTTTCGCATTTCCTGCGCACTGCTTACTGGGCCCTTGTTTCTGGATCCTTGATACTCGATCCTTGATCCTGGTTACTGGATACTCGATCCTTGATACTGTGATCCTGGCGCAACAGCTTATTAGCTCACCAACTCATC
>Ga0066187_1000188_pt1 | contig 25165 bp, 23 predicted proteins | sample WorMetexBAHAMAS1_FD_58706 | JGI IMG/M metagenome (GOLD analysis project Ga0066187, IMG submission 58706) | Marine gutless worms symbiont microbial communities from Max Planck institute for Marine Microbiology, Germany - Inanidrilus exumae... | ecosystem: Host-associated > Annelida > Digestive...
CAAGCACCTCAAAGGATGCACCTCCTACCAAATTCCCAGCAAGTTTAGGACTTCACCGGGTTCATGCGGAACGGGTACCGCAAACTCGAGATTTGTTATGCGCCTTGCGGTTGCCGGCCCTACAGGTGCGCCGACTAAAGAAGGAGCCTGAAGGCTGTGCCTGCAAACGGTTCGAAGCCAAAAAACCGGTTGGCCGATGAAAATGAGTCCAACTCGGCTGAAGGCGATCGGGAGGCACTAGCCGCGAAGTTAGCGGTCGAGAAACAGCGCTTCAGCGACTTCCTCAAGACTACCGAGGAGTGGTACTGGGAAACGGACACCGAACACCGTTTCACCTACATTTCGCCGAGCATTTACGATGTAACCGGTGTTCCGCCCGAGTGGTACTACGGGAAGAACCGAGAAGAGGTCGGCTTAAAGGAAGCCGTCAACGCCGAATCGTGGCGCAATCTAAACGAGGCGCTGGACGGCCGCCAGCAGTTCTCCAATTTCGTATACCAACAACGGGGACCGGCCGGTATTAAATGGATGAAAATCAACGGTATTCCAGTCTTCGAAGCCGATGGACGGTTCGCCGGATATCGGGGATCGGGCGCCGACATCTCCGAACGGGTCCGGGCTGAACGAACTTCAAAATTGCTTGAAGCCGCGGTCGACAACCTGGGCGAATTGTTCGCGCTTTGGGACAGCGATGACCGTTTGGTCTTCTGCAACGAACGGTTTCGGCGCATCAATGCATCTGTTCCGCACGCCACCATACCCGGCACCACCTTCCGCGAACACCTGTCGATCATCCTTGATGCCGGCCTCGTCCCCGATGCTGTCGGACGAGAGGAGGAGTGGTTCAACTACAGGCTGGTTCACCACCGCTCCGAGAAACCGCCATTCGAACTGCGCCGCCAGGAAGGAACCTGTTTTCTGGTGCGCGAACAGAGTCTACCGGAAGGAAGTTGCGTGACCCTGGGTACAGAGATCACGTCATTGAAGGAGGCAGAACAGGAAATCGAGGAGAAGGTCGAGGTCCTCGAGACCGCGTTCCGTACGATTCCGGACGGAATCCTCCTCCTCGATTCGGACCAACAACCGCTTGCCTGGAACCTCGGATTGCTGGCGCTCATGAACCACCGCGAACTCGGCACCGATTTAACACCGGAAACGGTCCGGACCTTGCGTCAGGAGTTAACGCGCAACCTCACTGGTGACGACAACAGCGACGGCAAACCGTTTCCGGCGTTGAAGTCGGGTGGAAACGTCATAAACGAAGAGAAACAGTTCGATAACGGCCGCTGGGTCGAATACCGGGTCAATCCGTTGTCGGAGGGCGGATACGTCGCCGTCTTCCGCGATTTCACCGAAAGGAGAAAAGTCGACCGCATGAAGGACCAATTCGTGTCCACGATCAGTCACGAGTTGCGCACGCCTCTGACATCGATCATCGGTTCGCTTAAGCTCATTCGCGGCGGTGCCGTCGGTGAACTGACCGACCAAGCCGGTGATCTATTGGATGTCGCCTCGCAAAACAGCGAACGCTTGCTCAACCTGATCAACAATATCCTCGATCTCGAAAAGATGCGGTTCGGCGATTTTCAGCTGGAAATCGAACCCATCACGGTACGCGATCTGATCGACGCTTCGGTCGTAGCCAACCAGGGCTACGCCAAGCGTTTCGGCGCAACCTTGACCGTCGTGGACGACGCACCGGACACTTGCGTCAACGGCGACCGCCAACGCCTTATGCAGGTTATGGACAATCTAATTTCCAACGCTGTCAAACATTCGAGCGAGGGAGACGAGGTCGAGATTTTGATCAATCGGCGCGGCAATTGGGTTCGCGTCTCCGTTAGTGACCGCGGCCCGGGTATCCCCGCCAAGTTCCGTGATCAAGTCTTCAAACGGTTCACGCAAGCTGATTCGTCGGATACGCGAACGACGGAAGGAACGGGCCTGGGCTTGAGTATTTCCAAAAGCATCATCGACCTGCACCGCGGCAACATCAGTTTTCACACGGCCCTCAGGGTCGGCACCACGTTCTACTTCGAGCTGGCCGAACTCGCCGAACAAACGGTCGCATGAGCGATCGGGATTACCTATCTCCGGCGGGCGCGGGGATGGGCCTGTTCGTAAACGGAGGAGAGGTGTTCTGTGTCGACGTCCGTGTAGCGTTGCGTCGTCGACAGCGAGGCGTGGCCCATCAACTCTTGGATGGTTCTGAGATCGCCGCCACCGCCGAGGAGGTGAGTCGCGAAACTGTGGCGGAGCGCATGCGGGGTCGCCGTCTCCGGTAGGACCAACAGATGACGCAGCTCGCGGACCCGACGCTGCGCGACACCGGGATTGAGCGCCTTTCCCCGGGCCCCAATAAACAATGGCGAATCCTCGTCTCCGCCAACCGGCCGGATGGCCACGTAATCACCAACCGCCCTAGCCACGCTGGGCAGAACGGGAACGATTCGCTGCTTGTTGCCCTTGCCGGTCACGCGGAGCGTTCCGCTGCGCCCGATCAAAGCCACGGTTCCCAACGTCAAGCCGAGCGCCTCGCCGAGACGCAGGCCGCATCCATACAGAAGCGATAGAAGCGCTTTGTCACGTTTGCCGATCCAAGGTTCGTCGCTCAACTCCTCGACGACGGCAACGGCTTTCAGGGCGTCTTCGACCGTCAGCGGCTTCGGCACGGATTTGGGAATCCTCGGCGCCCGTAGGGACGAGGCGGCCGCGTTGGACAAGCCGCGGCGCTGTTCGAGAAACCGGAAAAAACTCTTCAACGACGACACGGCTCGTGCCAGCGAACTCCGCTCCAGTCCGTCGCGGCCGCGCCGCGCCAAGTAGGCCCGAAAATCCGCCGAACGCAATTGTTCCAACTCCGTGAACCCAGGTGGGTATCCCAGGTGTTCGGACACGAAAGACAGGAAGGCCGCCAGGTCCCGGCAATATCCCTCGACGGTGTTTTCCGACGACCGTTTTTCATGGGTCAGCCAGTCCCGCCATTCACCGGCCATCGCCGCAACAGCCGGTTCGGCCGCATACTCGATCAAGGGGATGTGTCCGCGCGCGCCTGGACCATCGCTTCGACGACCCGGGCCAGGAACGAGATCAGCTCGGTCCCCTGACCGGGGTGGAAAACGCTGCTTCGCGAACCCAGACAAAAGGCGCCGCAAGGGGGGCCGAGAAGGGGTCTGAGGCGGACGACGGCTGCGGAGCGGACCAACCCGGCACCGGAACCGAAAAGCGTGCCGTCGTCATTCATATTCCGGAACAGGCCGACCTCTTGATCGATGCCAAGCACGGCATCGACCGTCCCTTCCGGCAAGGTTCTGATATGATGGGAAACGAAAGCGGGATCGGGGGGCGTCTGCGGCTCGAAGCCGACGGCGACCACATCGACGTCCAGCAGGAACGGCAGGTCATCAACGATGATCCTTCCCAGGTCGTCCAGGTCCGTTGTCGCCAGCAGCGCGAGGACGGCGGCATGAGTCCTGGTTTGGGTCGACATGTTAGAGCGGCTGGTTTCGATCACTTCCTGGGCACAATTGCGAAGTTCGTCGATCTCGGTCGATCGCCGATCAAGCAGGTACCGCTGCATATCGATGACACCATCGCCGCTCCAGCGCTCGGGCATTTCGAGGGTCTCGAGCAACTCCGGATGGCGTTGGAAAAAGTCTGGATTTCGCACGAGGAAATCGGCGACCGCCAGTTCCTTCGCTTCGCCCTCGCCGCCTTCCGAGGCAGCTCCCGCGTTCTCCGGCTGTTGCGTCATACCCGCATCCCCTTTATCGCTCTTCCATGCTGCGAATCGCCCTATTATACACCGCGCCGCGCTTAACAAATAAGAAACGCTGATCCGATGACCGTTGCCCGATCGACCGAACCCGAGGCTGTCGCCTTCTCAGCTGGCGAGCGGATCGCGGTGTTGCTACCGCTGCCGTTGAGCGGCGCCTACGATTACCGCGTTCCCGACGGGATTTCGGTCAAGACCGGCGATTTCGTCGTCGTTCCCCTCGGCAATCGGACTATCGAAGGTGTCGTTTGGGGGTTGGGAACGGGCGAGGTCGACGAAGCGAAGCTCAAGGAGATTACGGACAGGGTCGATTGCCCTCCACTGCCGCCCGAGTCGCAGCGATTCGCCGGATGGGTCTCCGCCTACACTCTGCAATCAGCAGGCGCCGTCCTCAAAATGATGATGAGCGTTCCGGACGCCCTCCATCCACCAAAACCACTTTCGGCCCTCACCGTCGCGACGCTACCACCGGACATACGGATGACCGATGCGCGAAAACGGGTTCTCGACGTCCTCGCCGACGGCCTGCCCCGGCAGGCCACGGAGTTAGCCCGTGAAGCCGGAACGGGACCGGGGGTCGTCAAGGGGCTCGCGGACGCTGGCGCCCTTCGCCGAGTCGAATTGCCGGCGGCGGTCGATTTTCCGGCGCCGGACCCCGACCGTCCGGGCCCCGATCTGTCGCCGGAACAAGCCGGAGCCGCAGAGGAATTGAGGGACAGCGTCCGTGCCGACCGTTTTCATGTCACCTTGCTTGACGGCGTTCCCGGTTCCGGCAAAACCGAGGTCTATTTCGAAGCCGTCGCCGAGGCCCTTTCGCGCGGCAAACAGATTCTCGTCCTGCTGCCGGAGATCGCGCTGGGCGCACAATGGCTGAGCCGCTTCGAAAACCGGTTCGGCGCACCGCCTGCCGAATGGCATTCGGATCTCACCCACGCGACGCGGCGTAATACCTGGCGTGCCGTCGCCGAAGGGCGTGCGCAGGTCGTTGTCGGCGCCCGCTCGGCGCTGTTTCTCCCCTTTCGCGACCTCGGTTTGATAATCGTCGACGAGGAGCATGAGAATGCATTCAAACAAGAGGAAGGCGTCATCTATAACGCCCGCGATATGGCCGTCGTCCGGTCTCGAATTGGCGACGGCGCTGTCGCGCTGGTTTCGGCGACGCCGTCCCTTGAAACCGTGGTCAACGCTGAAAACGGCCGATACCGCCACCTCGAGCTACCAGCCCGTCATGGCGGAGCGCAACTTCCGGAAATCCGTCTCATCGACATGCTTGTCGATCAACCGCCCCGGGGGCGGTGGCTGTCACCGCCGTTGGCCGCCGAACTGACCGAGACCGTGGCCAAGGGCGAACAGGCGCTCCTCTACCTGAACCGTCGCGGCTACGCACCATTGACCCTGTGCCGGAAATGCGGATACCGGTTCCGATGCCCGCGTTGTACCGCCTGGTTGGTCGAACACCGCTTGGCCGGGACCCTGCAATGTCATCATTGCGGTTTTCGGATCGACACCCCCGAAACCTGCCCCGATTGCGGTGCCGTCGATGACCTGACCGCTTGCGGGCCGGGCGTCGAGCGGCTTGCCGAGGAGGTGCGGGTGTTGATTCCGGGTGTGCGTTTGACCATTGCCGCCAGCGACAACCTGACCTCACCCAATGCCGTCCGCGAACTGGTCTCACAGGTAGAGAACCATGAACTGGACGTCGTCATCGGTACGCAGATCGTGGCCAAGGGCTATCATTTTCCGTTACTCACACTGGTCGGCGCCGTCGATGCGGACCTTGGTTTGCAAGGTGGCGACCTGAGGGCCGCCGAACGCACCTATCAATTGCTCTATCAGGTGTCGGGTCGGGCCGGGCGGGGCGAAAAGCCGGGCCGTGTTCTTTTACAGTCCTACATGGCCACCCATCCAGTAATGGCCGCTTTGGCAGCTGGCGACCGGAAACGTTTTCTCGCGGCCGAACGAGAGGCACGCGCCGAGGCCGGCATGCCGCCCTTCGGCCGCCTGGTCGGACTGATTGTTTCCGGTAAGGACGAACGGGCTGTCGAGGAAGCATCCCTCGCCTTGGGGCGGACGGCACCGCAGGGCGACGAATTCGTAACGCTTGGCCCCGCCCCCGCCGCCTTCGCCCTGTTGCGTGGCCGCTACCGTCACCGATTGTTATTGAAGGCCGCGAAAACCGTCAACGTCCAGCAGGCCGTTCGCCAATGGTTGGCCCGAACGTCTTGGCCCAAAAAAGTCCGTGTTCAGATCGACGTCGATCCCTACAGCTTTTTCTAGGGACACAGCCGAGGCGGTGCCGAGTTGTAAACGAGGTCAGGGCGCCCTGACCGCTTCCAGGCACTCGCGCATCAAGGCAACATAATAGGCGCGGGTGCGCTCTTCTTCGCCGCGTTCCGCCTGCGCGATCCGTTCGAACAAATAGGCCGCCAAACCATACTCGCTCTCCGGATAATTACCTTCCCCCAAGACCTCGCCGACGGCATCCGCGGCGACACCAGCGGCCTTGGCCGTCAGCTTGCCAAAACTCATGTCCTTGAACCCCGATATTAGTTAACGAGAATTGTTCACCGAAAAACTACCCGACCAATGTTACGACATATTGTGCCTTGCGGCCCGAGACCACTCCATTCTTTAATGTAGGCCATGTGGAGGGTGAGATGCCGGCTGGCGAGCGCGTTATCGCTGGCCAGACTTCTTGATTGCAAACCGACATATTCGATTGGTTCTTGAACCCGATTACAACCATCGTAATCGCTCCCCCGGAACGGTTGGAAAATCGCCCTTGCGCGGGGCTCGAAAAGTTTGCCGAAAGCCACGTTCTATCGTGGCGCACTGGCCCCGGAACCCCCAGAAAACCGCCGTTTTTTGCAATGCAAAAAGTTCTCCGAGTCTTGTTGCATACCCGGAGTGAGTATGCTACGACAGGCCGCGTTTTGGAGGGGCCGCCCGTGCGGGGCGGGGACGTCCGCTAAGGGTTTGCCATAAAGCCCATTCGCTCAGACGTTCAGAGAAAGAACCGGATAAGGGGTTTCCTAGGTGTCATCGGATGTCATCGCCGCCACCGGCCTCGCGGGCCGTTATGCGACGGCGCTTTTTGAGTTGGCGGACGCAGACAATGCGTTGGACACGGTTTCCGCCGATCTCGAGACGATCGGAACCATGATCCACGAGTCCGAGGACCTGATGCGTCTGATCCGGTCTCCGGTAATCTCCCGGGAAGATCAGAGCCGCGCTATGGATGCGGTCCTCGAAGCCGCGGAGATCGGTGAGTTGACGAAGAAATTCATTGGCGTCGTTGCCGCCAATCGGCGGTTGTTTGCGCTGCCCGCCATGATCGATGGCTTCGAAAAAATGCTTGCCCATCGGCGGGGTGAAACGACGGCGGAGGTCGTATCGGCATCGCAATTGTCGAAAGACCAACTCGACGCAGTCAAGAAATCGCTTAAAAAGGCCATGGGGGTCGACGTCATGATCGACGCCAAGGTCGACGAGGAGATTCTGGGCGGATTGGTCGTCCGGGTCGGCTCGCGCATGGTTGACAGTTCTTTGAAGACGAAGCTCGATCAGCTTGGCTTCGCTATGAAAGGGGTCGGTTAAATGGAAATCCGTGCCGCGGAAATTTCCGCAATTCTGAAAAAACAGATCGCCGATTTCGGCAGCGAGGCCGAGGTTGCCGAGGTCGGGCAGGTCCTGTCCGTCGGTGACGGCATCGCCCGCGTCCATGGTCTCGACCAGGTGCAGGCCGGTGAAATGGTCGAATTCCCTGGCGGCATCAAGGGAATGGCCTTGAACCTGGAACGGGACAACGTCGGTATCGTTATCTTCGGTGACGACCGTTCGATCCGCGAAGGCGACACGGTCAAACGGACTGGCGACATCGTCGACGTGCCGGTCGGCAAGGGGCTTCTCGGCCGCGTCGTCGACGCGCTCGGCAACCCGATCGACGGCAAGGGGCCCATCGAGACCGAAGACCGCAGCATGGTCGAGGTCAAGGCGCCCGGCATCATCCCGCGGAAATCGGTTCACGAGCCGGTGCAGACCGGCCTCAAGGCCATCGACTCCCTGATCCCCGTCGGCCGCGGCCAGCGCGAACTGATTATCGGCGACCGCCAGACCGGCAAGACGGCGGTTATCGTCGACACCATCATCAACCAGAAACGGGTCAACGAAGCGGGCGACGAGTCGAAGAAGCTCTATTGCGTCTACGTGGCCGTCGGCCAGAAGCGCTCGACCGTAGCCCAGTTGGTCAAGACCCTCGAGGATTACGACGCGCTCAAGTATTCCATCGTCGTCGCCGCCACCGCCTCCGAGCCGGCGCCGTTGCAGTTCCTGGCGCCTTATACCGGCTGCACCATGGGCGAGTATTTCCGCGACAACGGCATGCACGCGGTGATCTTCTACGACGATTTATCGAAACAGGCTGTCGCCTACCGCCAGATGTCGCTGCTCCTGCGCCGCCCGCCGGGGCGCGAGGCCTATCCCGGTGACGTCTTCTACCTGCATTCACGTTTGCTTGAGCGCGCCGCCAAAATGAACGACGATCATGGTGCCGGGTCGCTGACGGCTCTGCCGGTCATCGAGACACAGGCCGGTGACGTTTCGGCCTATATTCCGACCAACGTCATCTCCATTACCGACGGCCAGATCTTCCTGGAAACGGAGCTCTTCTATAAAGGCATCCGTCCTGCCGTGAATGTCGGTCTCAGCGTCAGCCGGGTCGGCTCCGCCGCCCAGGTCAAGGCCATGAAGCAGGTTGCCGGCTCGATCAAACTGGAATTGGCCCAGTACCGTGAAATGGCGGCCTTCGCCCAGTTCGCCTCGGATCTCGATCCGGCGACGCAAAGGCTTTTGGCCCGCGGTGCCCGTTTGACGGAATTGCTGAAACAACCTCAATACACGCCGATCCCGGTCGAAGAGCAGGTCGTCGTCATTTTCGCCGGCGTCAACGGCTATACGGACGGAATCGACGTCAACCAGGTCACCGCCTTCGAGAAGCAACTAATCGACGAAGCGCGCGCCAACCAGGCCGATCTGTTGAAGACGATCCACGACGAACAGGCGATTTCCGACGAGACGGAAGAGAAGCTCAAGAAGTTCCTCGACGATTTCGTCAAGGCGTTCGCTTGACGTCAAGACCGGCCGGAACAACCAATTCGGATAGGCGCCGATGCCAAGCCTCAAGGACCTGAAAGTTAGGATCGACAGCGTCAAATCGACGCAGAAGATCACTTCCGCCATGAAGATGGTTGCGGCCGCCAAATTGCGCCGGGCGCAGGAATCGGCGGAACAAGCCCGCCCCTACGCGGCCCGTATGGAACGCATGCTGGGCTCGCTCGCCGAATCGCTGGGCAATACGGAAGGCGCGCCTGCGTTGCTCGCCGGAACCGGCGGCAACGAAACCTACCTGATCGTCGCCTTTACCGGTGATCGCGGACTTTGCGGCGGTTTCAACAGCTCCATCGTCCGCCAGGTCAGATCCATGGCCAACGACCTGATCTCGAGCGGCAAGACGGTCAAGATATTCTGTGTCGGGCGCAAGGGTAACGACGTCCTCAAACGCGAGTTCCCGTCGAACATCATCGAAGTCGTTACCGGCATCGGCCGGCGCGGCGTCGAGTATCATGAGGCTCAAGGTGTTGCCGAGCAGATCGCTGGCCTTCTCGACGAAGGGGCCTTTGACGTCTGCACTATTGTCTTCAACCGCTTCAAGTCGGCGATGACCCAGGTGGTGACGGCTCAGCAGCTGATCCCCTTCCAGTCGACCGAGAAATCGGAAGACGTCGAAGATTTGAGCGCGCAACACGGGCCGAAGGCGGTTTACATATTCGAACCGGACGAGGAAGAGATTCTGGCCGACCTTCTGCCGCGAAACCTGGCCGTACAGGTCTTCCAGGCAATGCTGGAAAGCTCGGCCTCCGAACACGGGGCGCGGATGACGGCGATGGACAGCGCCACACGAAACGCCGGTGAAATGATTGATAACCTGACGCTGACCTACAACCGGACGCGCCAGGCCTACATCACCAAGGAATTGATCGAGATTATCTCGGGCGCCGAAGCGCTCTAGATTCAGATGAAACGCTGAGTAGCATACAGGAGCAACAGCGATGGCAAAGAATGACATCGGAAAGGTCACACAGGTCATGGGGGCCGTTGTGGACGTCCAGTTCGAGGGCGAACTGCCGGAGATCCTGAACGCCTTGCACACGGAAAACGCCGGAAAACTGTTGGTCCTGGAAGTCGCCCAGCACCTTGGCGAAAACGCCGTCCGCACCGTCGCCATGGACTCCACGGAAGGCATGCAGCGCGGCGCCGAAGTCAAGGATACGGGTGATCCGATCGCCGTGCCGGTCGGGCCGGAGACACTGGGGCGTATCCTCAACGTCATCGGCGACCCGGTCGATGAGCGCGGTCCGGTCGAGACTTCAAAGACCCTGCCCATTCACCGTCCGGCGCCGGAGTTCGTTGACCAGGCGACGGAAACGGAAATCCTGACCACCGGGATCAAGGTCGTCGACCTCATCGCGCCTTACGCCAAGGGCGGCAAGATCGGGTTGTTCGGCGGCGCCGGCGTCGGCAAGACCGTCATCATCATGGAGTTGATCAACAACATCGCCAAGGGCCACGGCGGCTTCTCGGTGTTCGCTGGTGTCGGCGAACGGACCCGCGAGGGCAATGACCTCTACCATGAGATGATTGAATCGGGCGTTATCGACCTCGAAGGCGACAACTCCAAAGCTGCCTTGGTCTACGGCCAGATGAACGAACCGCCGGGCGCCCGTGCGCGGGTCGGCCTGACGGGTCTGACCTTGGCCGAATATTTCCGCGACGAGGAAGGCCAGGACGTGCTGCTCTTCATCGACAACATCTTCCGCTTCACCCAGGCCGGCTCGGAAGTGTCGGCGCTGCTGGGCCGTATCCCATCGGCCGTCGGATACCAACCGACCCTGGCCACCGACATGGGTACCCTGCAAGAACGCATCACTTCGACGACCAAGGGGTCGATCACGTCCGTTCAGGCCATCTATGTCCCGGCCGACGACCTCACCGACCCGGCACCGGCGACCTCATTCTCGCACCTGGACGCGACCACGGTTCTCAGCCGGCAGATCGCCGAGCTCGGTATTTACCCGGCCGTCGACCCGCTCGACTCGACGTCGCGGATCCTCGATCCGCGGGTCATCGGTGAAGAACACTATGGCGTCGCCACCGACGTGCAGCGCGTGCTGCAAACCTACAAGGGCCTGCAGGACATCATCGCCATCCTCGGCATGGACGAACTGTCTGAGGAAGACAAGCTGACGGTCGCCCGGGCACGCAAGATCCAGCGCTTCCTGTCGCAACCGTTCCACGTGGCCGAGGTGTTTACCGGAACGCCGGGCGTCTTCGTCAGCCTCGAGGACACCATCAAGGGCTTCAAGGGCATCGTCGCCGGAGATTACGATCACATTCCGGAAGCCGCCTTCTACATGGTCGGCACCATCGATGAGGCCCTCGAAAAGGCCAAGCGCCTGGCCGCGGAGGCGGCGTAAACGATCGATACGATCGAAACGCGTACTTCCGAGGAGGAGGATATGGCCGAAAAGGTCGAGTTCGAATTGGTTTCGCCGCAACGGCTGCTCGTTTCCGAGCCCGTCGAGATGGTCGTCGTTCCCGGCGCCGAGGGCGACCTCGGTGTCCTGCCGGGGCATTCGCCGCTGATCGCAACGGTGCGTCCTGGCGTCATCGCCATCCACGAGGACACGACCATTAAGGAACGGATTTTCGTCGCCGGCGGCTTTTGCGATATTTCGCCATCCCATTGCACGGTGTTGGCAGAGGAGGCCGTGCGCGTCGAGGACATCGACAGAAGTGCCGCCGAACAGCGACTGGAAGCGGCCAAACAAGCGGAAGCCGAGGCCGAAGAAGACGACAAAGGGAAATGCGAAGCGGAACGACGTATCGCGGAAGCCATGCTAGCCGCCGCGTCCGCATGATCTGATCCTAAAAGGATACTCATCTGAAACGCGGCACCGAGTGCCGCGTTTTTCGTTTGAGAGAGACTGAACACCGTGACGACCCGAACCCGATTGCGACGACGATGACGAGATGCCTGCCCATTCGGCAGGCGCCCATTCGGCATCGGGACCAATCGCAATCAGGAGATGGAAATGTGTGAGATCGTTACGAGAAGGCTGACCTTGAGACCGTTCCGGGAAACGGATGAAGGCGCCTTCAAGGCCTTGAAAAAAGACCTCGCCAACATGGCCGGGACCACGGTCGGACCGATGACCGACGAGGCGGCAGCCTCCCAGTTTGCGGAATATCAAGACCAGTGGCGGGACATCGGCATTGGCGTCTTCGCCGTCGAGCACAGGGATTCGCGCTCGTTTATCGGCGAATGCGGTTTCGTCAAACGGGACGACCTGCCGGAACTGACGCTCCGGTATACCATCGACCGCACGTGGTGGGGACGCCGCTTGGCGCCGGAAGCCGTCTCCGCCGCCGTTGAGTACGGTTTCACAAAAGCGTTCCTCAACGAGTTTTCCGCCTTGGCCTTGACCACCAATGAACGGTCTTGCCGCATTCTTGAAGGCGTCGGAATGCATCTGATACAAGAAGGGTTCGGCGGAATCGTGGGTTTTCGACGCTATCATTTGACGCGAGAACAGTGGTCTGCCGCGACTTGAGATGGGGCACCCTCGTGATCGCCTTTATCCGGCACCATGCGTTTGATAGTCTTCGGCCATGCGACTTTATCTGGTTCAGCACGGCACCGCCGTTCCCAAGGACGAGCATCCGGAGCGGCCCTTGAGTGAGACCGGCCGGAAAGATGTCGCCCGAATGGCGTCGCTCCTGGCGCGCGGCCGCCTTAGCGTCGCCCGCGTGCTGCATTCAGGAAAACTCCGTGCCCAGGAGACGGCCTTTATTTTGGCCGAGACCCTGGGGCCGGGGCGCGTCATCGAACAATGCCTTCACCCGATTGCACCGAACGACTCTACCGATACCCTTTTCGAAGCGGTCGAAGCGTGGCCGGAGGAAGGTTCCGCGGGCGACGTCATGATTGTCGGCCATTTGCCTTATATGAGCCGCTTGGTATCCCGCCTGGTCTGCGGTGACGAGGACGAAACCGTCGTCCATTTCCTGCCCGGGACGGTGGTCGCCCTCGAGCGCGGTGACAACGGTGACGGATGGGTCGTCGCCTGGGCGGTGCGGCCCGAATTGATGGGCGGATAGCCGACGCACCATGCCCGAGTGGAGCCATCTCGCGACCTTCGCCATCGCCTCTTTCATTCTCGGCATCACGCCGGGACCCGACATCATTTATGTCATCGTCCGCGGCGCCGCCCAGGGCCCGCGCGCCGGCGTCGCTGCGGCGGCCGGCCTGTGTACGGGTATCATCGGCCACACGCTACTTTGCGTCGTCGGACTAACGGCGGTCCTCGCGGCCTCGGCGTTCGCGTTTACCGCCGTCAAGGTCCTGGGTGCGGCCTACCTCATCTATCTCGGTGTGCGCATGTGGCGGCATCGCGACAGGCTCGACTTTTCCGATGACGGCGCCTCGGTACCGATCGGTTCGATCTACCGGCAAACCGTTGTCATGAACCTGCTCAATCCGAAAGTCGCTTTGTTCTTCCTCGCCTTCCTGCCGCAGTTCGTCGATCCCGGGGCCGGGCCCGTTGCCCAACAGTTCGCGATCCTTGGCTTCATCTTCATGACCGTCTCGTTCGTGGTCATGGCCACCGCTGGGTTGGTCGGCGGCCAGGTCCGGCGGTATTTCTCGAAAAGCGCCAACGCGGCCCGGCGCATCCACGCGTTGGCCGGTACCGCCTTGATCGCCCTCGGCATTCGCCTTGCCTTGGAGACCCGTATTTAGCGGTCGGCACTCAGCGTCATCGTAAATCTCAGATTCGGGCTTCGGCGCCGGCGGCCCTTGCGATCACGGACCGGCTTTCGGCATGGTCCAGCAGATTGATCAGGCCGAAGTGCAGGGGATCCGGCCAGTCGCCAAACTCGAACCAGCCGTAGCCCTGGGTTTCCCAGTTCAAGGTCGGCTCGAATTCCTCACCGACAACGACCAGGAAATTGTTGTAACGGAATCCGGATTCGTGTTCGAACACGTATAGGGGTGTCGCCTCGAACTCGCCCTCATAACCCGCTTCCTCGCGGACCTCGCGAGCGACGGTCTGCATCGGCGTTTCACCGTGATCGACGGCCCCGCCCCAGGTGCCCCAGGTATGCGGTTGCAGCGTTCCCTCGGCGCGGTGGGCGATCAGCATCCGCCGCGTGCTCCTGGCGAGGATCAACGCGCCGGCAGCGGCACGGCCCCAAAACCCGGTTTCCATCATCGCCCGTTTGTGTTCGCTGACGTCGACCAACTAACGTTCCCTGCCTGTTTACCGGATCATTCGAGCGCTCGGACTAATCGCCCTGTTTGCGTGTTCTTTCCGGCGCGCGTTTGATTTTGCCGAGTGGACGGACTATTTCAAGGGCCTTGCGGCAAACTATACCGTGAAAACCGGAAGGATGGGGGTGCCGACAATGGAACAGGTAAGAGAATTCTGGGGCCTCGTTCTTGAGGTCTGGAACCAGGGCGTCGGTGGCATCGACATCGGAAAGATTTTTGCCGCCATCCTCATCCTTGCCGCCTTCTTCCTGCTGCGCGGCCTTTTCACACGCCTCGTCATCGGCCGCCTCAACGCCATCGCCAAGAAGACGACCAACCGCCTGGACGACAAGATGGTCACCAGCCTGGAGGCGCCTGTCCGTCTGATACCCATCGTCATCGGCGTCTTCGTCGCCAGTGAGTTCCTTGCGCTCGAGGACGTTTACGCTCAAATCGCCGACAACGTCGTCAAGACCCTGATTGCGACCTGCATCTTCTGGGGCGCCTACCGCCTGACCATCCCCATGTCGTTCCTGTTGCGCCGCTTGGAGCGGGTGTTCACCCATGAACTTGTCGAATGGATCGTCAAGGCCATCCATGTCGCCGTCATCGTCGTCGGCGCCGCCACGATACTGCAGATCTGGGGAATCCAGGTCGGTCCCATCATCGCCGGCGCCGGATTGTTCGGCGTCGCCGTGGCCTTGGGCGCCCAGGACCTGTTCAAGAACCTGATCGCCGGAATCCTGATCCTCGGCGAGAAACGCTTCCGCATCGGCGACTGGATCCGCGTCGAAGGCACGGTCGAAGGCACCGTCGAGAGTATCGGTTTCCGTTCGACAATCGTACGGCGTTTCGACAAGGCGCCTGTCCTGGTCCCCAACGCGCGCCTCGCCGACACGGCGGTGATCAATTTCTCGGGTATGACCCACAGGCGCATCTACTGGACCATCGGCCTCGAGTACCGCACCACCATCGACCAATTGCGCCACATCCGCGACGAGATCGAGCGGTACGTCACCGACAGTCCGGACTTCGCCGACCCGACGGAGGTCTCCACCTTCGTGCGCATCGACCGTTTCAGCGATTCGTCGATCGACGTCATGCTCTACTGTTTCACCCGCACCACCGATTGGGGCGAATGGCTGGAGATCAAGGAGAACCTGGCCTTTCGAATCAAGGAAATCGTCGAGGGGGCCGGCACGGGTTTCGCCTTCCCCAGCCAGTCCCTATATCTTGAACAAATACCCTCGGAGCGCCCGGAAGTTTTCGTACCGCCGGGTGCACGCGGCGAGAACGAACCGGCTGCGGCCGAGGGTCCGGAATGACAGGAGGAGGAACCATGACGGTCAAGATCTACCACAATCCGCGCTGTTCGAAGTCCCGCCAGACCCTGGCCTTGCTCCAGGACAACGGTGTCGAGCCGCAAATCGTCGAATACCTGACGACGCCGCCGAGCGCCGCCGAACTTAAAGAGGTGCTCGGCAAGCTCGGCCTCGGCCCCAGGGACATCCTGCGCAAGAAAGAAGCCAAGGAGGAAGGCATCGACCCGGACCTTGACGGCGACGCTCTGATCGAGGCCATCGCCCAACACCCGCGGGCCCTGGAACGCCCGATCGTCGTCAAGGGTGCCAAGGCGGCCATGGGCCGTCCACCGGAAAGCGTCCTCGACATTCTTTGATCGGGCTTTGACCGGGGTTTGATCGGGCTCTGATCGGGTTCCATCTGAACACCAACCCGGCTCGCCTGGACTCCACCAAGGGCAGGACGCTGCGCTTGTCGAGCGCTTTTCCTTGCCCGAAGGGGGCCGACGATTCACTATAGGCCATGGGCCGCGCCGAAATCGGCCGCGATCGGTTGCGCCCAGGGGTCATCACAGTGGGGGTTCGAGCGGGGACGCAATGGCTGCCAAGAAGGCCGCAACCGAGGCGAAAAAACCAGCGAAGGGTGCCGGCGGCGCCATTTCGGCAACCCTAAAACCGGTGAGTCCGGCGCCAGGCGACGCAACCGTGGCAAAGCCGACGCCCGGGCGCCAACCAACGGCCGAGCAGATCGCCGCTTGGAAGGCCTTGCCGGCGGAACAGAAGCTGGCCCTTCGCGAGCGCGAGGCGGCCCGGGTCTTCGGAATCGGCGTCGAACACCACCAGAAGGGCGAATATGCGGAAGCCGTCGAGGCCTACGGCAAGTCGCTGCTGCTCAACCCCAAGATCCCCGATACCTACAACAACATGGGCGTGGCGCTTCGCCAGATGGGCAAGCTTGAGGCATCGATCGCATGTTACCGCCGGTCGTTGGTTTTGCGCCCCAACAACGCCGGCGCTTACTCCAATATGGGCAACGCGCTCCGCGAGTTGGGACGCTTGCAACTGGCCGTCGCCGCCCATCAGCAAGCCGTACGCCTGGACCCGAAGGGCGCCGAGTATTTCTACAACATGGGCCTCGCGCTTCGTGACCTGGGCCAGACCGACCAGGCGCTGGCCGCCTTCGAGACGACACTGACCATGGTTCCGGAACACGTCGACTGCCGTTGGGACCGGGCGCTAACGTTACTCACCAAAGGTGAGTTCGCCGAAGGATTCGAGCAATATGAATGGCGCTGGAGACTGGAACGCAGTCCGCCGCGCGGCTTCTCTCAGCCCATGTGGGATGGCTCAGAATTGAAGGGCAAGACTCTGCTGATCCATCAGGAGCAGGGTTTCGGCGACATGATCCACTTCGCCCGCTACGTGCCCATGGTCAAGGAACGGGTCGGCACCGTGGTCCTCGAGACCCAGCCGGAACTGGCGCGTCTGTTCTCCACCGTCCCCGGTGTTGACAAGGTGGTCAACCGGGGCGCGCCGCTGCCCAAGTTCGATTATTACATCCCCATGATGTCCCTGGCCCGCGTCCTCGGCACCACGGCCGAGACCATCCCGGCGGAGGTTCCCTATCTGACGGCGCCCGAGATGCATGCCGTACAGTTGCCCGCATCCATGGAACGCCAACGCCAGATCGGTATTTCCTGGGCCGGCAAGCCAACCCACCAGAACGACAAGAACCGGTCCTGCGATTTCACCCAGTTCGTCGAACTCTTGGGCATTCCAGGTGTCATTGTCTATAGCCTGCAGAAGGGCCCGCGCGAGGCCGACATTAAGGAAACCGGCTGCGACGCCCTGGTCTTCAATCTGGGCCCGCGCCTGAACGACTTCGCGGATACGGCCTCCGTCGTTCAACAGCTCGACATGGTCATCACCGTCGATACGGCCATCGCGCATTTGGCCGCGGCGCTCGGCAAGCCGACCTGGGTGGCCATCCCCTTTGCCGCGGACTGGCGTTGGTTGACCGACAAGGATGGTTCGCCGTGGTATCCAACGGTCCGCCTGTTCCGCCAGAAACGTCCCGGCGCCTGGGACCAAGTATTCGCCGACGTGCGCAAGGCGTTGAGAGAAGAGATCGGCATCAAGGCGCCGACGCCCGTGCAACTCTGAACGTTGCTAAGCGCCTCGGATCGAGGCAATCCTTCTCCTTTGATTCCAATTAGATAGACCTATCTCTTTCGGCTCCCGTTAACGGTTCAGTAGGAACCTTCTGCTAGCCTCATCGTGGGTCGTCAGGTTTTGCCCGGCGGACCCTGGCATGTATTTAGCTGAGCGGAGAGGGGTTTGACGCGCAGCAAGGAGATATTCGCCGACGGGGACGTGATCTTCCGCGAGGGGGAGACCAGCGACCGCGCCTACGAGATTTTCTCCGGCAAGGTCGAGATCCTCAAGGACGAGGGCGGAAAGCCGGTCCATCAGGGGTGCCTTGGCCCGGGCGAGTTGTTCGGCGAAATGGCGGTCCTGGATGGCGGTGTCCACGGGGCGACGGCGCGCGCTGTCGGTCGCACGGTGGTGCGCTCCATGGACCGGAACGGCCTCATCGATTCCATGCAACAAACCCCAGAATCGACGCTGGGCATGATGGGCCGGCTCATCAAGCGGCTGCGCGGCGGCAAGCCGGCGCCGTCGCCTGCCGCCGACGACGGGTCCTACAGCAACCCCGGTCTGCTGCGGCGCCTGATCGATGGCCTCGGCACTGACCAGGAGCGAATCGGCGTGCGCGTCGCCAAGCTCACAGGCGAAAACGCCGAGCAGAATACCCGTCATCTCATTGCTGCCCTCGGCAACTCGCCGGCGATCCAGACCCGCGGCCTGACCAAGACCCTCAAGCTTGATGTCAATGCCGAGCGCGTAAAACAGATTGAACGCCTTTCCATGACGGCCCGGCGATGGCTCATCGATACGGAGGCCGATGTCCTCATCTGGGGTCACGTCCCGGCACCGGGCAGTGCGTTGCACCTGCACTTCGTGACGCTCGCCAACTGGGACCAGCAGGCGCCGGGTGCATTCGATTTCGAGACCGTGCTCGCCGTGCCAGCCGGTTTCGGGGCGGAGGTTGCCGACCTCCTGCGCGCCGTCGCCCTAGCTGCGGCTCTGCCGGGAACGCGGACCAAGCAGGCCTTGAAGAAACGGGCCTTGGCCCAATCGCTGGAATCCGCCGCCCTGGCCCTCGATCAAGTACCGCCGGAGATGACCAGCCGCGAACGGGCCACCTTGCAATCCGGATATGCCGCCGTCCTCGCCGCTGCGGCCCGGCCTGGTTACGATGCCGACCTACTTGCCCGCGCCGCCGAACGTTACCGCGTCGCCGCCTCGGTTCTCAGCGAGAAGGAATCGCCCGAGGACTGGGCCCGCGTCCAAAAGCACCTGGGCTCGATCCTGCACATCGAGGGCGAACGGAACCGCGATCCAGCGATGCTGGACGAAGCCGAATCCATGCTCATCGACGCCGCCGACATCCTCGACCGCGCCAGCCATCCCCGGGCCTGGGGAGCGATGCAGAACCGGCTCGGCCTGATCAGCTACCGCCGCGGCTTCGAGAACGGCGACACCGCCGAACTGAGGCGTGCACTCAAGCGCTTCAAGTCGGCGCTGGCGATCTACACGCGCAGCCAGACCCCGGTGCGCTGGGCCGAGATCATGAGCAACGTGGCCCAGGCCGCCCAGGTCTTGGGCGAACACGTGAAAAGCCTGGAGGCCCTGGCGACGGCGGCCAATGCCTCGAAGGCCGTCCTCCAGGTGAGAAGCCGGTCCAAGACGCCGATGCTATGGGCGGCGTCCCAGAACAACCTGGGCAGCGCCCTTTTCCTGCTGGGTAAACAGACCCGCAATGTAGAGCGCCTGGAGGCCTCGGTCGCCGCCTTTGAACAGGCTCTCGAGGTCTATGAGGCGCGCAACAACCACCGCCTCGCCGCCATCACCGCCAAGAATCTGGACCGGGCGCAGGATATGGTCGACGGCTTCCGGCCCCGGAATGTGGCCGAACTGGACTGGGAGCAGGATGGCGACGAGAGCCAAGCAGGGACGGTGCGAGAGGATGACGGCTTGCCGTTCCCTGGCGAGGCACTGAACAAGGACCCGCTGCCTTTCCCCGGCGAAGGCTTGGAAAAGAATGATTTGCCTTGGCCAGGCGAAGCTGCTCGACAGGCCGGCTGACGTATTGCAGTCGGTATTGGCCGAAAAACCGCCCCTTTCCAACTGATCACGACGTCCTGGAACCGGGCGCCCGGAGAAACGGCTCCGAGTTCATCGTTTACCCGAAGCGCAGGAAAATCATCTTGTCGAGGGAGCGCAGTTCGCGGAGGAAGTTGATGACGCCAACGGCGTTCTTGTCGCGCACCGGCTCCCAAATGCGGGTGAAGGAATCGATGCCGTTCTCGAAAAGGCGCTGGAACTCCTCGTCGTCCCGGTAGGCCTGGGGTGCTTCCGCGTAGCATTTCTTATAGAGGTAAAGCGATATCCCGAGTTCCTGGCGCAGGGCATCGACCGCTTCCGGGCTCTCGAAATCGGGGGGATTGCGCCGATAGGGCCAGAGGCGGTCCATGGAGGCGTTGATGGCGTCGACGCAATCTGAAAAGGTGACGATGCCGCTACGCCGTCGCAGCCCGGCGATCATTTTACGGACCGGTTTCATGGCCTCGGCCGCCGCCTCTCCGTCCATGGCCTCGGCGGCAGTTGCGGCCTTGGCCAATTGCTCGGAAACGGCACGCATGGTGCCCTGGAATTCGCCATCCCCGTCGTAAGCATCTGGCGGCGATTCGGCGTGGCGTTCGGCGAGTGCGTTCCACTTGTCGGCCATCATGGAGATCTCGAGGGCAGCGACGCCCGGGTTCTTGGTGCGCAAGAAAAACACCGCCTGCCGGTAGTGCCCGTAGGCGTCTGCCACGGCCGCGTTGAAGTCCCCCGTCTCGCCAGCCAGCGTCCGGCACGGAGCGACGGTCAGGGCCAGCATGAAGGCGACAAGAATGGTAGCGGCAGGTTTTTTCATGTCAGCTTATCCTCCGGGCGCGTCGGGACATGGTAGCCCGTCATATTCGTTTAATGTATAACAAATGCGGTTTCCTGACCGAATGGCAACGGGAATAAGGTGACATCATGGAGACACGGCGCGGGTTCTCGAAACGGATATTGGCCGCCGGTGCAGCACTGGCCTCCGGATTGGCGTCGGCTTGGCTCCCGCTCGCGGCACGGGCCGGCGAGAAGGACCTGAGCACGGTCGAGAAATCGGGCGGTCACTACCGCCAGACTTGGTTCCTGTCGAGTTTCCTCGACATGAACGAGGACCTGGCGCTCGCCGCCGAGAACGGAAAGCGCCTGGCGGTCATCTTCGAACTCGAGGGCTGCCCCTATTGCCGGGAAACCCATTTGGTCAACTTCGCCGATCCGGAAATCCGCGGCTACATCCGCGAGAACTTCGAGATGGTGCAGATCGACATGAAGGGCTCGGCCGAGGTCACCGATTTCGACGGCGAGACCCTGTCGGAGAGCAAGCTCCGCAAGAAGTGGGGCATCCGCTTCTCGCCGACCATCATCTTCCTGGGCGAGCCGCCGGCCGACGGCACCCAGGTCGGCTTCAAGGATCTGGAGGTATCCCGCATGCAGGGCTACTTCCGGCCCAACTACTTCGTTGCCATGTTCCGCTACGTGCGTGACAAGGCCTATGCCGAGCAAACCTTCCCGGCCTACGTGAAGGCGCAACTGGCGGCTGGTAAGAGCTGATCCGGGATCGTCCGGCGCTCGGTTGCTTTGCACACCATCTGTTAACCCTCTTCCCCTACACTGCTAGACTCAGAAAACTGTCCTTGGAGACGGTCGCGATTCCTGATGCCGATTAAATTCCTGCCGCCAGCGTTGTCTCTCGCGGTTTCCCTGATCGCCGCCCCTTCGCCCGCCATAGCCGCCGACGGCGAAAAGGACGACGTGTCGGCAGAACCGCGGGTGCAGATCACCAAACGTGACTGCCGCCGCCTGGTGGCTCGCCATCGGGCGCGGGGGGATGTGGCCTACAAGCCCGACGCCGAGATCCGCGGGCGCAAGTTCCTGCCGGCGGATGTGGGCGGGTCGTTCCGGATGCCGCTGCCCGACGTTTTCGAGTTCAACATCACCAAGGACTTGAACTACTACCTGGGCAAACCGGAGGCCGACGCGGCGGCGGCCCAGGCCGCGGCCAACGCGGCGGACCAGGCGCAAACGGCTGCCGACGCAGCGGAAACGGCAGCGGCCTCGGCGGAGACCCTGGCCTCGCAATCAAACGCATTCGTCGCCATCGAGGACGCGACGGCGGCCGTCGCCGCCATGACCGCGGAGCGCGATGCGGCGCTCGCCAAGTCGACGGCGCACCCGGGCAACACCGCCTTTGCCGCCGATTGCACGGCCGCCGAAGCGGCCCTGACCGCCGCCCAGACCGCGCTAACCAGCGCCGAGACTTCCTATGCTGCGGCAGACTATGCGAGCGCCTCGACCTCGGCGCAGTCGGCGTCGAGCACGGTTTCAACGGCCGGGGTTAGTGTGTCGGCAAGCAGTTCCACGTCGACGGCGGCAGTCTCTTCGGCGAGCAGCGCCGCCACCAGCGCGCGCACGGCTGCCGACAGCGCTGACCAATCGGTGGAGACGGCGACCAAGGCGAGCGAGACACAGACCGCCGCCAGCAACGCCCGGACGGTCTCCGCCCAGACCGCCGTCATCGCCGCCGACGAAGCGGTGCAGGGCGCACAGACAATCTATGACGCCGCCGTTGCCGCCTACGTGGCCGACCCGACCAACGCCACCAAAAAGGCGGCCGTCAGTTCCGCCTCATCGGCGCTTAGCACGGCCCAGTCGGCGCTCACGTCGGCTCAGACATCGGCGGCCTCCGGCGACGCGGCCTCGGCCCTCGCCTCGGCATCGAGCGCCGTCAGCGCCGCCGCCGCCGTCGGTTACGCGGAGGATACGGACGTTACCGCGCTCCGCACCGGCGCCACGAACCTCAACACCTCGGCCACCAGCGCCACGACGGAGGGGACCGAGGCGGCGACGGCCAACACGGCCACCGAGGACGCCTTCAAGGAAGCGGCAAGCATTCCCGACATGGCGCTGAACATCGGCACCGTGAAATTCAACATCAAGACCGGCGCGCTCCATTTCAACGGCCAGCCCATGAACGATACCGCAACCCTGGAGATCGCCGAGAGATGCCGGGCCATCCTGAAGGACGCCCGGTAATCCTCTAGCAGGCGACGACATTCACGGCGAGGCCGCCGAGACTGGTTTCCTTGTACTTATCCTGCATGTCCTCGCCGGTCTGGCGCATGGTCTCGATGACCGCATCGAGGGATACGAAATGGGTGCCGTCGCCCTTCAGGGCCAGTGAGGCGGCGTTGATGGCCTTGACCGCGCCCATGGCGTTGCGTTCGATGCAGGGCACCTGGACGAGACCACCGATGGGATCGCAGGTTAATCCCAGGTGATGCTCGACGGCAATCTCGGCGGCGTTCTCGACCTGCTCGTTGCTGCCGCCCAAGGCCGCCGCCAGGCCCGCCGCCGCCATGGCCGAGGCCGAGCCGACCTCGCCCTGGCATCCGACCTCGGCGCCCGAGATAGAGGCATTGAGCTTGATCAACGATCCGATCGCCGTCGCGGTCAGCAGGAAATCACGCACGCCCTTGTCGTCGGCGCCGGGGCATGATTCCACGTAATAGCGGAGCACCGCCGGGATGACCCCGGCCGCGCCGTTGGTCGGCGCCGTGACGACGCGGCCGCCGGACGCGTTCTCCTCATTGACGGCGATGGCGTAGAGACTGATCCAGTCCATGCACTCGTGCGGCAGCTTGGCGTTGATGCCGCGGGTACTTTCGAGACCGTCGAGGATCTGCTTGGCGCGTCGCTTGACGTGCAGCACGCCGGGCAGCATTCCCTCGCCCTTCATGCCGCGATCCAAACAATCGCGCATGGCCGACCAGATACGGTCGATACCGTCGATGACCTCCGCTTCATCCCGTTCGACCGTCTCGTTGGCCAATACCATTTCGGCGATGGTCTTGCCCGCCGTTCGGCCGGCGGCCAGCAGTTCGGCGGCCGACGCGAAGGGATAAGGCACGTCACCGTCGCCGGTCCGCACATCAGCCTCGGCGGCCATCTCGTGTTCGGAAGCGACGAAACCGCCGCCGATTGAGTAGTAGACCGCTTCGACGAGCAATCCACCGGCGCCATCGAAGGCCTGGAACCGCATACCGTTGGCATGGGCCGGCAGCGGCTCGCCGTAATCGAAAACCAAGTCAGTGTCGCGGTCGAAGGCGATCGCCCGTTCGCCGCCGAGCATGACCTCCTCTCGGTCTTGAATTTCCTTGAGAATCGCCGGCACCCGGTCCGGATCGACGCCGTCGGGCGTTTCGCCCGAGAGACCGAGTAGCACCGCCGTGTCCGACTGGTGGCCCTCGCCGGTGAAGGCCAGCGAGCCGTAAAGCCGCGCACGGATACTCTCGATTTTCCCGAAGACGCCGGCGTCGCGCGCCTCGTCAAGGAACCGCCCGGCCGCCACCATGGGCCCGACCGTGTGGGAGCTGGACGGGCCGATGCCGATCTTGAAAAGTTCGAATAGGCTGATGGTCACCGTGTCAATTCTCCGCGCAGCATCATCCCCTCGCGGGCATCATTCTCGCGGAGCCGATGCTGGGCCCGCGCGGGGGCGACGGGAAATGTCGAGGAGGCGCCTCGCGGTGAAGGCGACCGCCGTCAGGCATCGCCTCCCAGCCTTTCGGTCAGACGTTCCAGGGTGTCGCGATCTAGGACCGTGACGGTGCGGCCCTTACGGGTGACGATGCCGCCGCGGACGAGATCGCCGAGGACACGGGCCACGGTCTCGCGGCTAGACCCGACGCGGCTGGCGATCACCGCCTGGGTCGGCATCGGATAGATCTCCCAGTGCCCGGTGACGGCAGCGCTCGGCTCGGCCAGGCGCAGCACCTCGGCGCAGACACGCTGATGGGCGTTCAGGGTCTTGAAGTCCATCAGGCGTTCCGTCGACCGCCGGATGATACCGCTCAGGCGCCGCATGACGGCGGCCGCCACTTTCGGATGGCGCTCGAGCAGGGCCCGGAACAGCGGTGCCGTCAGCGACGCCAGGCGGCATTCGGTGATCGCGGTAACGCTGGCCGAGCGCGCCTCCCCGTCGACGGCCGATACCTCTCCGAAAAAATCCCCCTCGCCGATCTCGGCGAAGGAAATCTCCCGGCCGGCCAGCGAATAACCGGTGACGTTGAGGCGTCCGGAAGCGACGAACATGACGTCCGTGTTTTCGCTCTGCTTGTCGAATACCACCTGCTTGGCGGCGTAATCCCGCCACTGGCACTGTTTGGCCAGTGCGCTCCTCTCGGGCCCCGGCACCGGCGCCAGCAGTTCGATATGGCTGAGTGGATCGCCGTCGTAACCGGCCATCTCGGCCGCTCCCCTCCTGTCTTCCTTGGTCTTGTTTCTTGGCCCCGATCATGCGCCGAAATCGACTCCCTGCCAACCGTTTCGCGGCGACACCTTCGAACACCCGGGGCACGGCCAAGCGGCTACGATCCGGTGATGGCCGCCTGCGTTCCCCATGCTATATATCGCCTATGGAAAATCCCTTCGACCTCTCCGACCCGCCGGCCAGCACCAGGACCGGTCCGTCGATGGTCTCGACCGCCTGCAGCTGGGTCTCGT
>Ga0066187_1000189_pt1 | contig 24861 bp, 26 predicted proteins | sample WorMetexBAHAMAS1_FD_58706 | JGI IMG/M metagenome (GOLD analysis project Ga0066187, IMG submission 58706) | Marine gutless worms symbiont microbial communities from Max Planck institute for Marine Microbiology, Germany - Inanidrilus exumae... | ecosystem: Host-associated > Annelida > Digestive...
CTTTCAGGCATCGACAATATTAAAGTCGACCACATCTCCGAGGCGATTCAATACCGGACCCTGGATCGGGGGAAAGGCATGTAACCCTGCCCCCCCTTTTGGCTGAGCCCGAAAAATATCAATTCACAAACCGGATTAATGGTATTATCATAATAGGCATTGGTGTGAATTTGAACGGCCCCGCCGGGAAAGAATGGTACAACTATCCCTGTTTACGGCCTGCCGGTCTGGTAATTTAAAGGTCACGCGAAATGAATTTATCCAAAGTAGCGCTCCATGTCAGCCTGATGATTGTGTTGAACTGGTTTTTCGTGCCGAACCCTTCCTATTCCGATTGCACAGGCTGCTGTGCGGACAACGGAGGGGTTGTCTGCCGTAACCGCATCACCATGTGCGCGGACGGTACTTCTCTGTCTGATGAGTGCATGAAAAAAGAGTGCATCAAATGCCCACAGGGTTTTTTTGACGGGCTGGACAAGGACGGGACTCAAAAGGGGATCCAGATTCCAGATTTGAAATCCTCTTCTATCACTAAATTTGTGGTCGATAAAGTGGTGAATGCACCGACGGGCTCATCCATTCCATCCGACGCCGCACCAAAACAATCCGGTTACCACCATGCCTGCGGGCCGTTTGACGGAAAAATTAAAAAATGCCTCCATCGTGGACGTCTGGTGTATATGAACTATGGATATCCGGTTGTTGGCGCAAAGGACAAATAGCCGAATATGGATCTTTGAAATTTGAAAATATAATCAATGGGGTTTTGTAATGAAAATATATGCAACCATATTAGGACTGATGATCGCTCTGCTTCTGTTTCAGAACGTCCATGCCGAAGGAAATGCAAAGGGCGGAGATGAGTTTCGCAAAACTGCCCTGGAATATGATGCCAAAGCCGAAGCCTTTCGTGGCAAAGGTGCAAATGAAATCGCCGTCATGTTCGAGCGACTGGCAGGGATCAAGCGGGAAGCCGCCAAACTGGCAGATCAGGGGCGCTGGGATGAGATCGACTGGACTGAATACCATAAGATCAACCAAAAAATTCACAAAAAAAATACCACCTGGAAAGATAAAAAGTCCTTTACAAAACAAACCGAATAGGCTGGTGGGTGTGATGGTAAAAACCAATCGAAACCCCCACGCTATGATATCGTTTTATCAAGGGCTCGAAACCGCACGTTCAAATCGACTTTATAATGATGGAATAGATGATCGACACCGACGAACTGAAAATTTTTTCAGGCAGTTCCAACCAGAAACTGGCCTCGGAGATCTGCGAAACCCTTTCGATCCCCTTGAGCAAACTTGAAATATCCCGTTTCTCCAACGACAACCTGTTTGTACAGATCCAGGAAAATGTCCGGGAAAAGGATGTTTTTGTTGTCCAGTCCTATTCCCAACCGGTCAGCAACCATATCCTGGAATTTATGATTATTATCGACGCCCTTCGCAGCGCATCCGCAGAAGGATTACGGCGGTCATTCCCTATTATTCCTATGCAAGGTCCGACAAAAAGGACGCCCCGCGCATCTCAATTGCAGGCCGTCTGATGGCGGAAACGATCCGGCGCATTCATACCGGGGAGAGCGTCGGGGCGCTGTTTAAATAATATACGATCCAAAGAGGCAAAAACATGAGCAAACCTGTGGATCCCAAAACATTTGGCCTACACCCTGCCACAAAGATAGAAAAGACCGATCCGCTGGAATTTGCACTGGTAATCCGGAGGAAAAGCCGCATCATCATGAAGGACGGCGAGAATATTCTGAAAAAATCTGCCCGAATCCGGTCTCATGTACCCGGGGCCACGGTTGTCGTCAAGACCACCGCACCTGTATGCAGCAAAACCCGTTTCTTTTTGCAGGGACATCAAATTGAAATCTTGACGCTCGAACAGGGCGAATGAATCCGGTGCCACAAAATTGGGATGATCGAACACCAAATGGGTTCCACCGTACTGAAAAAAATCGCATCGTTGCGAAAAAACAGGGTAGAGCAAGCAATCTATGACACTGCCCGCATCTTTGAGATTCCCTGCGACACGCGATTCGGACCGGGGACCGACCATGGGCCAGTAACGAGGAAAAAAGATGCCAAACCCAATCGTATTAAAAACGTGTGGGCAATCGGACCGGAATTTCTTAACATCCTGGATGCAGACGGTACGCTTTTGCTGTCCGATACGGTTCCGGAACGGAATCTCAGGTGGGTTGATATACCGGAGATTTTCGAAAACCATCCCTTTCTTTTGCTTTCCCTTTACGAGGGATCTGGATTGGAGGCCGTTATCAAGCTGACCGACTGGCTTATCGGCCGCCAAATCAGATATTTAAACGTGGTGGTTCTTCAGGGAGGAAGCAGCGAACCGATGGCCCGTGCTGTCCGGATGGTACTAGGGGAGATGCTTGTCCGGTGCCAGCGCAGGGATTTTCAAGGCCATCGCCCTTTGGTTCTGGAGAATAAAATGGGTATTATGGCGCATGGCTCGCCTCCCCGATCGGTGGATGAAGCAGCGGAAATGGTGTTGACGGTCGTCTGGCAAAAGTTGAGGGAATCTCATCGACTCAGATCCGTAGAATGATGCACGTCTGCTGGCTACTGATTGTCCAGAAATGTATCGATGTCCAGAATATCATCGCGGAGCCGATTCAACTCCGTGTCCGTCTCCTCCCCTTCGAAAAGATCAGGATATAGTTTGGGTGCACATTCCGGACAGATACTATGGCTGAATTCCGCTTTGGAATGATTTCTCAAATAGTCCTCCACTTGGTTCCAGTATCCTTTGTCATCGCGGATTTTTTTACAATGGGCACAGATGGGCAGCAGACCGTTCAAGGTCTTGATTCGGCCCAATGCAGATTTCAGCTCCCGGATCAACCGCTCACACTTCTCTTCAGACTCCATCTCCTTTGACACGATGGCCAAGGTCCCCATGGAAACATTGATTCGGTCTGCCCGGAAAATATGCACCCTGGCAGAATCCTTGAGCCATACGATTCCCCCACTGGGCAGCATCAGCTTATACACCGCTTCCACCGAACCGGTGCTTTTTCCCTCTTCCCGCAGCCGGTTCCGGCAATCTTCCAGTTCATCCCCCGATAGGCGTTCTTTTCTCACTCCCGCTTCAATTTCATAATTTTTATAGATGCGGCGTTCCAGGACACAATCCCGGAAGACCTTCGCTGCATCGACAGGTTTGCAGTTCAGCATTTTCAGAAGCCGCATGCCGACAAATTCGTACCAGATCTCTTCTTTTTTTTCACTCCAAGCGGATATATAAGGGATTGCGGGACTGCCTGTTTCATCGAAGGCTCGATAACGCGATATAAGATACTCAATCTGGCTTTTAAGGACACCACTAAAAGCCTGGTTCAAAATTCGACCGAAATAAGAGCCTTTCTCGAAATCGTTTTCGTTTGAGTAGCGGTCCATCTCTATTCTCCCTTTTCGAGTCAGCAGCGCACGGAACTCTCTGTCCAATAGCATTGATATTTCACTATGGACAACCTCCTATCCGTCCGGGGCAACAATTTTGTTGACTTTATCGATACCCTGGTTAACCGTCAACTCATGCGAACTCATATCGTACATGTGTCTGTTTTCTGGAATTCGACGACACTTGTCGATGGAAACAATCCGAACAGATTTCAGGCAGCAGGACGATGGCAGTTCCATCCACCTCATGGGAGACGCTGATATGCATAATTTTCTAAACTGGGATCTCGACTCCATTTTTACAGGGGGCAGCGGATCTGTCGATCTGTCCCGTTTTATCGAAGCGCTGGAACGTTCGATCGCGGGAGCTGAGGCAGCAGCGCTTCCCGTCGGCATCTCAGCATGCGAGCATGCCCATTGGGTTGACATTATCGAACGCTATTTTGATTTTGCAGCCCGCCTTTCGCAGGCGCGTTCATTTGCCATTTGCCTGGAGGCTCAGGATGTGGGCGATGAAAGCGCCCGTTTGATTACCGAGCAGCTTAAGGGCATCGACGCCAGGATTGAAACCCTATGGACCCATTTAAACGCCCTTTTGGCCGAACAGCCGGAAAGAGAATGGAAAACACTTTTGGAGAATCGGGCCATAGAAAAAGTAGCTTTTAGGCTGAACGAGGGGCGGGAACTGGCCCGCAGAAAAATGCCGCCGGAAAAGGAGGCACTCGTTAACGATCTTTCCGGAGACGGATATCACGCCTGGGGACAGCTTTACGACGTCTTCGCCGGACTCAGACGGGTCGGTTTTAGAACCGATGGGAAAACAATGCCCAAATCCCTCGGCCAATTGCAGAATCTTTTTATGAGCCATCCCGACCGGGATGTTCGCTGCCGGGCCTACCGAGCCTACAACGAGGCCTTTGAAGAAATGGCCCCCGTCATCGCCATGGCCCTGAATTATCAGGCGGGATTTCGGCTTTCCCTGTACCGGCATCGAAAGTGGCCGTCGGTGCTCGAAGACCCCCTTTTCAACAACCGCATCAGCCGGCAAACCCTCGATTGCATGTGGCAGGTGGTGGCCGAGAAAAGCGCCGGGCTCCGGCAGTACTTTGATGCCAAAGCCCGTCTTCTCGGTGTGGACCGGCTCTTCTGGTATGATCTGAGCGCACCGGTGGGGAATCTGAAACAAAAGATGACCTATGCCCAGGCCGGGGATTTCATCGTGGACAGTATCCACCGGGTGAATCCGGAGATCGCCGAATTCTGCCGTATGGCAATGGAAGAACGGTGGGTGGAAGCGGAAGACCGGCCGGGCAAACGGGCCGGGGCCTTCTGCACCGGTTTTCCCATCATCGGGCAGAGCAGAATATTCATGACTTTCAGCGGGTCCTACGCTGGCATGTCCACACTGGCGCATGAACTGGGCCATGGATATCACAGCTGGGTCATGCGGGATCTACCCATGGGCGCACGGCGCTACACCATGGGAGTGGCGGAGACCGCCAGCACCCTTAACGAGCTGATCGTTACCGACGCCAGCCTGGAAAGCGGCGATGTCGACGATGCAATGCGACTCGGCCTGCTCAACCAGAAGCTAGAGGATGCCGCGACATTTTTCATGAATATCAGGGCCCGCTACGATTTCGAACGGGCTTTCTATCAGCAGCGAAGAAAAGGTCATCTGAGTGTGGACGCACTGTCGGCCTTGATGCACGGTGCCCAGAAAACCGCTTTTCAAAACAGCCTGTCAGAGGATGGATATCATCCCCTCTTCTGGGCCAGCAAACTGCATTTTTATATCACCCGGTCGCCCTTTTATAATTTTCCCTACACTTTCGGCTATCTTTTCTCCCAGGCAGTATATCGGCGGTCAAAAGCGGAACGGGGAGATTTCGTCAAGAGCTACAAGGCGCTTTTGAGAGATACCGGTTCCATGGATACCGAAACGTTGGCGGAAAAACACCTGGGCGTGGATCTGACCCGTCCGGCGTTTTGGGAGGAGACGGCAGATGACATTCTGGAGGATGTGGGCCGTTTCGTTCGGCTTGCCTCAAAACTGTCCGGGGAACGGGCCGGATAAAGCTTCATGCATCTTTATATTTGGGTTGATACTTGTATATACATTTGCTCCAATATAAATTGGCAACGGTGAGTGCCACAACAGATTTGCGGATGCCCGTAGATGGGCGATGTGTGGAAAAGCCCAAGAGGTATATGTCATGAAAAAAATTGTGGAATGCGTACCCAATTTTTCCGAGGGGAGAAACAGGGAAACCATAGAGGCCATTGCAGAGGCGATTCGAGGGACCGACGGATGCACGCTGCTGGATGTGGATCCGGGGGCATCCACCAACCGGACGGTCTACACCTTTGTAGGGGATCCGGAATCCGTGGTTGAGGGGGCACTGGCGTCGGCCCGCGTCGCTAAGGAGCGCATCGACATGCGCCGCCACAAAGGGGAGCATCCCAGGTTTGGGGCCATGGACGTATGCCCGTTCGTTCCGGTCGCAGGCGTGACCATGTCCGAATGCGTGGCCATATCAAAAACATTCGCCCGGCGTGCGGCAGAAGAACTGGATGTCCCTTTTTATCTTTACGAGGAGGCGGCCGCGCAGGACTACCGGCGGAAACTCCCGGATATTCGAAACGGTGAATATGAAGGACTTGCCGAGAAGCTCAAGGTCCCCGAATGGAAACCGGACTTTGGCCCAGACCGGTTCATCCCCAGCTGGGGGGCCACAGCCACCGGCGCCCGGATGTTTCTCATTGCCTACAACGTCAATCTCCTGGGCACCCCCAATCAGGCGCACCGGATCGCGCTGAACCTAAGAGAGGCGGGCCGCGGAGAGCAGGAACCCGGGCGCCTTAAAGATGTCAAAGGGATGGGGTGGTTTGTAAAGGAGTACAATCTCGCCCAGGTCACGGTGAACATCAACAACTACCGGACCACGCCCATTCACCGTTTGTTCGAGGAGGTGAAAAAGGATGCCGCGGAGCTTTCCGTGGGGGTTGCAGGATCGGAGATCGTAGGGATCGTACCCCTTGAATCGATTCTCATGGCAGCGGAATACTATATTAAAAAAGAGAATCTCTTCATTCTTGATGTGGACCAGAAGGTGCGTCTGGCCATTGAACGGTTGGGGTTAAACTCCATCGCGCCGTTTAGTCCCGAGGAAAAAATCATCGAGTACATCGTGGCGGAGCCGCCAGAAGAGCCTTTGGCAGGGGCAAGTGTGAGGGCGTTTATCGAGGAGGTGGCTTCCCGTTCCTCCGCTCCCGGCGGCGGGTCCGTTTCCGCCGTACTAGCGGCTCTGGGTTCCGGGCTGGGTGCAATGGCCGCCAAGCTCACCTTCGGTGTTCGAAAATTCGAACGGTTGGATGAAAAAATGCGGGGGGCCATCCCCCCCCTCCACAATGCCGCCCATGAGTTGATCTCCATGATCGATGCAGATACCAATGCCTTTACCGACTATATGGATGCCCTGAGGATGCCCAAGGATACGAAAAAGGAGAAAGCCGCCAGGAAAAAGGCGATGGAAGCGGGACTTAAAACCGCGATCAAAGTCCCATTGACCACTATGGAGATCGGAGACCGTGCCTGGGAGGCGATGTGCGAGGTGGCCCGTTTCGGGAACATCGCTTCCAGATCCGATATACAGGTGGGGGCGAGATCCCTTGAAACCGGTATCTGGGGGGCGTACCAGAATGTCCTCATCAATATGGAGGGGGTTTCCGATGCGGCCTATCGTGAAAAGACCCTTGAATATGCCAGGAGACTGATGCTTCGCGGTGAAGAAAAATGCAGAGAAGTCCTGGACATCCTGGAGGGGAGATAGGCGATGGGAAAACAGCCATCCAAAGGGCCTTTCGATTCCCTGTGGATCGACTGCCACCTCGCCACCATGGAAGGAGATAATTCCTACGGCACGATCAGAGATGGTGCCGTGGGTGTCAGAAACGGAACGATCGTCTGGCTGGGTAAACGCAAAGAACTTGAAACAGATGCCGAAGAGACCGCCAAAAAGGTCCATCGTTTGAAAGGCGCCTGGGTGACGCCGGGACTCATCGATTGCCATACCCATCTGGTTTATGCCGGCAACCGGTCCCATGAGTTTGAAATGCGTCTTGGCGGGGCCACTTATGAGGAGATCGCCGGGTCAGGGGGAGGCATTTTAAGCACTGTTGCAGCGGTCCGAAACGCCTCCGAGGCGGATCTGTATCGGCATTCCGTCAAACGCCTCAAAGCGATGCAAAAAGAGGGGGTCACTACCGTCGAGATCAAATCCGGCTACGGACTGGACACGGCATCGGAATTGAAAATGCTGCGCGTGATCCGGCGTCTGGGGGTAGATCTGCCCGTCACCGTATGTCCCACTTTTTTGGGTGCCCATACCCTGCCGCCCGAGTATCGGGGAAGGGCCGATGCATATGTGGACCTGGTGCTGAACGAGATGCTACCGGCCGTCGTAAAAGAGGGGCTGGCCACCGCCATGGACGTGTTCTGCGATCGGATCGCCTTTTCGCTGGTACAGACCCTACGTCTATTTAAAGCGGCGGGGCAGTGTGGCCTTAGGGTCAAGCTCCATGCAGAACAGCTCAGCGATCAGAAGGGAACCTTGGCCGCCACCGCCCATCATGCCCTGAGTGTGGATCACCTGGAATATCTCCAGACAGACGGGATCGAAACACTGTCCGGGTCGGGGACTGTGGCGGTGCTCCTCCCGGGAGCATTTTATTTTCTTAAGGAGTCCCGGAAGCCGCCGGTCGGGGAGTTGCGCGATGCCGGTGTTCCCATGGCCGTTTCCACGGACTGCAATCCGGGGTCCAGTCCATGTACTTCGCCGCTGCTGATGATGAACATGGCCTGCCTGCTCTTCGACCTGACACCGGTCGAGGCTTTGGCCGGTTTTACCCGCCAGGCCGCCAGGGCGCTGGACATAGACGGCCGCAGAGGCAGTTTGGCGGTTGGTAAAGTGGCGGACATGGCGGTCTGGGACATCGCAGAACCGGCAGAACTGGCTTACCGCATGGGTGGCAATCCCTGCCGTGTCACGGTCAAAGAGGGCGATATCGTCGGCGCCGGATCTCTCGAGTGCGCGTGACCTTCCTTGCGATCTAACCCATTTTCATTGCACTCCTTCCTTCCAAAGCCTCTATTTTATGAAATTTCAAATAATTAGCTTGCTTTCCCGCCCAATTACGACTACGATGCTATTTATCAATTCGTCCTGCCCCACCTATAGGACCGTTTCTTTCTGAAGGTATTATCCATTTGCCTAATTGGCATCCTCCAGTCTGCGACGTTGAAATCTTGTGAAAGGAGAATGCAGATATGGCCAGTGGAATCGTAAAATGGTTCAACGACCGAAAAGGATTCGGCTTCATCGAACAGGAAGACGGTCCGGATGTGTTTGTTCATCATTCAGGTATCAATGCTTCAGGTTTCAAATCCCTCAATGAGGGCGACCGCGTTACGTTTGACATCGAACAGGGACAAAAAGGCCCCGCAGCAGCAAATGTCACTGTGATATAACCCCCTGCACCGGGGAAAGGGCCTACATACCAAATCGAGGGTTGCCTTTTTACCCGGATCTGATTCGACTCGTCACCATCGCCCCACCCGGTCTCGATTTCAAGAAAACGGGTTCGCTATCGTTTTCATTATTGCCGTTGTCACCATATACGGCTAGGAGGTTTCAAATTGGCAAGATCAAATTATTCATTTCAAAAACGCCAGAAGGAGTTGGCCAGGAAGAAAAAGAAGGAGGAGAAGAGGCAGCGCAGGATGGAGAAAAAATTGGAAAATCTGGCCGAAAATCAAGATCCCTCCAATAGTGAAGAGGAGGAGCTGAAGGATGGGTCAGAAAAAGCGGGGGAACCAAGATGCGCCAAAAATATGTGATTTCCCGGGACGTCGTTAAAAACAGACTTACCATCAGGGAATACGCCGTCATCGACAAAAACCAGCAGAAAGTACCCTCTACGATGTTGAAAAAGACCAACTTTTCGTTTCTCTGCGAAGAAACCTATGAAAGTGAAGATATTGTAAACTCTATCTCCATTGGCATCAGCGCTTTAATCTCAAGTCTACGGACCCGCAACCTCTTCCCCATAGAACCCTATGCCGCCCAAATCGCCGAATCCGTCACCTCCCTGTACCGTTCGTCCGGAGATGGTTCGGTGGAACTGTTTTTTGACGATGTGGATTTGGTTTCCACGGAGATAGAATAGAACCGTTATCCGTCTTAGCCCCGATATGGTTTGAGTAGAACATCATCACAAGATGGACGATCGAGCCAATTTGGAAACCGGTTCATACTACTCAACAAGAAGAACATTAGGAGAATCGCTCAGCAGAACTTCTCAGGCGCCGGGCGACGGCCCGTTGCCCGATGGCATGAAGCGTCTTTATGAAATCAGGTCCCACCGCCTGTCCTGTCACGGCCACGCGCACGCCATTGATGAGAACGCCGGTCTTGATTTCCGATTCTTTCAATAGAGCCCGGAGCACCCCCTCGATGGCTTCAGGTGTGTAGGATGCCATGGTTTCGATGCGATCGGCCAGGACCGGCAGCCAATGTTTCAGCATTTCATGTCGCAGAACCTGCTTTTCCAGCAACGCCTCATCGATTTCGTATTCTTCTGAAAAAAAGGCTCGCCCAATGGTGGCAAAATCGGTCGTCACCTGACACCGCTCCCGGATCAGGTCAACTGTTTTGCCAAACCATTCCTTTTTCTCGTTATTAAAAGCATCGTCCCAGATTCCAGCCAATTGAAGCTGGGCCTTGACCAGCGGGATGATCTCATCGATGCCGAGGGTTTTCAGGTAATGGGCATTGATGCTGAGGGCCTTGGGATCCGTGAAAAATTTAGGGTCATCCTGCCTGAGATCGAAGACAGAGTTGGCCCGGTTGATGCCGTCAAGAGAAAATGCTTCGATGAGCGCATCTTTTGAATAGATCTCTTTTGACCCGGAGGCGGACCAGCCGAGCAGCACGAGAAAATTCACCATAGCCCACGGTAGAAACCCGTTCTCCCGATAATAGTGGATGGCGACCTTTTCGCCGTGCCGTCTTTTAGATATTTTGGCTTTATCGGGATCCAGGGTCAGAGACATATGGGCGAATTTCGGAATCGGCCGGCCCAGGGCACGGTAGATCAGGATCTGTTTCGGCGTGTTTGCCAGATGGTCCTGGCCCCGAATGATGTGTGTGACACCGTCCCTGATATCGTCAACCGCATTGGAAAGCACATAAAGCGGCTGACCATTGGAACGGACTATCACGAAATCCTCCAGGTCCGCATATTTTTTCTCGATGCTGCCGTAGACTTCGTCTTTGAAACGAACCGCGCCTTCCGCCCTGGGAACCCGCAGGCGAATGGTATAGGGGAGCCCGTCCTTTTCTTTCTGCTTTGTTTGCGCCAGTGAGAGCCGACGACAAGTGCCGTCGTACCGATAGGTGGTCTGCTCTTTTCCCGCGGTCTCCCTTTTTCGGTCCAGCTCCTCCCGGGTGCAAAAACAGCGGTAGGCGTGCCCTGTTGCCACCAGCTTTTCAGCTGCCTGCAGGTGCTCTTTTGTGAAACAGCTCTGGAAATAGGGACCCTCGTCCCAATCCAGGCCAAGCCACGTCAAGCCGTCCAGAATGCCTTGGATGGATGCTTCCGTGGAGCGCTCAGTATCTGTATCTTCGATCCGCAGAATATACCGGCCCCCGGTTTTTCGTGCCAGAAGCCAGTTGAAAATAGCCGTCCGGGCGCCCCCGATATGCAGGTACCCGGTTGGACTGGGCGCAAATCTTACCACCACATTACGATTCATGATCCATTTATTCCTTTCCTGACCCAGGGGAGCTGGATAAGATCCTTAGGTGTCAAAGTCGATAGAATTCTTGAAAGATACGCGGAACAGAGTAGATGATTTTGCCAAAGACTCCAAAAATAGACAATTCCTGGTTTGCACATTCTCAGCGCCATGGGCTTCGGTGCCATCTAACATGAAAGCGGATGCGGAACAAGTCGGCATGGCGGATCCAGTTTGCACCCTCTAACGGAAAATCGGGGGATATCACAAAGCAGATGGTGTGATTTCCACCAGGCCCGAGCGATATCACCTGCTACACGGGAACGCCACGAATTAGGGTGCGATGGAAAGACCGTATCAGTATGGTACTTTTTTTCACACAATTGGGTAGATTTTTGCCGATTTTCGAATTAAAAGAACCAGCGATACTTTAGCTGCGAGACCCACTTGGAACATATCTATTTGTTATAATAAATAAATATCCGGATCCCCAAAATTGCGCATGATTCTTGCTATCTTGTGGCGCCGATGGTTTGACCACCCTGCGAAGGGGTCGAAAAACTAGACGAAGGTAAAATTCCAACCCTGTGTCAATTTTCAAAACTCTGGCATAATCCATGCATTTTATCAGGTTGAGTGCCTCTGGCCTTGAACCTAAATTAGGTTTTACATGAAGTTGGTACCCTATACAGGAAAACAGAACTGGAAAGGCTGAAAAGAAGATGGGCAACGAAATCGATCATTCGGAAAGAAGAAGACACCACCGGCATAAATTAAAAGCAAATGCGGTAGCTGAGTTTTGTAAAAAGCGGTTTTTCAACCTGGTGAAACCCCGAATTATCAGATCCGCTGCGATTTTGGATATCAGCACCCACGGCCTCGCATTCGAGTACGAAGGAAAACAGATGTGGTCCACAGAGTTCACCGAATTGTCCATAACAGTTGGAAATAGTTTGGAAAAGGTTCATAAGGTGCCTTTTCATATTGTATCGGATCATACCGTATCATCACCGGAAACCACCAAGGAGATGAGGCGATGCGGTGTCAAGTTTAATGGCATCTCACCGGAACATCGTCGCCGCATTGAAGAGATGATCAATCAGCAGTCTCAAATGGAGCAAAACCTTAACATTAAAGCAGATGATAATTCATATATCGGATAAATGCAGGATGACCAATCCTTCTTCACAACCATCGTATTGGCTAGGCCGACCCGTCATCTACCGGTCAGATCCCATCCGACTTCCAACAAAAAGGGGCAGCTGCCGGTTGCGCTGACTTTCCTGATTATCTATAATACACAGAGGCCTTGAACGGTTCAAAGCGGTCTACCATCCTGGTGACCATAGGACACCTTTCCCCACTCTATTGCAGAGGAAACAGATGAAAGGCATCATCGAAAACAGTACCGTGTCGGCCGCCCGTTTTGTCAGGGTGTCAGTGTGGTGTTTTGCGCCTTCGTGCATTGTGGGCATCACATACGGATATGCCGTTTACGGCGCATGGGGGATTATGGCCGGGATCCTGCTGGCGGCCGCTGTTAGTATGGTCGCAGCAATAGCGGTTTCATGGGGGCTGGACACCGTAGGTGATGCAGCCGGAACCCTATATGGCGGCCGTCGGAGCCAGTGGACCCGTAGGGAGCTGTTGGAGGGGGAGATGAGAAAGGTTCAGCACCAAGTGAAGCAACAGAATTTCGATTCGGCGCTTCAGGGCGTGGACACCATTTTAGCAGAGGATCCGAATTTTCAGGAAGCCCTGTTGGTGAAAGCCCGAATTTTGGTGGAAGGTTTTGAAAGGATCGAGGCCGCCACGCGGTGTATCAACCGGATATTGGCCTCCGAGCCAGAAACCGAAACCATCCATCAAGAAGCCTCCGGGCTGTTGAATGAACTCAAACTGTACCAGTCCCTTCGGTTCAAATAAGCGTCCCGGAACCTTACATCATCCTGCCTTCTGCTGGTTCAGCATACGAATCGGCTTTCTCATCTCATTCAGATGGGTGGCTACCATTTCCAGTTGTTCTCCGGGAATTCCCATCATCAGGTCGCACGAATCGACCGCCGATTTGATTCGACACCCCAGACCGAGAAAGGTGATATTGGGGATGCCCATTAACAAAGGCATGGCCGTGATATCGGCGCATCCCCCCAACGCCCCGCCAGACTGAGGCAGCTCCATGCGGCCCCCTTTCTCATAATTTATCGCATACAAAAGCCACATCACCTGCTCGCTGCTCGCGGTAAATACGATCACCTGTGGTGTTTCTGAAAACCGTGAAAGGGGCGCGATAAGGGCGGCATTTGTCTTCCCCTTGTCGAGATAGGCGGACTTCAGGAGTGTTTCGGCAGACGCTTCTTCCGTCGCGAACAATCCAACGCCATATTTTTCAAGAACCCCGTCGTCCAGATAGGCGTCCATATCCTCTTCAAAGCCTAGAACGGATGTGCCGAGTTTACAGCCCATCTGCTCCTTTTCTAGCAGCAACACCTCTCCGGAACCGGCCAGAACAAGGGCCTGGCAATAGCTCTTCAGGGATTTTTCGGCCCTCGGGATGCCTTCGGGAAGGGGATCCATCTTTCCGAACAGCGTCACTCCCACAGGTTCGTGGTACAAAGACAAGATGTCGGTCATTTCCTTTGAAATACCATAAAAATCAATCATTTGCTTTCCTTGTTAGCATCTGGAGGTTAAAGGCCTGCGACCCGGCAGTGCAGCAGGACCTAAAAAAATGCAATCTACCACACCCCCCATGACTTCACAACCGCCCCATTTGGAACGTGGAACGGTGGGCAAAGATGTTGACCTGCAGGAGAAAAGTGTCTTATGGGTGGCCACTACCGGATCATCGAAATGGTCTGTCCGGCCATCTTTGGTGTCTGTTGAACTGGAATTTATTTGTGAGCCGAAAATCCAACCATAAACGGCCGTACCCGATACATCTGCCGCCCTTGTTGCCAGGGAGCGCTTTCGGGTCCGGCAGTCACCCCACCACACGACTTTGCATGGAGATGATCGAAACCTATTTAACAAAGGGGGATCGATTTCTCGATGTGGGGACCGGCACCGGCATTCTCATGGTGGTGGCGGCGAACCTGGGTGCCAGCCTTGTCGTCGGTTTGGACCGGCTTCCTTTTGCCGCTGCTGCCGCCCGTGACAATCTTCTGCACAACGGCATCGATACGGAAAAGATGGCGGTTTTTTCGGCCGCGGATGTTAAGGTGATCAAAAGCCGGTTCGACCTGGTGGCCATCAACATCCTGCCGGAAGCGATTGTTGCGCTTCTGCCCGATGTTGCGAAAGTGGTGGAGCCCAACGGCACATTGATATTAAGCGGGATGATTCAGGGCAATACGCACCGGGTCAACGAGCAGCTGCGACAATGCGATTTTGCCCCTGTGAAAGCCTATCGTCGCGGATTGTGGGTTGGACTGGCGGCTCAGTTTTCACCGCCCGTAGATCCGCTCCACCGTTTCGATGAACCAGGGCGGTCTCTGAAGCACCACGTAGATCAACAACGCTCCTGATATGGGCAGGGGAATTACAACATCCAACAGACTTACAAGGGCCAGGCCGACGATCGTTTGGGTTCTTAGGTCCATGGCGAATATTCTCAACAGGACACGTATGCAGTGCCGGCTCGCCGGGTCATCCGTCGATTTTCGGCGCTAGAATTTCGATGGGATCTCCCAATGCGATTTTCCCGCCCGCGATGACTTTTGCGAATACACCTTCCCGCGGCATGATACAGTCCCCTGCCTTATAGTAGATGGCGCATTTATTGTGGCATTCCTTACCTATCTGGGAAACCTCCACCAAAGTTGATTTTCCGAGTCGGACCCGGGTTCCAATGGGGAGTTCCGTCCAATCGATTCCTTCGGTGGCGATATTCTCTGCAAAGTCACCGAATGTGACATCCAGGCCCTTTTCCCGGGCGCTTTCGATGCTTTCAGAGGAAAGAAAGCTCACCTGGCGGTGCCACGGACCGGCATGGGCATCCCCACTGAGCCCATGGTCCTTTACCAGCTCCGCTTCTTGAACCGTTTTCTTTCGGGTGCCCTTTTTTCTGCTCAGGGCAATGGACACGATTTTCATGAACCGTCCTTTCCAATCAAAAAAATACCGTATGTGGCGCGAAGGTTGGGCAGATGTCGGATGATACTGCCGCTTTTGTCCCGGTTATGGGTATTGATGGCGACCTCTTTTAGTATCCGAAATCCATTATCCTTTGCAAATTTTCGAAAGTCTTTTAAAGTGATCACTCGGATGTTGGGCGTATTGTGCCATTCGTAGGGCAGCTGTCGTGTGATGGGGGCGTACCCTTTGAGCATGAGCTGCAATCTGATGCTCCAGTGGCTGAAATTGGGAAAACTGACAACGCCCTTTTTCCCGATCCGCAGGATACCGCGGAGCAGCTGTGCCGGTTCATAGATCTGCTGCAGGGTTTGGCTTAAAATAACGTAGTCGAAAGCGTTATCTGGATAATCCCGAATCTCTTCGTTTATGTCGCCTTTAAGAACCGTCAGACCCCTTTCAATGCACCTTGAGGCCTTTGCTTCATCGATTTCGATACCGGTGCATCGAACTTTTTTTACGGTTTTCAGATGGTATAGTAGATCCCCTTCTCCGCAACCCAGACCCAGAACCCGTGTTCCTGTTTCTATCCAGGAGGCGAGGATCGTCAGATCGTATCGGATCGCTCCGTTATGGCGGATCTGTGGTGACATGCTCCAGAAATCCCTTCATCATATCGGTGAGCCTTTCACTGGGCAACAAAAACGCATCGTGACCCCATTCCGCTTCGATTTCACAGAAGCTGACGTCCAGCCCGGTTTTTTTCATCGCTTTTACCATGGCCCGGGATTGATAGGTCGGGTATAGCCAGTCCGATGTAAAAGAAACCACGAGAAATTTGGCAGTTGCCTTTGAAAACGCCTTAACCGTGGACCCGTCTCCATGCTGTTTTCCCAGGTCAAAATAGTCAGCTGCCTTTGTGATGTACAGAAAAGAATTGGCATCGAACCGTTCGACAAATTTTGTTCCCTGGTATCTCAAATAGCTTTCCACCTGGAAGTCGACATCAAAATTGAAAGAAAAATCGCTTTTGTCCTGAAGACGTCTGCCGAACTTCAGGCGCATCGATTCATCGGAAAGATAGGTAATGTGGCCAATCATGCGGGCGACGGCCAACCCCATGTCCGGCCTGGGCCCATGGTAATAATTGCCGCCCCTCCAGTTGGGATCCGCCATGATGGCCTGGCGGGCGACTTCGTTGAATGCGATGGCAAGGGCGGAGTGCCGTGTGGTGGTAGCCAGGGGGATGGCTGAAAGAATACGGTCCGGGCATCGGACCGTCCATTCCAGCACCTGCATGCCGCCCACGGATCCACCGATGACCGAAAGCAATCTCTCCACTCCCAGGTGGTCGAGGAGCGCTTTTTGCACATCGACCATGTCACCGATGGTGACCACCGGGAAATCGAGTCCAAACGGTTCGACGGTTTCCGGGTTGTAGCTGCAGGGGCCTGTGGTGCCCATACAGCTGCCCAGAATATTGGAGCAGATCACAAAATATTTATCTGTATCGATCCCTTTTCCGGGTCCCACCATGATGTCCCACCAGCCGGGTTTCGGATCGGTTTCGCTGTAATATCCGGCCACGTGGGAGTCCCCGGAGAGGGCGTGGCAGATGAGGACGGCATTGCTTTTGTCCCGGTTTAACCGGCCACAGGTCTCGTAAGCCACGGTCACCGGGCCTATATCTGCGTGGCTTTCCAGCTTGAGCTTCTCCGGCGGATGGGCGAATGTGAATTCTTTTTTCTCCACGCGCCCGACAGATACCCCGGCGGCATCGTGTTCGATATACTCACTCATCTTCGATGGCTTCCAGAAGGGTGATAAATACTTCACAGGATCTGCAGACCGTCATTTTTTCTCTCCAGGTCTTGTAAATCTTTCCATCACAGATGGTGCCGCTGATAAACCAGCATAGATCGCCCGAATGGAATTCCCAGGATGGACAGTTTTTCTTCTTTCCCTCCGGGCATTTTTTTCTTACCCAGCACCGGTTCCCCTTTTTCTGAAAACCTTTTTTCCTGGAAAGTAAAAAGAACATTTGTCTTTCGACATGGGCGGGTATGGTCCTCCAGCCCTGCTCGTAACTTCTCACCGCTTTTACGGATACGCCTAAAAGCAGGGATAGTTCTTTTTGTGTCTTCTCCAGGATCTTCCGGTAGTGAGAAAACTCTTCCCTTTTCATATTCGCTGCCAGTAGATAGGGCCGCTCGGACAGCCGGCGATTTTAAGTTTGATCAAATGCCTGATCAAGATCCTTGATGATGTCATCGATGCTTTCGATTCCCACGGAAAGGCGGATCAAATCCGGTGTCAGTCCACCGGCCGCCTGCTGTGCCTCCGTCAACTGGGAATGGGAGGTACTGGCCGGATGTAGGGCCAGGCTCTTGGCATCTCCGACATTGGCCAGATGGGAGAACAGCTTCAGTTCCTCGATAAATTTCATTCCGGCGGTTATCCCCCCTTTGATACCGAAAACCACCATTCCGCCGAATCCGTTTTTCAGATACTTTGACGCCACCGCGTGCGATGGGTCATCGGAAAGGCCGGGATATCTCACCCAGGACACTTTGGGATGCCCTTTGAGGAAATCGGCTACGATTGCCGCGTTCTCACAATGCCGCGCCATTCTCAAGTGAAGGGTTTCAAGTCCCTGCAGAAACAGCCAGGCATTGTCAGGCGAGATGCAAGCCCCTAAATTCCGCAGCGGGACCAGCCGCATTCTCATGATAAAAGCCAGGGGATTGAGATCTCCGAGGTCATGGGCGTACCTAAGATCGTGGTATCCTGGATCCGGTTCATTGTAGAGTTTGAATTTGGGATCGGTCCAGTCAAATCTGCCGGCATCCACCACGATGCCGCCGATCCCGGTGCCATGCCCCCCCATCCACTTGGTGATGGAGTTGACGACGATGTCGGCACCGTGCTCGATGCTTCGCATCAGATAGGGCGTGGTAAAGGTGGCATCCACGATCAGGGGCAGGTGGTGGCGTGACGCGATATCCGCGATGCTGCGGATATCCGTAAATTCCAGAACCGGGTTGCCGATGGTTTCGATGTAGATGGCACGGGTTTTTTCCGTGATAGCAGACGCAAAGTTGGCAGAATCTCTTGGATCCACAAATCGTGTGCGGATGCCGAATTGGGGCAGGATCGTATCGAACATCGTGTAGGTGCCGCCATATAGGTTGTTGGCGGATATAATTTCTTCACCAGCCGAACAGATGTTGATGATGGCATAATACACCGCAGATGTTCCTGAAGCCAACGCCAGAGCGGCAGCACCCCCCTCGAGAGCGGCAACCCGTTGTTCCAGAATATCCTGTGTGGGATTCATCAGCCGGGTGTAGATGTTGCCAAGCTCTTTTAAGGCAAACAAGTTGGCGGCGTGTTCCGTGCTTTTAAACACGTAGGAGGAAGTTCTGTGGATCGGGACCCCCCTTGACGTGGTAGAGGGATCCGGTTCCTGACCGGCATGTACACACAAGGTGCCCAATCCAAATGGTTCGCTCATCCGTTTGTTCCTCCCGTTTTTTAGCCGGCTGTGTCAGGTGATTTCTGAATTTGTCGTTGCCCCATTCCGGCATTGACGCATCACCTTGACGGCAAATATCACAATGTGGCAGAGCGTGTCAATTTTTTTTGCCCCTCCGAGATTGATGCAATGCATCTGATTTTTCATGCCAATCTTTTCTTTTTTTATGTTTTGACTTGGGTCAATGTTTGTAAAAGCGGGCTTCGTTAGGATGCGGATCACAGGATTCATGCACTCCCGGCATGCCGCCTCAAACGAAGTACCGGGAACTCAGTCTCCATGTTACCGAGTAAAGGAGATTCACCGATGCTCGCCCCGAACGTCCCTTTGGATGCCCGGCAACGTTCAAACCAAAAGCATTCGCTCGAGATTCCGCTTGATACCCGGGGATGGCGGATGCGAATCAGTATCCAGATCGTTATATTGATCCTGACCCTTGCCATTGGATTACAGTTTTATCTCTATGTACAGCAGGCCGGAGGTGATGGTGCCATCACGGTCCATCGTCCCCCGGGAGTGGAAGGGTTTTTGCCCATCGGCGCATTGATGGGGTGGAAATTATTTGTGACAACCGGTATCTGGGATCCGGTCCATCCCGCAGCGATGGTGATCTTCGGGTTTGCCGGGTTGGTGTGCCTTTTCTTTCGAAAAGCATTTTGCGGCTGGTTCTGCCCGGTGGGCACGGTGTCGGAATGGGTGTGGAAGCTGGGCCGTAGGATGGCGGGTAAAAACTACCGGCTTCCCCTTTGGTTGGACCTGCCTTTGCTGAGCCTCAAATATCTCCTGCTAGGATTTTTTGTTTGGGTGATTTTTACCATGAGCAATCGGGAGGTGCTCGCTTTTCTAGACAGTGCCTATTACAAGGTCTCTGATGTCAAGATGATGTTCTTTTTTACCCGCATGACCCTTTTGACCGGTATCGTTTTGACATTCCTATCGGTCGCCTCTTTTTTTATCCGGAATTTCTGGTGCCGGTACCTTTGCCCCTACGGCGCCCTCATGGGGATTCTCGCATGGGCGGGGCCCACCCGCATCTGCCGGTCCGGGGATCGTTGCATTGGTTGCGGACGATGTACCAAAGCCTGCCATTTCGACCTACCGGTGGACCGGAAAAAACACATCCGGAGCCCGGAGTGTTCCGGTTGTATGGCATGCACGCGGGTATGTCCCGTGGACAACACCCTTTTGATGAAGACTTCCGGATTCAAGAAAAAGGCATGGACCCCCATATCCCTGGGGCTGACGATCTGTATCCTGTTTGCTGGACTGGTATACACGGCCCGGATCACCGGCCATTGGCAGACTCGGGTTTCGGAACCGGAATTTCGAATGCTTTTAAAGAAGATCGACTCCCCGCTGATCACCCATCCGGGAATCCGCCGGTAACCGATGGACGACTGCGATCTTTTGTAAGCGGGGGATACCGGCCTCTGCAGAATGGAAGCACCGAAGGTCGTCAAAAGAGGTCACTGGAATTCTTTTGACCCATACCCACTTATTACGATCATCCCCAACGGAATAATTTGCATACCGGCATTCAGGCAGCGTCAACTGTTTTGGTGATGTTTCCACACCTCTGGGTTCACCACGTGGGCCGGCTGCTTGCCCTTGAGGTATTCGATAAGCTGGTCGACCACTCCGTCGCTCATGGCATTCATGGCATCATGGGTAAAGGCCGCGGTATGGGGCGTGACCACCACGTTGTCCAGTTCCATAAGGGGCGATTCCACCGGGGGTTCGGTTTCAAACACATCAAGGCCGGCACCGGCGATTTCCCCTTTTCTCAACGCTTCAAAGAGGTCCGCTTCGTTGATAATGCCGCCTCTAGCGGCATTGATAAGAAGTGCTGACGGCTTCATTAGACCCAGGGCGCGGGCGTCAATCAAATTCCGGGTTTCCGGCATCAACGGAGAGTGGATACTGACGATATCGGCGGTTTGCAACAGCTGATCGATTTCGACCTTTTGGATATCCTGCTCAACGGCAAAGGATTCCGGCCAAAAAGGGTCGTGGGCGATCACCCGCATTTGAAACCCTTTGGCGCGCAGGGCCACACATTGGCCGATAGCACCGAGTCCGATGAGCCCAAGCGTCTTCTGCCAGATTTCGAGCCCCATGATCCGGGTGTGTTCCCATCGATTTTCCCGCAGGCTGCGGTCGCAGTAATGGATTTTTCGCGCGACGCCGAGGATCAGCGCAAAGGTGTGGTCCGCCACCGCCTGGTTGTTGACCCCCGGTGTGTGAAAGACAATCGCATGGTGACGCGTTGCGGCGTCGATATCCACGGTGTCTAATCCGGCTCCCATTTTGGCGATCACCTTAAGATGGGGCGCCATGTCAAAAAGGGCATCATTGATCCGCAGGTCGTTACCCGCCAGTACGGCATCGGCCGTGCCAAGGGCCGTGACGAAATCGGGATTTTCGATTCCGGATCCCTTCATGTCGATGATCTCGACCGTTTCCCCTTTCAGTTTTTCCATGGCCGAATGATCAAACACACAAAAAGGTCGGGCTTCAATCAGGACAGTCAATTTTTCCATGGCACTCGGGCCTCCTTTCATACGATCTGCCGGATTTGAAACCGGAAGTTCAGGATGGATAGGGCTAAAATAAAGCTATAAAATAGCTATTATGGAAAAGCCAATGGAAAGTCAAGCCATACCGCCCCATCGGGATCCCTGCCGGGAATTTCGCATTTTAAGGGTTTGGTGGATCATCTCGAGGGTCTCCCCTTTCCTCATCGACCACAGCGGTGCCACCAGTTCATCCCGGTGCGGGTCTCCGGTCAGTCGCTGGATGATCATCTCCGGGGGCAGACGCTCGAGAAAATCACAGACCAGTTCCACATACTGCCCCTGTTTAAGACACTTGAAACCGCTGTTTTGATATAGTTTGTGCATCCCGGTATCCCGCACCACATACAGAAGATGGATCTTCACGCCGTCCACCCCGAGATGCGAGATAAACTCCGCAGTTTTCATCATTTCATCCCGCGTTTCGCCGGGAAGGCCCAAAATGACATGGGCGCAGATCCGGATCCCCCGTCCCCGGGTCGCCGTCACCGCATCCTCAAAGCATGCCGCATCATGGCCGCGGTTGATGGCGGTAAGGGTTTCGTCGTTGGCTGACTGCAGCCCATACTCCACCCATATCATATTGGATCGGGCATACCCTTCCAAAAGATCCAGTATCGATTCGGAAACACAGTCAGGGCGTGTTCCGATGGAAAGACCAATTACGTCTTCAACAGAGAGTGCCTGGTCGTACAGCACCCGCAGGGTTTCACACGGCGCATAGGTGTTGGAAAAAGACTGGAAATAAGCGATGAACTTTTTGGCTTTGTACCGCCGCGCCAACCGGTTTTTGCCCTCTTCTATCTGACGGATGATGGGAATACCCTTTTCATGGCCACCGGTTCCCGATCCGCGCGCATTGCAGTAGATGCATCCCCCGTGTGCTACGGTGCCGTCCCTATTGGGGCATGACATGCCGGCGTCCAACGTGATTTTTTGGACGCGGCACCCGTATATTCCCCTCAAATAGGTGTTGAGATCGCGATATCTTTTTTCCATCTGTTTCCGGTCTCCCGATGTCGGCAGAAGGATGGCCGACATCCTCCTTTACTTGGAAATTTAAAATGAGCCCCGATTTATCGCTGGATAAATTTATAACCTCCCGGTATAGGGTTGGTAAAGAGATAATCAGGAATCCATCAACCATGTCAGTTTATACCAAAAAATATGATATCATCGTTGTGGGGGCCGGTCATGCAGGATGTGAGGCCGCCCTGGCAGCTGCTAGGATGGGCTGTTCGGTTCTTTTAACGGCCATCGATCTCGACAAGCTGGCTGCGATGCCCTGCAGCCCGTCCATCGGGGGGATGGCCAAGGGGCAGCTGGTTCGGGAGATCGACGCCCTGGGCGGTGAAATGGCCAAAATTACCGATCGATCTGCGATCCAGTACCGAACCCTGAATACAAAAAAGGGTCCGGCGGTGCACTCCTCCCGGACACAGAACGACAAAAACCGTTACCACAGAGCCATGAAAGCGGTTGTGGAGAAGCAGCTGAATCTGGATCTCAAACAGGCACTCGTGGAGCGGCTGGTGGTGGAGGGGGGGCGTGTGGCCGGCATCGTGGATGTCACCGGATTCGAGTATCATGCCAAATCGGTCGTCCTGGCCACGGGCACTTTTTTTAGCGGACGGGTCCATATCGGGTTTTCATCCATGAAGGCAGGGAGGGCCGGAGAGTTTGCGTCTTACGGGCTGCCGGCACATCTGGCTGAGTTGGGATTTAAATTGGGCCGGATGAAAACGGGAACACCGCCCCGGCTAAAAAAATCGAGTGTCGATTTTTCGCAATTTACCCAGCAGGAAGCAGATCCCGCCCCCCGCCCCTTTTCCCATTTTTCCGAACAGGTCTTCCTCCCCCAGCTTCCAAGTTATATCGGCCACACTAATCAGCGCGCCCATGACATCGTTCGGAAGAACCTCGGGCGATCCGCTCTGTACGGCGGCATGATCAAAGGGGTATCCGCACGTTACTGCCCCTCCTTCGAAGACAAGATCGTCCGGTTCCCGGACCGTGATCGCCACCAGATCATTCTGGAACCCGAAGGGATGGATACAGAAGAGATATACGCCAGCGGATTGGGGAATAGCCTGCCCATGGAGATCCAGGTCGACTTTGTTCGCTCCATCAAAGGCCTCGAGGCAGCCGAAATTGTCAGGCCGGCATATGCCATTGAATACGACTACGTCGACCCGGTGCAATTGAATCCCACCCTCGAAGCCAAATCCGTCGCCGGAATATTTCTTGCGGGACAGATCAACGGCACTTCCGGGTACGAAGAGGCTGCGGCCCAGGGAATGTGGGCGGGAATCAACGCCGCCTGCCGAATCCAGAATCGATCACCGTTCATATTGGACCGCTCCGAGGCGTATATGGGAGTGATGATCGATGATCTCGTCACCCGGGGGACCCGAGAGCCGTACCGCATGTTCACCTCCCGAGCGGAGTATCGCCTGATGCTCAGGGAAGATAATGCGGACCTCCGGCTGATGGAGGCCGGACACCGGCTGGGCCTTATCGATAAGGACACGGTGGCGGACGTCACCGAAAGGAAGAAAAAGATCAAGGGGGAGATAAACCGCGTCAAAACGACGGTGGTCAAACCGTCCCGTGAGGCCAACCGTTTTTTGGAGGCGGAAGGGTCCAGGCCGATCCGGAGTGGTACGCCATTGGAGCAGCTTGTAAAAAGGGCAGAACTGGATTACCGGGTAGTAGAGGCGCTGGACGGGCCGCCGGGAGGGATCGATCCCCGCGTGTCCCGGCAGGTCGAGATCGAGTTGAAGTACGAAGGATATATTCGCCGGCAATTGTCCGAGATCGAACGATTCAAAAATTTTGAAAGCATCAGAATTCCTGCAAACTTTGATTTTACAGCTGTACACGGGCTGTCCAATGAACTCAAGGAGAAGCTGTCCACAGTGCGTCCCATATCCCTGGGGCAGGCATCCCGAATCGATGGCATCACACCGGCGGCCCTGTCCGCCTTGATGATTGCCTTGAAAGCGACTGAAAAAAAGAAATAGAAAATTCAAATGGTTGTGTCTTCTCTCCGTATCTTGACACCGATCTGCTTTTAACTTATTTTGTACGTGGCGATCGGGTTTGCAAACAGGAAGAGAATCGGCGAAAATCATCTTTGAGGAAGTGAAAACATGTCCGAATCGGATTATTACAAACTGCTGGGTGTTAGTAAAAGTGCCTCGGCCGATGAGATTAAAAAGGCATATCGGAAACTTGCCCTGAAATACCATCCAGATAAAAATAAGGGCGACAAAGAGGCTGAAGATAAATTCAAACGGATCAGCGAGGCGTACGCCGTTTTGAGTGATCCTGAAAAACGTCAGCAGTACGATACCTTCGGGGCATCGGGATTTCAGCAGCGCTATTCAGCCTCTTTGTCGCCCTTATTTTTATCTGGATGGTATTTCAGGGCAAGTTTCCGA
>Ga0066187_1000190_pt1 | contig 24795 bp, 20 predicted proteins | sample WorMetexBAHAMAS1_FD_58706 | JGI IMG/M metagenome (GOLD analysis project Ga0066187, IMG submission 58706) | Marine gutless worms symbiont microbial communities from Max Planck institute for Marine Microbiology, Germany - Inanidrilus exumae... | ecosystem: Host-associated > Annelida > Digestive...
GACTTGCGCAGGGCGCATGAGCGCCTCGGGTTCGCGCGCGCGGACGGCGTCAACGAGCCGGAGGACCACATCGCCGCGGTCTGCGAAACCATGGCCTTGTTGATCGAAGGCACGGCCGAAGGGGAATTCACGGTTTACGATCAGGACGGCTTCTTCAAGGCGCACCTTGCGCCTTGGGGCGAGAAGTTCTTCGCCGACCTGGCGTCGGCAGAGAATGCCGGTCTCTACCGCAGTGTCGGCGAGATCGGAGAGGCCTTCATGCAGATCGAGGAGGAGGGTTTCACGCTGATTGCTCGGGCGTGAAGCGGGGCGCCGATGCGCACCGGTCCGCTGCATGGAGAATATCGGGGCCGTTCCTTTCGGAACGGCAGTGTGGAGGAGAAGACATGAAGGAAGACAAAGGCGAACGCATCGACCGCCGTGGTTTCTTCGGCGCCGCCGGCAAGGGGCTGGCACTGGGCGTCGGGGCCGTGGCCGTCGCAGCGGGTGGCGCGGAGGCGGCCGAAGAGCCGTCCGGCGAGACCGGCACATATCGGGAAACCGATCATGTGAAGACCTACTACGACCTGGCGCGTTTCTAGTTCCGTTTCGCGGACAACGCGTCAGCCAAGACCCATTGGAATCCTCTAGGGAAGGGATCATAAAATGCTTCGCAAGAAGACAAACGGGGTTGCATTCGGCCCCCGTTCGTCAGCGACATTCACCGGCAATGCCGGCGAAACGATCGATCGGCGGACATTTCTGAAGCGGTCCGGACTTGCGGCGGGGGGAATCGCCGCAGCATCCGCGGCCTCGGCAGGCCTGGTCACCAGGACGGCAAAAGCCCAAGGCGCCGCCGGAGCCGGCTCGTTGCAAGTCGTCAAATCCGTCTGCACCCACTGCTCTGTCGGCTGCACCGTGCTGGCCGAGGTGGACAAGGGCGTGTGGGTCGGCCAGGAACCCGGCTTTGACAGTCCGTTCAACCTGGGTGCCCATTGCGCGAAGGGCGCGGCAGTCCGCGAACACGCGCACGGCGAACGCCGGCTGAAATACCCCACCAAGCTTGAAGGCGGGAAGTGGAAGAAGATCAGCTGGGAACAGGCGATCGACGAAATCGGCAGCAAGATGCTGGAGATCCGCGAGAAGTCGGGTCCCGATTCGGTCTACTGGCTGGGGTCGGCGAAGCACAACAACGAACAGGCATATCTGTTCCGCAAGTTCTATGCCTTCTGGGGGTCCAACAACGGCGACCACCAGGCCCGGATCTGTCATTCGACAACGGTCGCAGGTATGGCGAACACCTGGGGCTACGGCGCGATGACGAACTCCTACAACGACATCCACAACAGCCGGGCGATCTTCCTGATCGGGGGCAACCCGGCCGAGGCGCACCCGGTCTCGTTGCAGCACATCATGAAGGCGAAAGAGCAGAACAACGCGCCGCTGATCGTCTGCGACCCGCGTTTCACGCGCACAGCCGCGCATGCCGACGAATATGTCCGGTTCCGTCCGGGGACCGACGTCGGCCTGGTCTGGGGCATTCTGTGGCATCTCTTCGAGAACGGCTGGGAGGACAAGGAATTCATCCGCCAGCGCGTCTGGGGCATGGACCAGATCCGCGAAGAGGTGAAGAGGTGGAACCCCGAAGAGACCGAGCGCGTCACCGGCGTGCCGGGTTCCCAGCTTCGGCGCGTAGCGCGCACGATGGCCAACAACCGTCCGGGCACCGTGATCTGGTGCATGGGCGGCACCCAGCACACCAACGGCAACAACAACACCCGTGCCTATTGCGTCCTGCAGCTGGCGCTGGGCAACATGGGCCGGAGCGGCGGCGGGACCAACATCTTCCGCGGCCACGACAATGTGCAGGGCGCGACCGACCTGGGCGTGCTGTGCCATACCCTGCCCGGCTATTACGGCCTGAAGACCGGCGCCTGGAAGCACTGGTCCCGCGTCTGGGACGTGGACTACGAGTATCTGCTTGGCCGCTTCGCCTCCAAGGACCTGATGGAGAAGAGCGGCATGCCGGTCTCGCGCTGGATCGACGGTGTCCTTGAAGCCAAGGACAACCTGGACCAGCCGGACAACGTCCGGGCCATGGTTTTCTGGGGGCATGCGCCGAACTCGCAGACCCGCCTGCCAGAAATGAAGACTGCGATGGAGAAGCTGGACCTTCTCGTCGTGATCGACCCCTACCCGACCATGAGTGCGGTCATGAACGACCGGTCGGACGGGGTCTATCTGTTGCCGGCGGCGACCCAGTTCGAGACCTACGGCTCGGTCACCGCGTCCAACCGCTCGCTGCAGTGGCGTGACAAGGTGGTCGAACCGCTGTTCGAGTGCAAGACGGACCACGAGATCATGTATCTCCTGGCAAGCAAGTTCGGCATGGCCGACGAGATGTTCAAGAACATCGAGGTCAAGGACAACGAGCCCGTGATCGAGGACATCACCCGCGAACTCAACCGCGGCCTGTGGACCATCGGCTACACGGGACAGTCGCCCGAGCGCATCAAGCTGCACATGCAGTATCAGCACACCTTCGACAAGACCACGTTGCAGGCGGTCGGGGGCCCGGCGGACGGCGACTATTACGGCATGCCGTGGCCATGCTGGGGAACGGCCGAGATGAAACATCCCGGCACCCCCAACCTCTACGACCCGTCCAAGCCGGTCGCAGAGGGCGGGCTGACCTTCCGGGCGCGTTTCGGCGTCGAGCGCGAGGGTCAGAACCTGCTGGCCGAGGGCTCCTACTCCGTGGATTCGGAAATCAAGGACGGTTATCCGGAATTCACCATGGCCATGCTGAAGAAGCTGGGCTGGGATGCGGACCTGACGCCGGAAGAACGCCAGACCATCGAGGCCATTGCCGGTGACAAGACCAACTGGAAGACCGACCTGTCGGGCGGCATCCAGCGGGTCGCCATCAAGCATGGCTGCGCGCCCTTCGGGAATGCGAAGGCGCGTTGCGTGGTCTGGAACTTCCCGGATCCGGTGCCGACGCATCGCGAGCCGCTGTACACCAACCGACGGGATCTGGTTCCGGATTATCCGACCTATTCCGACAGGAAGATGTACCGGCTGCCGACCATGTTCGAGTCGATCCAGAAGCAGGACTTCTCGAAGGACTTCCCGGTCATCCTCACATCCGGCCGGCTGGTCGAATACGAGGGCGGCGGCGACGAGACACGGTCGAACCCGTGGCTGGCGGAATTGCAGCAGCACATGTTCTGCGAAATCAATCCGCGCGACGCCAACAACCTCAATATCAGAAACGAGGAAATGATCTGGGTCCACAGTCCCGAAGGCGGAAAGGTGAAGGTCAGGGCAATGGTGACCGAACGTGTCGGTCCCGGCGTCGCCTTCATGCCGTTCCACTTCGGCGGTCACTGGCAGGGCGAAGATCGCAGAAGCCGGTATCCTGAAGGCGCCGATCCCTACGTGCTCGGCGAGGCATCGAACACGGCCCAGACCTACGGGTACGATTCGGTGACAAACATGCAGGAAACCAAGGCAACGCTGTGCCGCATCGAGCGGGCCTAGGGAGGTAATATATTATGGCTGCTAGAATGAAGTTCCTCTGTGATGCCGAGCGGTGCATCGAATGCAACGCCTGCGTCACAGCATGTAAGAACGAGCACGAAGTGCCCTGGGGCATCAACCGGCGCCGGGTCGTCACCATCAATGACGGCAAGCCCGGCGAACGGTCGATCTCGGTCGCTTGCATGCATTGCTCGGACGCGCCCTGCACGGCGGTGTGTCCGGTCGATTGCTTCTACGAGACCGACGAGGGCGTGGTCCTGCATTCCAAGGACCTGTGCATCGGCTGTGGTTATTGCTTCTACGCCTGTCCGTTCGGGGCGCCGCAATACCCGCAGGCCGGCAACTTCGGAAGCCGGGGCAAAATGGACAAGTGCACCTTCTGCGTCGGCGGACCGGAGGAGAACAACTCTTCGGTCGAGTTCCAGAAGTACGGCCGGAACCGCCTCGCGGAAGGCAAGCTGCCGCTGTGCGCCGAGATGTGCGCGACCAAAGCCTTGTTGGCGGGCGATGGCGACGTTGTGTCAGCCATCTATCGCGAGCGGGTCGTGGCGCGCGGCTTCGGCTCCGGCGCCTGGGGCTGGGGCACGGCGTACCAGCAGAAGGGCGCCTAGGCGGGCCATCGCCCGGCGTGACGCCAGTGTATGAGAACAGGGGTCTCTTTCTTCGGAAGGAGGCCCCTGCTTCTCTGGCCGAGCCCGGTTCCCGCGATCCGCGCAGAACTCGCCGGTTTGACAATTCTGGCGTCGTTGCGCACTCTCCGGCATGCGACCACAAGCAAACGGAACTGACCCAAACTATCAGCCCCAGGGGCACGTTATGTCTTTGTCTTTTCGGCGAATGATCGCCTTGCTCGCTGTCATCGGCGTCGGTCTGGTGACCGCGGCGTGCCGCGAGAACGAGCAGGGCCGCGTTCTCATCTACAAGAAAGGAACCTATCTGGGTTCCGAAGACGAGCCGCTCGACCCGGCGCGAAGCGATGAGCTCATGTTGCGCGTGCACCAACAGCGTTCGCCATGAGGCGAGAAGGCAACGCCATTTCGGCCAAGGACCGAGGACGACCGTCATGATGCAGTTTCATATCGACCCGACGCACAGAAACGGGGCAACCGGTATCGGCCGTGCCCTGGCGATCGTCCTTCTTACGGCGTTTGTGGCGCTTGCGCTGCCGGCCGGTCCCGCGCTGTCCCAGCAGCAGCAGCCGGGCGTGGCGGAATCGCCGACCGAAGGCAACGTTCCGGGACGGTCCTTGGGGAATACCAGTGATTCCGAATTCTGGCGCGCGATCCGCCAGGGCGAGGCCGGGCTGGTGTCGATCCCGGACCAGCAGGCCGCCGTCCTGATCCAGTCCGAGGGCGAAAGCTGGCGGTCGATCCGCAACGGGCCCGTCTCCGTCTACGGGGTCTGGGTGATCATGGGCATGATCATCCTGCTGGCGTTGTTCTTTGCCATCCGGGGGCGCATCACCATTGAGCACGGCGAAAGCGGAGAGCTGATCCGCCGTTTCAACAGCGTCGAGCGCTTCGCGCATTGGCTGACGGCTGCGTCTTTCATTGTCCTGGCGCTGACCGGGCTCAACATGCTCTACGGCCGCTATTTCCTGCCGGCGATCATCGGGCCCGAAGCCTTTCACGTGATCCTCAGCGCCGGGCGCCACATGCACCACTACCTGGCCTTCGCATTCATGGCCGGCCTGGCGCTCGAATTTGTCCTTTGGGTGCGGCACAACATTCCCAACCGCCTTGATCTCATCTGGCTGGCCAAGGGCGGCGGGCTGTTCACCAAGGGCGTTCACCCCTCGTCGAGGAAATTCAACGCCGGCCAGAAGTTCTTCTTCTGGGTGACGATCCTGGGCGGCATCTCGCTCAGCATGTCCGGCTGGGCTCTCTTGTACCCTTTCACGACTTCGTTCTTCGCGGACACCTTCGCGGTCCTGAACCTGGTGGGTTTCAATCTTCCGACCGATTTGTCGCCGATGCAGGAACAGCAGCTCTCCCAGCTTTGGCACGCGTCCGTCTCGATGGTCATGATCGCGCTGATGCTGTCGCACATCTATATCGGCTCGCTGGGCATGCAGGGGGCCTTCTCCGCCATGGGCAGCGGCTGGGTCGACGTGAACTGGGCCAAGGAACATCACGACCTCTGGGTCGCGGAAGAAAAGGCAAAGGCGGCGCAGCAGGCGCCCGCGGAATAGAGGCTGCCTGCGCCGCGTCCGCCGATGAACCTGACCTTCAAGACCAGGGCCGCCCTGTGCGCGCTGGCGGTGGCCATGGCCTTGGGCCTGGCGGCACTGGCCCGCGCGGATTCTGTCGGCCACGGCGCGCCGATCCGCGACATCGCGGTTTCGCCAGACGGCACCCGCGCCCTGACGGGCGGGTTCGACGACTTGCTGATCCTGTGGGACACGGAGACCCGCCTGCCGGTCCGGACATTCGCCGGGCACGAGGCCGGCGTCAATGCCGTCGCCTTCTACCATGACGGCCGCCGGGCTGCTTCGGCAGGCGACGATGGCACAGTGCGGATCTGGGACCTCGATTCCGGCGACCAGGTGACCGTCCTGGAAGGACACAGCAAGAAGGTGGTCGGGGTGGCGGTTTCCGCCGATGATCGCATCATCGCGTCCGCCTCCTGGGACCGGACGGTCAGGCTGTGGGATGGGGAAACGGGCGCTCCGCTGGCGGCTTTGACGGGCCATGAGGGCAGCGTCAACACCGTTGCCTTTTCCGCCAATGGCACACAGGTGATCTCGGCCGGTTATGACGGTGCCATCTGGTTCTGGCCGCTCGCCGAGGGCGCAGAGCCTTTCCGCTTTGCAAGCGCCGGGTTCCCCATTAACGACGTGACCGTCAGCCAAGACGGCAAACGGCTGGTAACCGCCTCCTCGGACGAGACCGTACGCATCTGGGATACCGAGACCGGCGATCTGCTTCGTTCCCTGACGGGTCACAGCGGGGCCGTCCTGGCCGTCGCCCTGTCGCCGGACGGCAGGACAATCGCATCAGGCGGAACGGACGGCCAGCTTCTCCTTTGGGAGGCTGGTGACGAGCCGCGCCAGCGCCTGCCGGTTCAGCACTATCGGGCGGTCTGGGCCATTACGTTCTCGCCCGACAATCGGGTGGTCTATGCGGGAGGGATCGATCGGGTGGCACGGGCCTGGACCGTCCAGGACGGCAAGCCGCTGTTGGGATCGACGACCCCTTTCCAGGAGGTGGAACGTGCCGGCCGGGAGCTGGCGCAAAGCAACGACCCGATTGAGAGAGGCAGCTTTCACTTCCGCAAATGCGCCATCTGTCACAGCCTGATCGACGACGGCGTGCCGCGGGCCGGCCCCAGCCTGCAAGGGCTGTTCGGCCGGAGGGTCGGCACCTATCCCGGATACCGGTATTCCGAGGCACTGAAACGAAGCGATCTGATCTGGACCGAACAGACGGTGTCGCAGCTGTTTGAACTGGGTCCCGATGTGCTGCTGCCGGGAACCAAGATGCCTTTGCAGCAACTGCCGGACGCCGGCGCGCGCGACGACCTCGTCGCCTTTCTGCGTGCGCATACCGTTCCCTGATCCCGGCCCCGATGTCGGGACCACTTGCCTTGTGGCCGCGCTCGAATCATTGTTCAAGTCTAGCGAGAGGATTCGAATCAAACTGCCCGACCCCGACGGAAAGCCGCGCGCATGTTGACACCGCTCATCTCCTTGAGCCGGATGCTGCTTGGCAGCTTGCGCGACCTGGCCCCGATCATCCTGGTCATCGCCTTCTTCCAGATTTTCGTCCTGCAACAGCCGTTTCCGAACCTGGAGCGGGTGCTGATCGGCCTGGTCATGGTTCTGGGCGGGCTCACGCTGTTCATTCAGGGGCTGGAACTGGGCGTTTTTCCCTTCGGCGAGACCCTTGCCGAGCGGTTTGCGGAAAAGGGGAATATCTGGTGGCTCCTGGCATTCGCCTTCGCGTTGGGATTCGGCACGACGATCGCCGAGCCGGCCCTGATCGCGGTTGCCGATGAGGCGGCGGAGGTCCGCGCCGAAACCACCGGCCGAAGCATGAGCCAGGACGAGCAGGAGAACTATGCGCTCGCCTTGCGTTACACGGTGGCCGTTTCCGTCGGCGTTTCGCTGGTCATCGGCGTCTTCCGCATCCTGAAGGGGTGGCCGATCCAGTGGTTCATCATCGGGGGCTATCTGATCATTGTCGGCCTCACAGGGATCGCGCCCGCGGATATCATCGGTGTCGCATACGATTCCGGCGGCGTCACCACTTCGACCATTACGGTACCCTTGGTGACGGCACTGGGCATCGGCCTTGCCACCGTGATCCGCGGCCGCAACCCGTTGACCGACGGCTTTGGCCTGATCGCCTTCGCCAGCCTCGTGCCGATCATGTTCGTTCTTGTCTTTGGAACGGTGACCTGAATGTCGGGCGGGTGGCTGATGATGCTGGGCGAGGCACTGTTCGACACGGTGCGGGACGTGTTTCCGATCGCCTTGATCCTGGTGGTGTTCCAGGTTCTGGTGCTCCGCCGCCCGGTCCGCAACCTGCGCAATGTCCTTCTGGGGTTCTTGTACGTGATCCTGGGCCTCACCCTGTTTCTCGTCGGGCTGGAGGAGGCGCTGTTCCCGCTGGGCGAGATCATGGCGAAGCAGCTGACCGATCCGGCATTTATCGGTCAGGGTCCCGATATCCAATGGTGGCACTACTACTGGATCTTCCTGTTTGCCGCGGCGATCGGGTTCTCCACCACCGTTGCCGAACCGGCGCTGATTGCAGTGGCCATCAAGGCCAACGAGGTGTCCAGCGGCGCGCTGGGTGTCTGGGGCCTTCGCATTGCCGTCGCGATCGGTGTCGGCGCCAGCGTGGCGCTGGGAGCCTTTCGGATCGTCACCGGGACGCCGCTGACCGTCTACATGATCGCCGGTTATCTGGTGGTGATCGTTCAGACGGCCTTCGCACCGCGGTCCATTATCCCGCTGGCTTATGATTCCGGCGGTGTCACAACGTCGACCGTGACCGTTCCGCTCGTCACCGCACTGGGTCTGGGTCTGGCCTCCACCGTGCCCGGCCGCAGTCCCCTGATCGACGGCTTCGGTCTGATCGCGCTTGCCAGCCTGTTCCCCATGATCACCGTCATGGGCTACGCTCAGCTGTCGGAATGGTGGGCTCGTCGCACGCCGGCAGCGAAAGAGGACCCCCCGACGGACCTGGAAGAAGGAAAAGACGGCCCATGAAGTTCAAGCTCATCATTGTGTTGGTCACCGACGATATGACCAACAAGATCACCGACGTGGGGCGCCAGGCCGGGGCGACCGGCTGTACGGTGATTACCAGCGCCCGCGGCGAGGGCTTGGTTCCACCGAAGACGTTCTTTGGCCTGAGTTTGGAGTCCCAGCGCGACATGATCCTGTTCCTTGTGGAGCAGCATCGAAGTCGTATGATCCTGGAGTCCATTGCACGGGCCGGGAAGTTCGACGAGAAGCCCGGAAGCGGCATTGCCTTTCAGGTCGACATCGAGGATGCCGTCGGCCTGGCATCGCAACTGAAAACCATAGAAGAAGCGCTGGAAGACGACCTATGATCGAAAGCCGACATGTTCCCGTCCGCACCGTCATGACCCCTGCCCCGCATATCATCGACGGGCTGGCGACCGTGCGGGAAGCACTGGACCTGATGCGGGAAAAGCAGGTCAGCTCCATTGTAATCGACCGGCGCGACGAACACGATGAGTACGGGATCCTGGTCGTGCACGATATTGCGATGCGGATCATCGGCGAGGACCGTTCGCCTGACCGGACCAACGTCTACGAAATCATGTCGAAGCCGGTGCTGACCCTGGACCAGGACATGGACATCAAGTATGCAGCGCGCATGTTGGCACGGTTCCGGCTTTCCCGGGCCCTGGTGACAGCTTCGGGCGAGCTTGTGGGAATTGTGACCCTGCGCGACTTGGTTCTCCGCTACGTGCCGACGTCGGCCGAGTAAGCTGACGACCAGCCCGCCGCGCCCCTAGAGCCAGCGGCCGCGCTTGCCCGTCTGGAAGAAGACCACGCCGCCGAGGATCATATCGACCGACGCGCCCGCTTCGGACAACGGCAACGTCAGACGGGAATAGCTGATGTAGTCCTTCTGCTCGGAGACAATCCGCCCGGGGAAATGCTGTGGCTCGCCAGTGGTATAGGTCAGCCAGTAACCCTCGTAGACTGCATCGTAGTTGTCGATCTGCGGCAGGTCCCCAAACCGCACGCCGGTCCGGTCATAGCCGAAGCCCTGACAGACCGACGTGCCGAACAGCCGATAGCGGAAATCGCACAGCGTCTCGGCCGTGTCGACCAGCATCATATGCGGCAACAATGTGGGGATTTCGGACGGGTCCACTTCCGAACGCAACGGCATCTTGCGCTCACGCCGTTTGTCATCCCAATACTCGAAGAGGTCGCGCAGCTGGGCCTCTTGGATATCCGTACACTGAACGCTCATGGAACGACACACCCGCCCCCGGTAAAGACGCGTGTATCATAGTGTGCTTTACTGATGCGTCCAAAGACTTGCGCGCCGTTCTACTATTGTGGCGGAGGTTTTCGTGACGTGACGCAACTAAATGTTGGAATTGCCGCCTCTCTGCTCTGTGAAAATCGCCTTTCCCGGCGCCTCACGGGTCCGCTGCCGCCGCACGCGAGACCGGAAAACGCCGCCGAGGCCTACGATATTCAGGACAGGCTGCACGCCGCACTGACCAACAGGGGCTATGGCACGCTGTGCGGGTACAAGATCGGGTGCACCACGCGGATCATGCAGGACTATCTCGGCATCGACCAACCCTGCGCCGGTGGCATCTTCGCACCAAAACTTGCGACCGACATCGCCGAATTCCAGCTGACCGATCACTGCAGGCTGGGCGTGGAGTGCGAGATCGCTGTCCAGGTCGGCAGGGACCTCAAGCCGGAAGACGCGCCGCACGACCGCGCGGCCGTGACCGCTGCGATCGCGGCCTGGATGCCGTCCCTGGAGATCGTCGAAGACCGCTATGAGGACTACGAAAGCCTGGGCGCGCCGACCCTGATCGCCGACGACTTCTTCAACCTGGCCTGCGTGACCGCCCCGGGGGCCCGGCCCGAAACCGTGCCCGATATCGGCGCGGTCGAAGGCCGCTTGCTGATGAACGGTGCGGAGGCCGGGCGTGGGCACGGCGGCGACATCCTGGGCGATCCGGTCGAGGCCCTACTCTGGCTCGCCAACCATCTGGGCGCCCGCGGCCAACCTCTGAAGTCGGGCGCGATCGTGACCCTTGGCAGCGTGGTCAAGACCGTGTGGGTCGACCGCCCCACGACCGCGGAGGCGGTTTTCCCGGCTCTTGGAAGAGTGACCGCCGTCTTCGTTTGAAACCGGCGTTATCGACCGCCCCTACTCCAACGTGACCGTAAAAGCCCGACCGTCCGCCGGCCAGACACCACGCTCGGTGGCCCTGGACCCTTCGAAAACCAGAAAACTCTGTCTTTTGTAGTGCGGAAGCGGCCTCAGCAATGCTTCCAAAGCGGCCGTGTCCTGCGCTGCGACCACCAGGACCGGCGTGGCGTCCTCGCGGCGCACGGTCCAGACCCGGGCAGTGCCACGGCCCGCAAGAGTAGCCGGAACGGGTCCGGCATTCAGCTCGTCCAGGGCCTGGTCAACCCTGCGCTCCAGGGCGATCAACAAGACCGGACCGTTTGCCATGCCGGTTGCCTCTTGCAGCCCGGCATCCATCAGCCGACCGGCCAACGCCCGCGCCGCCGATTGCGCAGCGATGTCGTCTCCAACTTCGATGCGAAGCGCGCCATTCGCCGCCAGCGTCACGTCCCGCAGGATCGGCGGCGCCTCGCCGGGCGCCAAACGCCGAAACAGCTCATGATCCGGGTCCAGGGCGACCGTGCGGGGACGACCCGAAGCGGGCAGTCGGGCACCACCCTCGGCGGCCGCCAGCGGGACACGATGATCGGCGGAACCCTGCTCGGTCTCGATTCGGATCGGAATCTGAAGGTCGTAGTACGGCGAAGACTGTGACAACCGGACCGACACCATGTCCCGGTCCGTCTCGGCAGCGGCTTCGGCCGGCCCCAGCGCCAAGGACGGCGCACCGGCGCGGTCCAGCCATTGGGCGAAAAACGGTCCAAGTTCCGTCCCCGCCGCCTCTTCGAATGCCAGGCGCAGGTCGTCCCACGACGCCGTCCGGAACTGGTTCTTCTGCCAGAACAACCGCAGTCCCGCGTAGAAATCGTCCTCTCCCAACAGGTCGCGCAACATCACGAACAGGAACGCCGCCTTGTTGTAGCCGACCACCTGGGCGGCATCGTGCGCCTTGTAGGTAAACCGGCGCAGCGGCAGATCGCGTGCCGCCGGAAGCGCCGCAAAATCACGCAGCCATTCAAGCCGCATGGCGCGGGCCCGGTCGGGACCGGCAGCTTCGGCCAAACCATAGTCCGCCATGAAGGTGGTGAGCCCCTCTGCCCAATTGCCCGTGGCATAGTCCACGCCCACACCGTTGCCCCACCAGTTGTGGGCCACTTCATGGGCCAGCGAGCGTCCCTGCATGAAAGGCAGCGGCAGGATCCTTTCCGAGACGTAGGTCAGGCCCGGAAATCCCAACCCGACCGGCTGTGGCGAGGCCACGATCGCAAATCCCGCAAACGGGTAGGGTCCGATCTGACCGGCCAGGCGATCGATATGCTCCGCGGCCGCCGCGAGATAGGTCTGCGACAGCCCTGACTGGGACGCGGGGAAATAGGTGCGCAGACGAAGCCCGTCATGCAAACGTTCATCAACGACAAACCGGCCGACAAACAACGACGGCTGTTCATGCGGCGCCTCCGACTGGAAACGTGCACGGTGCCGGCCGTCGGTTTCCGTTTCGTCGATCAGCCGACCGGTAACGACGGATCGAAAAGGAAGCGGAACCTCCACAGCGAGGCGGTAGGACTGCGCGCCGTCGGCAATGCTTGCAAGCCAGCCGCTCCCCCCCGGCAAGAACGCACCCGAAGGACCGACAAATGGTCCTCGGGTCTCGGTGCCGGGCCAGGGCCGTGCATCGTAGGTCAACGTCACACGCGCCGCGCCATCCGCAACCGGACCGATCTCGATTGTCCGGCCCTGCGCCGACGCCGGCATGGGCGTTCCATTCAGATTCGCACTGCGCACGGTCATGCGGTCGGGCAAGACAAGTGTCGCGCCCTTCCCGGCCGCGATCTCGAGGCTGTGCATCACGGTGACCGTGCCATCTTCCGGCTCGATGACGACGCTCACATCGTGGCGCACCGACGCGAACGCATGCCATGGCGCCACGAAGAGCGCGGTCAGCAGGACGGCAAGACGCAGGCGCATCGATACCGGCCGGATCAAGGAGACGGTGTCGCGGGGCTGAGTTTCGCCACCATTTCCAGGCGTTCGCCCTCGCGCTCCACGGTCAGCGGCAACCAGGTGCCGGGCGACTGACGGCCGATGATGTCGATCAGGTCCGCCGCACTGCCGACCGAAACGCCGGCTGCTTCGACAATGAGATCACCGGCGGCGATGCCCGTAGCTTCGGCGACACTGTCTTCGACGACCTGTTCGACCAGGGCCCCGCCGTCCGCCGTTTCGATATAGACCCCCAGACGCAGGCGCGGCGCGCCCTGCCGCTCGGCAACGGGATCGACCATGAATACCGCCTGGGCAAGGCCCGGCGCCTTCTCGGCACAATCCTCCGTCACCAGTGACGGCAGCAACACGGCGTGGTCGCCGACGCCCAGATCTTCAAGCTCTCTGGGAACGCCGTCTCCACCCTCCATGTGTCCGCGGCCGATGATGCCGACAACCTGGGTGACGTCCGGTCGCGAACGGGCTTCCGCCATGGCCTCGGCCATCGCCCGGTCCCAGAACTGCTGCGCCTGGACGAAACGCTGAAAGGCAGGGTCTTCGAGCACTGCCTCGACGTCCGGCTCGTCCCCAGCCGTTTCGGTATCGCTCTGGTGCGCCGACCCTGGCGCGCCCTGGTGGCCGAGATAGACTTCCGCCAGCCGGCGCATATAGTCCGGCGTCGCCGGAGCCGGCTGGCCGACCCCTTCCCGCGCGTCCGACGGCACCGCGTCCAGTCCATCCGCGCCGATCCGCGAGATCAACGACCTCTCCACGTTCAACGCGACGACCGGAAGCCTGTGCATCCGGGCAAAGTGCAACAAGGGCAGATAAAGATCCGGGTCGACGCCCCAGACTTCGCTCCACTCCACTTTGTCGAGGAACTCGTCGACCCCAAGCTGCCCTTGGGACCATTCGTCCAGGATCGGCTGGACGCGGCGCGGGAACGCCTCGAATCCGACCGCCAGTTGCGGGTTCTGGCCGTGCAGCGACGCCAGGACCGAAAGCTGCCAGCGGTGATGCTCCGCACTCGTATGGCTTTCGCCCAACAGCACGGCCGATCGGCCGGTCAGCCCGCGAAGGACTTCGTTGTGGCCAACAGGGCCGCCCGTTGCGGGATCCACCCAGGTCCCGGCGGCGCCGCACAGCGGCAAATCCGCGTCGGTTTGGCCGGCCGCCTGGGCAGCCGTTCCCATGCCTGCCCAGACCGCCAACGCCGCGACAGCCGCAAGCAGCCGGGGTCGGCTCAGAGACGTCCGTTTTGCTGAGTATTCTGTCATGGTGTGGAGTACGCGCCCGGCAATCGACAGGATCACCGATACCCGTACCGGCATCAGGGTCCGGCCTCTACTGGGCAGCGACCGCAAGCTCCTCTTCCGCCAGAGTGAATTCCACGGTTTCTCCGCTTTTCAGCGCATGGCTGCGCCCACGAACCCGGACGGTAACGGCCTCGCCCTCGCATCGCAAGGCATGGACCAAAAGCCGCTCGTGCGAGATATCGAGCTTGATCGCGTGCCCGCGATAGCGGATCGGCACCGTCAGCCGCCTGATGCTGTGCGGCAGGCAGGGATCCAGATAGAGTGCATCTTCCCGCATGGTGATGCCGGTGAAGCAGCGTTGGACCAGGTCCACGGTGCCGGCCATCGCCCCGAGGTGAATGCCTTCCGCAGTGGTACCGCCCTGGATGTCGCCGATGTCGCTCTCCAACGCCATGGCGAACAGTTTCCATGAGGCGGCACGGTCGGCGCGCGCGATGACCCAGGAATGCACGATCCGGCTGAGCGTCGAGCCGTGCGAGGTGCGCCGATCGTAGTAGTCGATGTTCCGACGGATCTGGTCGTGATCGAAGTCGTACCCCAGTCGCTCGAACAGCATGCTCAGCTGGTCGGACGAGAACAGATAGAACAGCATCAACACGTCGGCCTGCTTGCTGGCCTTATAGCGGTTGGGCGTGTCGTTCTCCGATTCGAGAATCCTGTCCAGGCGCTGAATGTCGCCGTACTTCTCCGTGTAACCCTCCCAGTCGAACTCCTCCAGGTCATCATAACCTTCGAACTGACTGATGATTCCTCCATCGTGGAACGGCACCGTGAGTTTCCGGCTGACCTCGTTCCAATGGGCCAGTTCTTCGTCGGCAATCCCCAACTTGCCACGCAACATGCGAAGCTGGTCGGCGGGCAGGATCTCCTCAAGCTCCAGGGCGTGCCGCAAGATCCAGGTGACCATCAGGTTCGTGTAGGCGTTGTTGTTCAGGCCCGGTTCGTCCACGTCGGGATATCCGTCGTGGTATTCGTCCGGTCCCATGACGTGGCGGATCTCGTAGCGATCGGTTTCGGTGTTGAAAACCGCAAGGCTTGCCCAGAACCGGGCAATCTCGAACAGCATTTCCGCGCCGTAGAAGGCCAGGAATTCCCTGTCGTTGGACACTTGATAGTACTGCCAGATGTTATATGCGATCGCGGCGTTGACATGCCGTTGCAGGTGCGAGTTGTCCGGCAGCCAATGCCCCGATTTGGGATTCAGATGGATAACCTGGGTCTCTTCGCGGCCGTCGCTGCCGCTCTGCCAGGGATACATGGCGCCCCGGGCGCCGATATCCGCCGCCGCGGCCCGAGCCTCGTTGAGGCGGCGATAGCGGTACATCAGCAGGGACCGCGTGAGTTCCGGCATTCTTAGATTGAGGATCGGGAAGATGAACAACTCGTCCCAGAAGACATGGCCTCGATACGCCTCGCCGGTCAGTCCGCGCGCCGGGACGCTGACATCGAGGTCGACCGTGTGCGGAGAGGCGGTCTGCAGCAGGTGGAAGATGTGCAGGCGCAGGATCAGCTGCGCGCGCACGAGCCCCATGCTTTCTTCGTCTTCGATCCTGATGTCGAACTGGTCCCACAGATACCGCCACGCCTGCATGTGCGGTTCCAAGACGGCCTCAAACGAATACAGCCGGCGCACCGTTTGACGAGCCGCAAGCCCGCATTCGGAAATGCCGTTGTCGCGCGAGGTGTGCAAAGCGACCAGCTTTTCGAGCGACAAAGGTTCGCCCTCGACGATCTCCGCAGTGATTTCGTGGGCGACATATCCCGGCTCTTCGATCAGGACCGGTTCGATGTCCTGCCACTGACCTTTGCGGTTGAGCAGGCTCCGTGCCACCAGCGCAATGCGCAATCCGGCTTGCGATGTTTCGACGGTGAGATGCATGATGTCGCCCTCGCCGCCGGTGGCAACCGGCCTCAAATGGCGACCGTCCAATGCCTTGTACCGGTCCACACCTTCGTTGATCACCTGGCCGTCCAACGCCGAACGGAACGTCACCGAGCCGGACCAGTTCTCCGCAATCAAGGTCACTTCCTGTGCCGCCAGGAAGGCGTCCGCCATGCTGATCAGCCGACGGGTCTTGAGCGTGGTGACGCGACCTTCCGGATCCTCGAAGCGGATCTCTCGTTTCAGGATGCCGTTTTTCATGTCCAGTTCCTGGACATAGGTCACGATCGTCACCGCCTGAAGATCGAACCACGGCCCGTCGTTGAACCGGAATGTGGTGGCCAGCCAGTTGGGCGTGTTCACCAGATCCTCGTTCTGGATGACGCGGCCGGCGATCTCCGTATCAAGCCGGTTGTAGCAACCGGCGATGTAGGTGCCGGGATAGTGCACGGGACCGGCTTTGGCTTCCTCGGCCACGCCGCGGCTGGCGAACCGGCCGTTTCCCAGGGCGCACATCGCCTCGCGCAGACGTTCGTTGTCCGGATCGAAGCCGGAATAGACCAGGGACCATTCGGTCATGATCCTGCCCCCTTTTCATGAGCCGCAAACCGGTCAAGCAGCGTCTTCACCTCGTCCGTGTCATTCAGCCGGTAGGACGCGGCCGATGAGACCGGCGCATCAGCGACGATGAAGCCCAGCCCACGCCCCTCCAGGGCGCGGAAAGCGTCTTCGTCCGTTTCGTCGTCGCCCACATAAACGGGCAGCACATCGGGACGATCCAGGTCCAGCGCCCGCAGCAGCCACTCCAGCGCGCGGCCCTTGTGCCAGTCCATGGCCGGACGGACCTCGAAGACCTTCTTTCCACCGGTCTTGCGAAGCTTCGGCTCGGCCGCGATAACGGCATCCACCTCGTCCTCGACACGCGGGACATCCGCTTCCGCGACCAGGCGATAATGAACCGCCAGGGCGTAGATCTTCGGCTCAACGAGCACGCCCTCGATATCGGCCAGCCTGGACTGCAGGGTTTCCGCCGCCTTTGCAATCAGGGGCACAAATTCAGCCCCCTCTTCGTGATGCAGTTGTCCGCCCTGCGGGTCGTGGATTTCGAACCCGTGGCTGCCGGCATAGATAAGGGTATCCAGACCGACCAGCCCCTGGACATTGGACAAGGCACGCCCGCTGACGATCGCCACCGTGCAGCCCTCTGCCAGGCTGCGCAGGGTCTCGCGCATGTCTTCCGCCAGGATCGCCAATTCCGGTCGGGCGACGATTGGCGTCAATGTGCCGTCATAGTCCAGAAAAACCGCCAGTTTTCGGGATTCGCACCGCCGAAGAATCTCCGGCAGCACGGTAAGTGCCGATTCCGCCAAGCCCATGCTTTCCTCCTGCGCGGGCGCCGTGCGGGCCTCCGCAAGAACATCGCCTTCGACAATGCTCACGACACCTCCCCCTTATGCCTCATTGCCCGCCCCGTCGACAAATGCCACATCCAGACTTCCCGCCTTGCCGCAACCCACCGCAAAACCGGCTTCAGGCCGAAGGGGCGTCCTTAACCAAACTCGGGAAACTGGAGCAACTCTGCACGAAACCGATATCAGTTTGCCTGCTCGGCCGCAGTCGCACTTTGCGCTGAGTCAATCGAAAGCGGTCAACGCGCCTGCAATCTGGCCGCGAACTCCTTCGCCCCGATCGGATGATAGGTCAACAGGCGGCCGGCCCGGACGGCACCGAACACGCCGTACGCGCACGGAGCCCGGTCCCTGACCTCCCCGGCCGTCGTCAGCTTGACGGCACGAAACGGGACAGAGCGCTCCTTGCAGACCGACCGCATCGCCTCCAGGGTGTCGGCGATGTAGGGGCATTGATCGCCGTAGAAGGCATCCACGCCGTCACCATCCGGCCGGCACCGGCCGTCCCAATCCGATGGGAAAGACGGCGGCGGTGCTGCACCGAACCGCTTGACGGCCAGCTCGAAACGCGGGGGCGCATGATCGACGATCTCGTATCCGTTCCTGGCGAACAGGCGCCGGCCAGACAGCCAATTGCCCGCACTGACCACGGCGGCGACGCCGTCAAATCCGGCCCTACGTGCCGCGTTTTCGCAGTCCTCTAGCAGGGCCTGGCCATAGCCCTGTCCTTTTGTGCTGCCGATCACCCAGATGCAGTGGATCACGGCATAGTTCGCGGCGTGGACCGCGCGCCAGGCATAGTCTCCCGGGATCCACTCGACGAACCCGCGCGACCGGCCGTCGACCATCAGCAGCTTCATGCGCATGCCTTCCGCGAAGCGGGCCTGAAGCCAAGCCAGCTTCGACCGATAGCCGGCCGACTTGCGCTTGCTCTTGTAGCAAAAGAACCCGAGCTCACCGACCGTTGCGGCCGTCACTTCGATCAATTCCGCCAACCGCCACGCCCTCCGACGGGATCACCCTTGCCTTTGCGGCCAGGTCACTGCCATGGTCATGTGAGAGGAGTGTGGCCGCCGGGTCCGGCGGCATGCAAGCAGGGAATCGGTTTCGTCCGGCATGCGCGTCATCTATTCGCCCAACCATCGCGAACATCGGCCGCAACACTTTTTGGTCGCCGGCACACTGCAGCCTTCGCCGGAGGTGCCGGAGCGGGCCGACGCGCTGCTGGAAGCAATCGAAAGTGCGGGGCACGAGATCGTGGAGCCGCCGCCCAGTGGCGCCGCCCCCCGCGCTGCGGTCCATTCGCCCGACTACCTGGCGTTCCTGGAGACGATCTGCGCGCAGTGGCGGCGCATCGAGGGGGCGGGCCCCGAAGTGGTGCCCAATGTGCATCCTGGAGGCAGCCGCTCCGGTTATCCCTCCTCGCCAGTGGGCCGGGCCGGATACCACATGGCCGATACCGCCTGCCCGATTTCGGAAGGAACCTGGCCGGCCGCCTGCGCCAGCGCCGACAGCGCCGCACACGCCGCCGCATCGTTGTTGGACGGGGAACGTGAAGTCTATGCGCTGTGCCGACCGCCCGGACACCACGCCTTTGCGGATATGGCCGGCGGGTTCTGCTATCTGAACAACACGGCGATCGCGGCACAGATCGTCTGCACGCAGTTCTCGCGCGTGGCGATTCTGGACGTCGACGTGCACCACGGCAACGGCACGCAGGGGATCTTCTACCGGCGGGCCGACGTGCTCACGGTTTCGCTGCACGCCGATCCGGCGGTCTTCTATCCCTTTTTCTGGGGGTACGCGCACGAACAGGGCGACGGACCCGGCGAAGGTGCCAACGTCAATGTCCCGCTGCCGCGCGGAACCGCGGACGACGCCTATCTTGAAAGCCTGAAGGGTGCATTGGACCGGATCGACGCCTTCGCACCGGAGGCGCTGGTCGTCGCGCTGGGCCTGGACGCGTACGAAGCGGACCCGCTGGCGGGTCTTGCGATCACCACTGACGGGTTTCGGCGGATCGGCGGCTTGATCGGCGGCCTGAGCCTGCCGACAGCCCTGGTCCAGGAGGGCGGTTATCTGTCCGATGCACTGGGCCGCAACCTCGATGCGTTCCTGAGCGGGTTCCTGGAACGACGCTGAGCGGAGGACAAACAAAGCGATGATAGCAGCGAGCCGCCACATCGTCTGCCAGGCCCTTTTCGTCCTGATGGCGTTTCTTCCGGTCGTGGCCCATGCGGACATCGACGGCTGGACGAAAGAACTGGACGATTTCGGGTTCTGGGCAATCAGGACGTCCGAGCCGCGGCTGCGGGTGGAACTGGTCACCCATGGCGGCATCCCGCGGCTCGAGGCCTTCGAGCCGGTCCCGGAAAGGCCCGATCTCTGGCGCCTGCGTTACTACGCCGGCACCGCGGGCACGTCTTTCATGGTGAGTTTTCACCGCGCCGCGATCATCGACATCGAAGCTGGGCGGGTGCTGGGCGACGGCATGTTGAGCCTGGAGCCGCAGGACGGATCGGACTGGGACCAGCCGGTTTGGGAATGGGCGGACCGGTTCGTCATCGTGCACGACCCGGACTGGGGCTATGACCTATTCCAGACCCAAGGCCCCTGGTTCCAGGACTATGCCGTGGAGCCGGAACGCTTTCCGGAAACGACACCCTTGAAAACCGATCCGGATGCTCCGGAGTTCATGCGCGACGCCCTGGCCGACGCCGCGGGCAAGCACGCCAACTTTGCCGGGCGCTATCGGCTGGTCACGTGGGGCTGCGGCAGCGGCTGCGCGGCCGGCGCCATCATAGACAAAGGCTCGGGCGCCGTCACGGAGCTTCCCTTCGCCGCCCATCGCCAGTTCGGAACCATCTACAACCCCATACAGTTCCGCGAGGACAGCCGGCTGTTGATTGTCTCCGGCAGCCTCAACGAGGAACGAGACGGAACGTTCTACTTTCTGTGGGACGGGCAGGACCTGCGGGAGCTGCGCTAGGCGCGTGTCACGGCCGGAAGTGTGACTGGGGTCAGCTTCCCCGGAGTGCGGCATCTACCCGACTGGTTAGCGTGTCCCTGAGGCGGAACTTGTTCGCAGCCAGAAGGCCCAGCATGAACCAGAGGATGCGCTGGTAGAGCATGTCATGTGCCATCGAAAAGAGGGCCGCTGCAACCAGACAGAGCAACAAGGCCAGATCGTCCCATGGCAACGCTCTGCCACGTCGCTTGAGCAAGTAGGCGACAACGGCAAACGGCAAGGGCAGGAAGAGGAGCAAATCGACCAGCCCCATCTCTGCCAGGATCCAGAGGACCGAATTGTGAACCACCAAGGGCACACCGACCGATTCGGTATAGTGGTGCACAAAGGTGCCCATGCCGGACCCGAGGATCGGGTGGGATAGCCAAATGTCCAGGGCCACCCGGTAGCCTTCAAAACGTTCCGATTGAAAAACCATCAGCTCCGCAGGGCCCACATTGATCTCGGCGTCCGTTCCAATTCCGACGTTCGATAGGCGTTCCATAGCCTCGCCGAACGTTTGGATCGCGGCACTGAGTCCCTGTCGCGCCGCGCTCACGGTGCCCGTGTCGGTGCCTTGCCCAGCTGCATCCATGCCGCTTGGCGTGATGCTCCAAGAGCCGCCAATCAACCGCGGAAGAACATCACTTGCCGCATAGTGAGAGATTGCCAAGACGCTCGTCACAACCGCGATCTGGGCCAATTCCTTTGGCGAGATGGAGCGAAAGAACAGCGCCATCACCATGACCAGCAACGCGACGGCCATGCCGGTTCGCGAACCGCTGATCACGATCAGGAAAACAGCCAGGACGATTGCGGCTGGCCGCCAACGACCGAGAATTGACCCCCTGATCGACAGTGTCACCGCCAGGATGATCGACATCGCGAAAGCGAGGGCGTTCCGGTTCCCGATCAACCCGGAATAAGAGGTCCCCCTCCACTCAAGAAGTTCGCGTGTCTGTCCCTCGAGAAGCCCTTGGCTGAAGTAATACATGACCAAGATGCACAGGTTCGTCACCAGGAACACCCGCAGGACCGAGCGCACAGCGCTCCGTCCGAAGTACGCTGTCACAGTTGATCCGGCCAACATGTAGACCAAGAGGACAAAATACCCCAATCCCCGATTGTAAGTGGCCCACGCGCTGAATCCGATCTTCATGTAGCCGAGCACCCAGCCGTACAGGATAAGCGCGAACAACAGAAGCATCGCCGGTGCAAGCCCGTTGAGGCGCCACATCGCCTGATGCAGATGGTCCCGATACCAAAATGCCAGGAAACTGATGGCGCCAAGGAAAGCAACTGGATCAGCAAGGTTCACGGTCAATTCTCCCGTGGCCGTGGGTACCCGGATCTGTATTCCGATCAACAGTGCAACGCCAAAACCACAGAAAAGACCGACCATCAGTTCGAAGTGGTTCGTGCCCGCCCCCACTGAACCGTCGGAGCTGACGTCCGCACGCCATGCCTTCGAGATAAAAGCCGCGACAACCACGTGGCCCCCAAGCGCGAGCAACGAGATCAGGCCGATAGTGGCCGCCACAACGATGCCGACTGAGGGGTCATAGCCGAGAAAGGAGAATACAAACCCCGCTGACAGCTCACGGATGCCCCAACCCGCAAAGCTGATCGGCAATGCCGCCCCCAGCATGACCACCGAAAACAACGCAGCGATCATCGTCAGGGGCGCTTGCTCAAGATAGCTCGAGGCGATGACCATATACGCCGCCAGCATGAGCCCATGCATCGCAAAGCTCAGCCCCACGGCCTTTTCCAAACCCGATTGGATCAGCATTCGCCAAACCCTGCGGCAGTACCGCCTTTGGGATGCCGTCAGTGCAATGGAATAGGTTCCGTACAAGCAGACGATGATCGAAACGGCAATTATGAAAAGCTGGACACTCCCGCCGCCAAGCTCAATGTGCCGCGTGATGTAGTAGGAACCGACCAGCCCGATGAGGGACAGGGTCGAGAGTGCAATGGCCTTCTCAACAATCGTCAACAGGGCCAGACGTTGCGGGTGCTCGACGTATCTCCCCCCGTACGCGGTCCGGAACACCATTTGTCCGAGGGTCTGAAGCGCAAAGACACCGGCCACCTGGGAGAACACATTGATTTTATGCGCCAAACGCAGCGGAGCCGAGATCCGAAACGACTTCATCATTTCATGAAACCGCAGGCTGCTGATCCCCGTGTTCATCGCGATCAGAACAAACGCAACGCACAGGTGAACCGGCTCGATGTCCCGACCCTGCTTCAGAATTTCCTGATATGGCACGAGAAGCGGAATTGCCGCCAGGCAAACCAAAGAGACCACGAACCTGAGGACTGCCCGGGCCACTGTGGTCATCCGCGGCCCTTCGCATCGGCCGAGCCGGCGCACGCTCGAACAGAACGGATACAAACCAATACCACGCGTATACCCCCCGATGCCCCCCAATCCTCTTCAACGAGAGGGGCCTCCCCTCACGCGAGGTCAGGAAGAACGCAGCGCACAGCCAAAGCTGCGATCCCGGCTGTCCAAACCCCGGCCCGAAGGCCCGTGTCGAACGCCTGTACGCGCAGTTCACCGACCAGCGCCGACGCCCTGTCTCCAGGGCTTTTGGCGGGGTATTCACCCCACCCGTTATTGGACAACGATTGAGCACACTCAAGTATTCCCAGAGATGCAGGCGGCAACGCGCTCCGGGGTCAAGTCGCCCTGCGTTCGGGATTGTTCCCAGGCGTACACCCTGCACGGCGGGTCTCTCTTTGAACCCGTTCACACAGGCGCGTGCCACATCCTGAGACGTGGGTCCCGGAGGCGTTGATCAGATTTCAATTGTAAGGAGGGAGTGGCTTAAAGCCGTCGACTTGGGATCGGTCGATGGGGTCCCAAGGTCGACACGCGCCCTATGAAATCGAAAAACGGGCGCAAAAGGGACGGTGCACTACCCGAGAGAGTGGCTGCTCCCCGGGAGTCTGCCCCAAGCGGCAGTCAATCGAGCCACCGCTGCTTCCAAGCCTGGAACATCAAGATACCCCAGAGGCGGTCCTGGAAGTTCCGTCTGCCGGAAAGGTGCGCGTCCCAGGCGGCCCGCACGGCAGGAGCATAGAGGAGGCCGTCCGCGTTGAGTGCCTGTTCCGACAGCAGGCTGTCCGCCCAGTCCCGCAAGGGGCCGCGCAGCCAGGCACCAAGAGGAAACGCAAAACCGGCCTTCGGGCGGTCGATCAGCGCCTGCGGCACGTAGGCCTGCAGCAGGCGCCGCACCAACAACTTGCCGGTCCCATCCCTGAGCTTCATGTGCAGCGGCAACGTCCACGCGAAGGAAACGACGCGATGGTCGATCATGGGGACCCGGGCCTCAAGCGACACGCCCATCGAGGCGCGATCGACCTTCGTCAGAATATCGTCCGGCAAGTATGTGGCGGTGTCCAGGTACTGCATGCGTTCGACCAGCCCTGGCGTGCACCCAGAGAGACATGGCTCGTCGATGACGCTTGCTGGTTCCTGCGCATCGCGGACCAACCGCTCCGGCATCGGCCAGTGGCTGATCAATCGGCGGTAATACTCCTTGCGTCCCCCCGGCAGCACGTCGGCCAGCTTGTGAATCTTGTCTCCGACCATGGACGGACGCCACCGCGCCGGCACCGCGCGGAACATGGCGGTCCAGGCTTCGGGAGACAGGCTCCGCAGGGCAGCGGCACCGATATTGCGCACGCCACGCGGCACATGCTGAAGACAGGGTTCAAGTCTCTGGCCCTGGACGTACCTGTTATAGCCGCAGAAGACCTCGTCCCCACCGTCTCCCGATAGCGCCACGGTGACGTGACGGCGGGTCATCTCGGAAATCAGGAAAGTCGGTATCTGGGAGGAATCGGCGAATGGCTCGTCGTAGAGATCAGCCAGGCGGGGGATGACGTCTCGGCTGTCGTCGGGGGTTACATACAGCTCGGTATGATCCGTTCCAAGGTGCGCGGCGACACTCTTGGCATGGATGGCCTCGTTCAGATCGGACTCCTCAAAACCGATCGTAAATGTCCTGACGGGCCGGCTGCTGTGTGCCTGCATCAACGCGACAACGGCGGTGGAGTCTATTCCCCCGGACAGAAACGCGCCGACCGGCACGTCCGCCACCAGGCGCGCGCGCACCGCTTCCGAAAGAACCCGCTCGAGACCTGCGACGGCTTCGCCCTCGCCGATGTCACTGACATCACTCAGGCCTTTGTCGATGACATCCGCAAGATCCCAATATCGCACAATCCGCGCCTCCTCGCCGCGCCGGAAGCTGAGAATTGAGCCGGGTTCCAGCTTCTTGACGTCCCGATAGAT
>Ga0066187_1000191_pt1 | contig 24521 bp, 35 predicted proteins | sample WorMetexBAHAMAS1_FD_58706 | JGI IMG/M metagenome (GOLD analysis project Ga0066187, IMG submission 58706) | Marine gutless worms symbiont microbial communities from Max Planck institute for Marine Microbiology, Germany - Inanidrilus exumae... | ecosystem: Host-associated > Annelida > Digestive...
GGGGCGTGTTGAAGCTAAAGACCTTTGATTTACAAGGAAATATGTTTGAGGACACTCTAATAGATGACGTGCCCTTGAGGAGCTGCGTGCATTCTCAATTGGTCAAGAATTATATAGGTGCCTTGAGGAAGAATGCGAGGCAATGGAGTGCGAATACTCGGGGACGTGGAGAGCTCGCCCAATCTAATGCGAAGCCACGACCTCAGAAGGGGTCGGGACGTGCTAGGCAGGGGTCTATTAAAAGCCCTCAATATCGAGGAGGAGGGGTTGTGTTTGGCCCCAAACCCAAGTTTAATTGTCACAGTAGTGGAAATAAAAAGGAGCGTCGCGCAGCTATTCAATATCTATTAACACAGAAACTCCTCAATGATAATGTGCGTGTTTTAAAGTCGGACATGTCTATAACAACGCCGAAGACGAAGTTAGTTGGGAATTTTTTAAAAAACGTGGGGCTTGAGAATAAGAGGGTTCTTTTTCTGAACGATACTGCAAATGAAGATAAAGGTAGAAGAGATATGTTTTATCTGAGTATGCGCAACATTCCCAAAACTCAATATTTATCGGTTATGAATTTTAGTGGATATGATGTGGTGGTAAATCAGGAGATTGTGCTACTTGATTGTGCCGTCGCCCATTTTACACGAGTCTTGAGGAAACGCAAATAAAATGAATGAGAAACTTCCATATCATATTGTTAAATCACGTTACGTTACGGAAAAGGCAACTCTTCTCGAGGGCTTGCAACATATGACGAGCAACCGCTGCATGAGCAGATGTGACGCTCCTAAGTATGTCTTTCTTGTGGACAGGAGGGCGAATAAGGTAGAGATTGCCAGGGCCGTTGAGGCCATCTATGTCGACAGAAGGGTGAGGGTTAGGGGAGTCAATACGATCAATATGAAACCGAAGAAGCGACGTGTGAGGGGGCGGAACGGGTTCTGCAGTGCGTACAAAAAGGCAATTGTGACTTTAGAAAGTGGCGATACGATTGAGGATATAGTTTAAGGGCGGTGAGTGATGGTTAAAAATTTTAAGCCGACTACACCTGGTCAGAGAAGGTTGGTTCTCCCCAGTTTTGGCGAGCTCACCTGCGTTCCAGGGAAGAGAAAAAGGGTTAAGCCGAGGAAGTCTCTTCTCGAAAGCAAGAAGCGTATTCACGGCAGAAACCATCATGGTCACATCACCTGTCGTCACCGCGGTGGTGGTCACAAGCGTCTTTATCGTCTCATCGATTTTAGAAGGGAGAAGGATGGGATAGAGGCGAAAGTAGTTTCTATTGAATATGACCCAAACCGTTCGGCGCACATTGCACTTGTGAGTTATTGCGATGGTGAGAAACGGTACATTCTCTCTCCTGAAGGGATAAAAGAGGGGGATATCGTGATGTCTGGAGATCAGGCGCCATTTAAACCTGGATGTACCATGTCCCTTAGAAAGATGCCTTTGGGATCGATTGTGCACAATATTGAGCTTTATCCCCATCGCGGAGGTAAAATGGTTCGTTCGGCTGGGTTGTCCGCGCGTCTTATGGCGCGCAGTGATGGTTATGCCACGATTAAGATGCCTTCTGGTGAGGTGCGTATGGTACGTGAAACATGTCGAGCAACATTTGGGGTGTTATCCAATGCGGAGCAGATTTTGCGCGTTGAAGGGAAGGCTGGAAGAAATCGATGGAAGGGGTTCCGCCCTACTGTACGTGGGACTGCGATGAATCCGGTAGATCATCCACACGGTGGAGGTGAAGGGCGGCAAAATGGATATATTCCACAGACCCCTTGGGGGATGCAGACGAAGGGGTTGCGCACCCGATCTAAGAAAAAGTCTAAGAAGATGATCATTAAAGACCGGAGGAAGAAGTAAATGAGCAGATCGTTGAGGAAAGGGCCCTTTGTAGACCACCACTTAATGGCCAAGGTGTTACACCAAAACAGCACTGGGTCAAAGCGCTCGATCAAGACATGGTCTAGGCGATCCATGATTATTCCAGATATGATTGGGCATACGTTCGAGGTGCATAATGGGAGGAAATTTATCTCAGTATTTGTGACCGAGAGTATGGTGGGACATAGGCTAGGGGAGTTCTCTCCCACACGGTTTTTTAAAGGACATCCCGTCAAGAAGTAAGGAAATAAGGTATGCTAAACGCTCGTGCACAGACAAAATATGTTCGGATCTCTCCTCGTAAGGCGAGGTTGGCTGCAGCCTTAATACGCGGAAAGAGTGTTGAGGAGGCGCTTTTTCAATTAGAGTATAGCAATTTGAAGGGTGGAATATTGCTTAAAAAGACGTTGGTGAGTGCCATTGCGAATGCAGAAACGACTCTGCATAATGTGCGAAGGGAGCAGCTTAAGGTCAAGGAGGTGAGAGTGGATGCGGGGCCAATTATAAAACGAACAAAATCGAAATGTCGCGGGGGGCGTGTGCCAATTATGAAGAGGATGAGCCACTTTATGATCCTCCTTGAGGCAGAGGGTTAGGTAAAATTATTATGGGGCAGAAAATATCTCCAATTGGTTTGCGACTCGCGCTGAAAAAAAACTGGAAGTCGCTTTGGTTTGCTAACAAACGTGAGTTTGGTTTACTTTTGTCTGAGGATAAGAGGGTGCGCGATTTTTTGGAAAAAAAGTCTTGCTGTGTGGGGACGGCCCAGGTCGTTATCAAGCGCATGAGTGAGAAGCTTGAAGTGATTTTATACACCGCGCGTCCTGGTCTTGTTATAGGCAAGAAGGGTGCTGAGATTGAGATGATGAAACAGGAGCTTGCCAAGCTGACGCATAAAGATATATGGATCGAGGTAATTGAGGTAAAAAGGCCAGATTTAGATGCTCAGCTTGTGGCGGAGGCGATAGCAAAACAACTCGAGCGACGCCTCCCATTTCGGAGGATTCTAAAAAAAGCGATGTTGTCCACTATGGACGCTGGAGCCGCTGGAATTAAAGTGCAAATTTCTGGGCGTATCGGAGGTGCCGAGATTGCGCGTACCGAATGGTATAAGGAGGGGCGTATTCCCCTACACACTTTGCGAGCGAATATCGATTATGCTACTGCACGTGCCGAGACGACATATGGTTCTATTGGTGTGAAAGTGTGGATTAATAAATGTGACCAGGTGTGAAAAATAGAGGTGGTGATCGATGGTGCTAATTCCTTCCCGGCCTAAATTTCGTAAGCAACAGAAGGGCTCGCTCAGGGGCATAACAAAGGCTGGGCAGTTTGTGGTATTTGGCGATTATGGGATGCAGGTCCTCGAAAGAGGCAAGATTACGAGTCAGCAAATCGAGGCTTGCCGTGTAGCTATCACCAGATTTTTTAGTCGTAAGGGTAAGGTATGGATTCGCATTTTTCCCGATAAACCGATTACGAAGAAGCCGGCGGAGACGCGCATGGGCAAAGGTAAGGGAGGAGTAAGTCACTGGGTAGCGGTTGTGCGCCCAGGAAGGATACTGTTTGAGGTGGCCAATGTTTCAAGGGATGAGGCGAGGCAGGCTATGCTTAAGGCCACGGCCAAACTCCCCTACCGCACGCGTTTTGTTGAACGTGTCGAAATGGTTTGAATTGGAAGTGTATTATGTTGAAAGTTAAAGAGCTTGTAGAAAGTTCTATTGAAGAGCTAGAGGTGCGATACGCGGAGATATGTCGCAGCATATTTAGTCTTACCAATGAGCTTCGGTCATCCAGAAAATTGGAAAAGCCACATATTATGAGAGAGAAAAAAAGGGATCGGGCGCGTCTTTTGACTGTGTTGCGTCAAAAAAGATCTTGTAAAGAGGAAAGTCGTGGAGAATAACATGAAATTGCAGGGAAAGAAGAAGGTTCGGGAGGGGATTATCATCTCCAACAAAATGAATAAGACTGTGATCGTTAACGTCGAGAGGACTATTCCTCATTCTCGCTACAAGAAGGTAGTAGTAAGGAGGGAGAAATACTATGCCCATCATGAGAAAGAGGATTTGAAAGTGGGACAGAGGGTGCGCATTCAGGAGACTCGCCCCCTTTCTAAGATGAAGAGGTGGTTGGTTGTTGACACATATTAATATATCCAAGAGTAGTGGTGGAAAGCAGTGATTCAGCAGGAAACAGAGTTAAAGGTTGCCGACAACAGTGGAGCTAAACGCGTTAAGTGTTTTAGGGTGTTGGGTGGAACGAGAAAACGGTATGCTAAAATTGGAGATATTATTGTCTGTTCTGTCAAGGAAGCAGATCCTAAGGGTGGAGTGAAGAAGGGAACGGTGGTTAAGGCTGTTGTTGTGCGAACAAAAAACTATGTGCGCAGAAAAGATGGATCTATGTTAAGGTTCTACGATAACAGCTGTGTTTTGATTGATGATAAAAAAAATCCCAGGGGGAGCCGTATCTTTGGCACAATAGCTCGAGAGGTTAGGGAGCGTGGTTTTCTTAAGATCAGCTCACTTGCACCAGAGGTGATTTAGAAGCGGGGCGAGGTTATGAAGAGTAGATGGATAAAAAAGGATGATAGGGTTCTAGTCATTTCCGGGAATGATCGTGGTAAGATGGGCACCGTTGTTGCTAAGAAGGGTGAGCGTATTCTTGTACAGGGTGTTAACATCAGAAAAAGGCACATGAAGAGTCGTGACCAGAAGCATAGGTCTGAGATTGTGAACATCGAAAGGCCCATTCACATCTCCAACGTTGTCCTTTGCCATGCAGATGGCAGGAGGCTTAAGGTTAGGTCCAGAGTGGGAGAGGATGGGGGTAAGGAGCTCTTCTATTTTGATAAGGGTAAAGAGATCAGTTATCGGAAATTCAGGAAACCAGGTAGCAAGTCGTAGATATAGTTATGTCGCAATTAAAACAGAGGTACCTTGATGAGGTTAAGGGGATCTTAAGCGAGAAATTTGCGTATGAGAATCCCATGCAGATTCCGGCCTTGGAGAAAATCATCATTAGTATGGGTGTGGCAGAGGCGATTAAGGACAAAAACGTGATGCAGGGTTGCGTGAAGGAGCTCTCATTAATTTCTGGGCAGAAACCGGTCGTAACGCGTTCCAAGAGGTCGATTTCTAATTTTAAATTGCGAGAGGGGCAGGAGATTGGGCTTAAGGTGACTTTGCGAAAGAGAAGGATGTTTGATTTTTTTTACCGCTTCTGTCATATCGTCTGTCCTAGGATTCGTGATTTTCGTGGATTTAAACGCAAGGGAGACCGTAGGGGAAACTATTCTTTGGGCCTCTCTGATCAGCAGATGTTTCCAGAATTAAATTTAGATGAAGTCAAGCGAGATCAGGGAATGAATATTACCTTCGTCACTTCGGCCAATAGTGATGAAGAGGGCTTAGAGCTGCTCGCGCAGCTTGGGCTCCCCTTTAAGCGTTAATTATATTACATAGGAAGAGCTAGATGTTATTATGACTACGAGTGATACAGTTGCAGATTTATTAACTCGCATCCGAAATGGGAAGGACGCCCGTCATAGGTATGTTGATGTGAAAAATAGCAGGCTCAATCGAGCAATTATCGAAGTGATGAAGGAGCAGGGGTATGTCAGAGAGTATTTGGTAGATGACAAGAAGTATAGGGTGCGTGTGTTTCTGAAATATGTGCGTAATGCCCGCGGCGGTGTGCTTCATGGACTTAAAAGGGTGTCGAAGCCGGGTCTGCGCCGTTATGTGGGGTGTCGAGAGATCCCTCGCGTTTACAGTGGCTTGGGGATTGCTATCCTATCTACACCACTGGGGATACTCGAAGGGGAGAGGGCTCGAGAGCTCAGCGTGGGGGGAGAACTGCTTTGTTTAGTGTGGTGAGGGTGAGAGAGTTATTATGTCGCGTTTAGGAAAGAAGCCCATTCCATTGCCTGAAGGGACCGAAGTGAGCGTTTCTGGTAGGGAGGTCGAGATTAAAGGCAAGAAGGGTGAACTAATACAAAAACTTCCGTCTGGTGTTTCTGTCAGGGTTCAGGATCGGTGTCTATTTGTCGTGTTGGATGAGGTGGGTGGTGCATCAAAGGCGATGCATGGTCTCTGTCGTTCACTCTTGAATAATGCAGTTATTGGAGTCAGTGAGGGGTTTGAAAAGCGATTGAGTCTTATTGGCGTAGGATATCGTGCCGCTGTAAAGGGGGATGTGTTAGATTTACAACTCAACTTTTCACATCCCTCTCAATTAAAAATTCCTCCAGATCTTGAGGTGAGTGTTGAGAAAAATACTTTTATAAAAGTTAAGGGTTTGAGTAAGCAGGGTGTGGGGCAGTTTGCGGCCAACGTTCGCTCTAAGCGTCCCCCAGAGCCATACAAGGGGAAGGGAGTGCGTTATGTGGGTGAGCGCGTGCGCAAGAAATCGGGTAAGGCTGCTAAAGGGAAATAAGAGGATGAGTAGTAATAGGCTATTATATCGCGAAAAGATTCGAAAAAAGCGGGCCCTGCGCGTTAGAAAGAGATTAAAGGGAACGAAAAAGAGGCCACGTGTCTGTGTTTCAAAGAGCCTCTGCAATATTAGTGCGCAAGTGATCGATGATGATAGGGGGGTAACTCTCGCGGGGTTTAGCACCCTCTCTAAGGGGGCGGTAGTGCGGAAAAGGTCCAAGGAGGGTGCGCGATTCGTTGGACAGAAGGTGACGGAATTTTTAAAGGGTAGTGGTGTCGAAGAGATAGTTTTCGATAGAGGGAGATTTAGATACCATGGGTTGATTGCAGAGCTTGCAGATGTAATCAGAGGAAATGGGATAAAGTTTTAAGGATATTTTATGGATAAGAAACGGAGGCAAGGGGTAGAGTCCAGTAACGAATTCGAAGAGAAGGTCCTCTATATCAATCGATGTTCGAAAGTTGTCAAGGGGGGGCGTAAATTTAGCTTTTCTGCTCTGGTCGTTATTGGCGACAAAAATGGGCATGTGGGAGTGGGCTTTGCGAAGGCAAACGAGGTAGCTGACGCCATCCGGAAGAGCGGGGAGTCGGCACGCAAGAACATTTTAGCATTCGAAATTGAAGGGACCACTATTCCTCATGAATTTATTACGAATTGGGATGGGGCGATCATCCTTTTAAAACCCGCTCCCGAGGGCACGGGGATTATCGCTGGATCAAAGGTACGGGCAGTGCTAGAACTTAGCGGGATTAAGGATATAGTTGCTAAGAATTTGGGCTCTAACAACTCACTCAACCAGGTGCGTGCTACGTGTAAGGCCCTGGCTAGTTTACGCAATAGGGATGAGGTTATGCGGGCGAGAGAGGCAAGGACGTGATGAAGTTGTGGCAATTAAATAGCATAAATCTGAAGGGAAAGCGCTCCAAGCGTGTCGGGCGTGGGCCTGGATCGGGTAGAGGAAAGACCTCTTGCCGTGGGCACAATGGTGGAAAGTCACGTTCTGGAAACAAGTGGTGTGGGGCTAAAGAAGGAGGGCAGCTGCCCCTTTTTCAGAAACTTCCCCACCGCGGCTTTTCCAACGCTCGCTTTAAAAACACTATCTGTGAGGTCAACCTATCTTTTTTAGATCGACATTTTAAGGATGGGGAGACCATCAACAGGCAAACCTTGATAGAAAGAGGTTTTTCTAAACGCCACATGAAGGAAGGGTTCAAAGTGCTTGCTCGAGGGGATCTCACGAAGAAGGTTGTGATTGAAGCGAATGCCTTTTCGAAAAATGTCATGCGAAAATTAGAGGAGAGGGGGATTGAGTTTAAACGCATATAATTCCCGTGTTGTGTGCTTGTGGCTATGTTAGAGACGATAAAAAAATTTATCAGTATTGGAGAGATCAGCAGCAGGACTGCTTTCACTCTCTTGATGCTAGTCATCTGCAGAGTTGGGGCCTATATACCTGTCCCGGGGATTGATGGGGATAAGGTAGTGCAAGTTTTCCTACAACTTACTGGTGGCAGTCAAAATCTCTTTCAACTTGTGGACCTCTTCTCTGGAGGGGCTTTCGCTCACATGACTGTGGTTGCTCTGGGAGTTATGCCCTATATTTCTGCTTCGATTATCATGCAAATTCTCGTTGCCATTACCCCATCTTTGCAGCGAGAGATTAGGGAAAATGGAGAGGCAGGGAAGCGAAAGATGGGGAGAGGAATCCGCCTTCTTACAATTGTCTTAGCCCTATTTCAATCGGCGATGCTTGGAAAGTACGCCCTTAGCTTAAACCTGTCCCATCCCGGAATTATTGTTCCTCAGCTGGTAGCACAGCAAATTTTAGGATTTCCTTGGCTCTTTTACTTCATCATCATGTTGGCGATGAGTACAGGAACGCTCTTTCTGATGTGGATTGGGGAGCAGATTACTGAGCGAGGTATCGGAAATGGGATCAGCTTGATCATCTCTGTGGGTATTTTAGCCTCTTTGCCATCGACATTTGGAACTATCGTTCGGCAGCTGAACCTGGATTCGCAGGAGCCTGGTCAGATGACCTTCTCATCCCTCGTAGTCCTTTCGATTGTTTTTGTTTTAATTATTTTAGGAACTATTTTAGTCATCCAAGGCACGCGGAAGATCCCACTTCAATACGCAAGGCGAGTGATAGGGCGGCGAGAAAGTCAGGGGAGCAGCTCTCATATTCCTTTGAAGGTAAATTATGCTGGAGTGATTCCCGTGATTTTTGCCTCTTCCCTTTTGATGTTCCCTGCCACCATAGCGCAATTTTTAAGCAAAGGCCCTTGGCTTACCACCTTTGTGAATTGGCTCTCCCCTGGGAGCTGGGCCTATACTGCGCTCTTTGTCGTTTTGATTCTGTTTTTCACCTATTTTTGGACCGCCACTCAGTTCCATCCTGAACAAATTGCCTCTGACATGAAAAAAAATGGGGCTTTCATTCCTGGAATTCGTCAGGGGAAACCCACTCAAGAATTTTTAGAGTCTACCATGAATCGCATCACGCTTGCTGGGGCTGTTTTCTTGGCGTTCATCGCTATTTTACCTACTTTGGTGGGCAAAATTTTAGGTATAGATGCTACGATCAGCCATTTTTTTGGAGGAACATCTTTACTCATTCTAGTTGGTGTTGTCCTCGACACTACAAAGCAATTTGAGTCCTACCTCCTTATGAAACGGTATGATGGATTTATGAAAAAGGGTAGGATAACTGGAAGAATATGAGGGGGTGTGTGTCTTGCAATTGATTTTTATTGAATCTTATGGGATGGGGTGTTAACATTTTAATTCATATGCAGTTTTTAACAGAGGTTTTTGTTTATGCCGCGCGTAATTGGGATTGATATTCCTGGCAAGAAGCGCCTTGTGATTAGTTTGACCTACATTTACGGCCTTGGGAAAGCGATGTCGGAGCAGGTTGTCGCAAAGTTGAATTTAGATCCGAATATGCGTGCCTGTAATTTAACCGATGATGACATCTCTCGGCTCAATGCTATTTTGCAGTCTGAGTATGTAGTTGAGGGAGACCTAAGAAGGGTGGTACAGAATAATATTAAGCGTTTAATTAGCATCAACTCCTATCGTGGGTCGAGGCATCGCCTAGGCCTTCCCTCTCGAGGGCAAAGAACGCGCTGCAATGCTCGCACGCGCAAGGGGAAGAAGAAGACTGTAGCAGGAAAGAAGAAGGCTACCTGATTTGAAGTTAAAGTTGTTATTGGGAGATCGGTTTGGTCAAAGGTAAGAAAGTAAAAAAAGAGGGGTTCATTAAAAAACCTGGGTTAAAAACCAAGAAAAAATCCTCTAGAACTGTTCCTAGCGGTATTGCTTGTGTTAAGGCTACGTTTAATAACACTATTGTTTCTATTACAGATCCTTCGGGGAAGGTAGTCGCTTGGGCTTCGGCTGGGAAGGTTAACTTTTCTGGTTCTAGAAAATCTTCTGCATTTGCAGCAACCATTGCTGCGCAAGATGTGGGAAAAATTGCCATGAACAATGGCATGAAAGAGGTTGAAGTGCGTTTAAAGGGTCCGGGCTCTGGGAGAGAATCTGCAGTTCGAGGCCTTCAAAGTGCTGGGTTGATCATTACTTTGATTAGAGATTGTACCCCTATCCCGCACAATGGGTGTCGCGCGAGAAAGAGACGTCGAGTATAAGAAGAGGTTAGATATGACAGTTAAATATGGTAAATTTGAACTACCCAAGGATATTAAAGTTGAGGAAACTGGTAAGGTTGGCTTTGTTCGTTTCATTGCCGAGCCCTTTGAGAGGGGTTTTGGACATACTGTAGGGCATACTCTGCGTCGCATTATGTTAACGTCGTTAGAGGCTCCTGCCATTATCTCAGTGAAGATGGATGGGGTAGCTCACGAGTTTACAGCCGTCGAGGGGATAATTGAAGATGTGACACATATTATTTTGAATTTTAAGGGATCGCTCCTCAGGAGGCTACCTTTAGAAGAAAATCGGGATACGCGGGCCCCTCAGATTTGTTCAAAAACTTTGGAAGTCACTCAAAATATGTTGGATGCCAATGGGGGTCAATATGCGGTAAAATTAAAAGATGTCATGGATGAGGCAGTTTTTGAGATTGTAAACCCCGACCATCAACTCTTTACTGCGACTCAGCCAATGACGAGGCGTGTCGACCTGAGAGTAGCGATCGGACGCGGGTATGTCCCCTCTGAACGCCACGAGATCCAAGATAAAGTTGTCGATGAGATCGTTATCGATTCGGCTTTTTCTCCCGTGAGGCTTGTGAATTATTTCGTTGAGCATACTCGCGTGGGGCAGGATACCGATTACGATCGCCTTATTATAGAGGTCACAACAGATGCACGCGTCACTCCTCAAGAGGCGCTCTCTTTCGCGACTCAAATAGCTGTACTTCATCTCAATGTTTTTGATCCATTAAGATTTCAGGAGGTGTCGTTTGATAACGAAGAGGTTGAATGCGATACTGATCGCGAGCAACTCTTTGCCAAGCTCTCCTTGAACATCGATGAGATCGAGCTCTCTGTACGCTCAACCAATTGTCTGCGGCAGGCAAATATCAAAACTCTTGCGGAACTTGTTATCATGTCCCCTTCTGAAATGCTCAAATGCCGTAATTTTGGGAGGAAATCTCTCCATGAGATCAATGATAAACTTGAGGAGAAGGGGTTGTTCCTTGGGATGGATCTCACAAAATATGGTATCACCCACGAAAATGTGCGACAGGTGATGGAAGATTATGTGGCAAAACGATCGGAGAACAGGATGTGTTATGAGACATCGGAAACAAAATGTGAAATTTAATAAAAATTCTTCGCATCGTCGCTGTATGATAGCCAATATGCTCAAGTCACTCATTGACCGTGGGCGCATAGAGACGACGGTTTTTAGGGCGAAGGAGTTGCGGCGTCATGCAGAGCGTCTTATTACTTTGGCAAAAAAGAACACCCTATCTAGTCAGCGCCGAGCTGTTGCAAAGTTAATGATTAGGTTTAACCCACTCTCTTCCAGGGACAGGCGCGAGGTGAAGGGTGGAGACCGCTCTTCATACAACACAGATCGTAGGGTGATAGGGAAGCTCTTTGGTGAATTCTCCCAGAGATATGCCGACCGCCATGGTGGTTACACACGTATTGTGCGCAAGGAGGCGCGCCTGGGCGACCGCTCCCCCCTTTGTATCATCGAGTACATATAGATCTATCTAGAGCTTAAAAGTAGCGGCCTACTCTTCTGAGAACGCTTGTGTGTATTTTCTTTTCCTTCCTCTAGCCGACGCCGTGTGTGGCTCTTTTTTTGGCGAATGTGAACGGGTTGAGGATCTGAGGGTCATTCTCTGGCGTCCTATCGTGGTAGTGGCAATCGGTGATTCCAAATTTTTCACACATCTCATCACGCTATCTTTCTCTTCCTCAATATATTTCTGTGTGAAAGAATGGGTGGTATTCATCTGCCGCTCGTTTAGAAAGTTACAATAATCTAATATGAGCTTCTGCTTGCCTGTATATGCTGCGCAAAATAGATAATCCTTCTGTTTTACATACCACCCATAAACCTTTCTCCCTAATTTATCTCCCTTTCCTCTTTTGTCAATGTTTAGAAATTGCGTGATAAAGTGTGCAGAACGGGCGCCATGCTTGAAAAGCACCTCGCATTTTATTCTTAGGGGGTGTAACGGGCTGGTATCGATCGACTTTCTTTCTTGTTCTATTAACATTTTCTTTGCAAGTCTAGTGCTCTTTGGCCACTGCTCGTTAAGAAAATTTTTATATTTCAAGATGAGTGCATGCGGCCTCTTATATGCTTTGCGACACACAGGAGCCCCCACATGCCATTCACTGACTGTTTTTCTATTCAACAGTTTTCTTCCCACCTCTTTATTGAAGAATTCCGCGATTAAAGAGTAAACACTAGCGCCGCATTCGAAAAGGAACTCGCACTTCTTCCGCAGGGGAAGCGTCTCTCTAGCACTTCCTGGTTTGCTTGCTTTTTGATGAGGAGCATGGATTGCTGTTTTGATTGGAATGGCACTCACAAGAGCCTTCTGCCCATCCTCTTCCTCTGACTGGTTGTGCTTTCTCGGACAAATCTCTGCATAGGGTGGGTAGTCGGAAAAGCAACCGTCTGTCTCACATATTGTTTCTGACTGGTCATTGATATTTGTTATGTCTGTGAGAGTGTTCCAAAAAGCTTCAGGCAAGCCGACACGTTCCATCGCAACTCCTCTTTTACTGTTCACTCGTATACTACTGTAAGCTTGTGCTATTAATATGTAAAGGTTTTATTTTGAGATGAAATGTTCTTTAAGAGAATGTTCTATATCGTAGGTGGGTGTTTATACCCAAAAATAGAAATGATGGCACGTTCGACCATTTCTATTTCTTCTTTAATCTTTATTCTTTTTTTTGAATATCGCGAGCCACCTTCCCTCTGAGCATAAAGAAATTTTAGATATTTTAAGGAGAATTGTGGAGCTCTCTCATACATTTCGTGATCTACAGGAGGTTGCCTTCCCTTTCCTCTTCTCCAGCCAGAGATTGTTCCACTATTCAATGATCGCCCCACTTCGGTGTTTAGAAAATTTGCGATTAACGCGGGAGAGCAGGCGCTACACCTGAAGAGAGTCTCACATTCTACCCTCTCGATCTTGATGTGTTGGGAGAGGAGGGTATTCTTTTTGCTGTTTTTTTGTTCAGTTAAAGGGGGAAACTTAATCTCTTTCGGTCCACTTCGATCATTGCTATCTGCCTTAGGAGGAGTATTCCAAATATCCTCCACCTCCCTTTCTTTCCCCGTCAGTGGTGAGAACGCGTAAACATAAACAGGTTCTACCTTATTTGTTGTGTTGGGTGGATCGTTGAGGTTTGTTATTTCTGAAAGATCAGAAAAATCCTCCTCATGAAGATCATTGTCGTTGATGCATCCACACCTCGACAATAGGCTAGTATGTTGCATAATTTCCATAGATACCTCCTCTTTCTCAATCCACTTCTGTTACTATTGTAAAGGACTTGTTTTAGTTTTTCCACTAGGGATGAGCACATTTTTTCGTACACTATGCCTTCTCTAAATAATTGATAGCTTCTTTAATCAGCCTGCACTTGTCAGGAGGGGCCTCGTTTAAGAAATCGACGCTATCGCTTGCTCGATTCATCTTCTGTCACGGTGCATTATGTGTAGATTTTATTCGCTATTTATGTTACGTTCCGCCGGGAGAGCCATGACTGATGGGGACATGGGGTCGTATGATTATTTTTTATGAAAAAAGTGAGCAAAACGAGGGGTTCATTGAAGTCCCAAAGCCTGAAGAGGGGTGTTGGATTCACGTGGAAAATGCTACGGCCAGTGACATTGATCGAATCAGTAGGTTGGTCGGTCTGGAATATACAGACATGTGTGATTGCCTAGACCACTACGAAATTCCCCGTGTAGAGCGCATCGAGGGGCATGTCTTGATCTTTACTCGCCACCCTATGGATGCTTCTGGGGGGCTCTATACCACAACATTCACCATCATCCTAACCCAGAAATATTTCATCACAATTTGTCCACAAAAAAGCCAGCTTGTCCAAAATTTTATCTCCCAAAAGCCGAAATTCACCCCCTCGCAAAAGTCAAAGTTTTTAATTTATATTATCCTCAAGGTTACTCAAGAATATACTCTTCAAATAAAAAAAATTCGCACGAATGTTTTAAAGCAAGAAAAGAAGATGTCCTATGTCGATAGCCGGGATATCACTACTCTTACCATAAACGAAGAAATTCTCAATCAATACCTCTCCTCTCTCGTTCCAATGCGTAGCGTTCTTGAATCGATTACTTCAGGCAGATATCAACTTTTCCTTCACGAGAAAGATCAAGACCTTCTTGAAGATTTGCTTAACGCAAGCATGCAGTCTGAAGATCTTTGTTCCATTAACCTTCGGAGTATTCGTAGTTTGCGTGATTCTTACCAAATTATTTTTACGAACCAGCTTAACAAGACCATTAAGCTCTTGACAGCACTTACGATCATTTTGAGTATTCCTACGATGATCGCCTCACTCTACGGGATGAATGTGGCTCTTCCCATTGCCGGGGATCGTCATGCCTTCTCCATTATCGTCATTTTTATTGTACTCATCTCTTTAATATCTCTGTTTATTTTCCAACGCAAAAAATGGCTCTAGCTTCAGCCCTCATTTAATCCCCATCATAACGGTGGTGGCGTTTTTTCATTTTCCACTGCATCCATCCTGGCAATTTGTATAGAGAAAGCAGCGCCAAGATGATGAGTGTAGTGCTTACTGCTAGGATGTACATGCGATTGGCAATTGCCAAGCCAATGGAGGCGGTTGCCCAGACAGATGCTGCTGTGGTCAGACCGTGGATCCTCCCCTTGTCCCTTAGAATCACCCCCGCGCCGAGGAAGCCGATGCCGCTGACAATTTGAGCAGCTATGCGAGATGGGTCTGAAGACCCTATTACCGCGCCTGTGGCGGTTGGTCCGATGACATTGAATGAGATAAAACCGAAAAGACAAGATCCGATAGAGACGGCTGCATGAGTACGGATACCCGCGAGCCCCACATGACGTTCCCTCTCCAGACCGATGAGAGCTCCCAGGATGCCGGCCACAAAAATGTGTAGCGCGAGCAGCAGTTCCGTATGATAATTTAGCATAAACTTTGCTTCACTCCGTTGTGCGTCAATCTGCGCTTTGTGATTGATTATAGCTGGTCAATATAAGTAATCGATGGCTTTGTTTTAAAGGTGTTTATGCGGTTTTGTATGAAATTGGTTGCATCACGTGTGTGTGGGGGGGTCTTGCGGCACCACTCTTTCATCTGAGTGCATTTCCTAAACGAGCGTAACTTGGTACTCTACTCGGGGACACCAAGTTTGTGCTATGATTTTAAGACTTCATAACAGCCTTCCTGCTGTCCGCACCATCATCTATACGCTCTTTTTGTACTTCTGTGCGATTTTCAAATGAAGTTTTCTCCGACTCCGCCATCTTAGAGACGATTATTATGTTCTTTATTTATTCATGAGCTTTTTCCTATAGATATTTTAATATAAATACTATTACAATAGTAGTCGTAGATAGGATGGGAGAAAATGTTTGTAAACTCATCGTCAATTTTTACAGGGTGTTACAATCAATTAGGCAGTTTACACCAACCCGCTCCGAGGAATCACTTCATAGCCCCTCCATTCATGTTCAGATCTCGATCAGAGTGTGCCATCGAATATCGTTTAAAGAAACGGGAGTTTGCCTTTCAGCAGGATCTGGTTTTCTTGCGTTTTGCGAAAAGGTTTTTGGATATTCTACTAATCAGTAATGGGGAGAAGTTGATATTTAACACTGTTGCCTCATATCTCGGTGTAGATGATTGCGTACGCCTTACACGTGTGTCCAAACCTCTGCACGCCCTATTCAAAAACTGTTCGCGAGTACCCTCTACAAATTTCTCACGCATTGGAGCAACGATTAAGAGTTTACTGCGCATGTCGGCCTACCGAAAAATGGAGAAAAACCCCAATTCTCCACCTCCCTCTCAGGCACAGCCCACCGTTGACCTCTTTGAACCAGTCTCTTTTGAATGGATCTGTCACCAAATTAACAAATTATATTTAAGAGACCCTGACGCCACCTACGGATCGAAAGATCAGAGGTTAGGAATCCGTCGTCAGAAGCGTCATTTATCTCAGCAACTACTCTTTTCTATGCAAGCGTTTTTGATGAAATTGTCATACAAGGAGACTGTGGAGGGACCAGCACCCAGGTTTTTAGAGGAGAGAGCTCACTCTGTACTGGAGATTTTACTAGCATGGTACTATCAATTTCCATATGACGCTGAGGTCGCCAGTATGAATAATTTTAACTTTAAGATGTTTGCGCGCATCTGCTATCCTCACTTAACAGACATTCTTGGAGCGCAGATTCTTGGTCGAATATTGGAAATCAATCAACATCTCACACCACTGCAACAACAAGGGTTTTTATATAATCTGACGTTTGCTTTGCACAGGGTTAGTTTGCTCACTGAACCCATTTTTCATCGCGTAGTTGACACTGTCGCAACACATTCTTCTACATTGATCTTTGGAAATTTTATGCATCTTTTATTACCATATGAAAACTACTATGATCACTCGTCAATGCCCATATCTGAAGAATATGAGCTACTACTACGCAAACAGTTAGAGAAATTTGTTGCACATTTGCCAATTTCGGATACACTAAAAACACACATAGTGGAGTGTGGTGACATCTCCGAACATTTGATAAAGGATATCTCACCCGAAACATTAGTCTGCATGTACAGGGAGAGTCTAAAATATCTGCTTCCCCAGAAAATATTGACCAATATAATTTTCGCTTTGAAAAGTTCACTACGTCTGTTGGCACTCCTTACGAATCTCACACCCGAGGAGTTTGTAGTGCTATATAGTTTTCATGAAAAGATTATGCAATCATTACCCGCTAAAACAGTTGCTGTAACGATCTTATCCGACAGGAAGATATTGAGATTGTGGCTTCCCTATATTGAGGACAAAGAACTTCAGTTCGTGAAGCCAGCCCCCTCCATTTGCTGGGTGTTTTTGTTAATTACTAGAGCCATAATAGAAGAAGAAGAAAACAACAAAGCAATAAGAGAGAAAATAAGAGAGGCGGAAAGAAAGGCAAATGCAAGGGACGCTGACAATCTGTCTATAATATGTTCTTCAATGTGGAACTTTTTTTTAATCCATAAATTTTGGGAATTTATGAGTGATGCCGACTTTACGAGCTGCATCATGCTTTCCTCCACGTTTGGAAGAATTCCTGCACTCGCTATATGGGAACTTATGAATGGTGCAGACGCCCCGTCGATGTCCGTCCGCTTTATGTCCGGTCTCGTGCCTTGTGTAATATCTGGAGTAATTGGCAGTTATGTTTTACGTGCGGTGAGTGTCAAGCTGTTTCCGCATTGAAGTGTACAATGTTGCGCAAGCCACTCTTCCGGGAGGGGTAGAAATTCTTCTACATTTAGAATCGATATTTGTTATACTACACACGTTATGGCTGCGTCTCAGAGAAAATTTAGGGAAATCATTTTTCAAATCATTTTTAGCCAAGATTTTGGAGGTGGAATAGATGTCACGTCTCTCTCGTTCATGAGAGATCAGTTTATGATGACCAAGGCTCGGTTGCGTCAGGCTTGTGCAAAGGTAGATTTGGTTATATCGAATAAGAAGGTGATCGACCGCCTACTATCGAAATTTTCTAAGAGCTACAGCTTAAGTAGGATCTCTCGCATTGAGTATAATATCTTACAGCTCAGTATTTTTGAACTCCTATTTGATGAGGAGATCCCCCCCAAGGTCGCAATTTCTGAAGCGATCAGATTGAGCCGTAAGTTTGGAGCTCCTGAGGGGGGAGCATTTGTCAACGCTATTCTCGACATAATATATGTGGCACAGAGAGAGGGCAATGTCTATTGAAAGCCGCATTGAGAAGAATAGATGCTTAAAAGGATTATCTACCTTTGGAATTGGAGGGAAGGCCAGCTACTTCATCTCTATCCGTACCGTTGAGGAGTTGCAGCAAATCTCTCAGTTTATTCAGAAGGAGAAACTTCCCTTTTGGGTCGTGGGGAGGGGGTCCAACTCCCTTTTTGATGACCGAGGCGTAGACGGTTTGGTTATCGTTAATAAAATCGATTTCATGAACTTTGAGGAGTCTGTGGTCGACGTTGGGGCGGGAGCCTCTCTCTCCCTCTTCGCTGCCACGGCTATGAGAAGGGGGTGGGGAGGGTTTGAATTTGGCGTGGGGATCCCAGGGAGCGTGGGAGGGGCAATTTATATGAATGCTGGCGCCCATGGATGTGAGATAAAGGATCGGCTCATCTCCGTCACCTACGTCGATCTTGTGGGTAGCATCAGCCAGAAAGATGGGGACGCACTCACCTTCTCTTATCGATCTTCCCCTTTTCAGAAAATGCGTGGGTTCATCGCTTATGGGCGATTTGTGTTGGAAAAAAGGAAAGAAGAGGAGCTTCAACAATTGGATAGTCTGGAATATCGTATGCGCACTCAACCCAGTAATGAAAAGAGCGTAGGGTGCATTTTTCGCAATCTCCCCGACATCAGTGCGGGTGCTTTGATCGATCAATGCAACCTTAAGGGGGCAAAAGTAGGGGGGGCTGAAGTATCCACTCAACATGGGAACTTCATCGTCAATAAGGGTGGGGCGACGGCGCATGATGTTCTAAGTTTGATTATGTACATAAAAGAAAGGGTAAAAAGGCAGACAGGAAGGGTGCTGGAGACAGAGGTGTGTCTTGTCCCATATCATCCTAAGGTCTAGGAGCATGACCAGATATGAGACATGGATCAAAACCCTTTTTTCTTCAGAGCTTTTTGGAGGAGTTAGGGGTGATCTAAGTGAGGTTACGGCCCTTGCCGCAATGGCGGGTAACCCGCAAAATAATTTTCCCTCCATACACATTGCCGGGACCAACGGGAAGGGGAGTGTAGCCCACGAGATCGCTGAGGTCTTGCGCGAGTCTGGATATCGTGTAGGTCTCTTTACCTCCCCCCATCTGTTTACCTATCGAGAGCGTATTCAGGTCGACGGAGAATTGATTTCAGAGGAGGAGGTGATTGAGGGGTTGGAGAAGCTATTTAAGTTGGCCAGATGCCCTAAATTTTTTGAAGTTACAACTTTGCTGGCCTTTGACTATTTTTCCAAACGCAAGATCGATATTGGCGTCGTGGAGGTGGGCATAGGTGGACGCCTCGATGCCACCAACATCCTCTCCCCCGTTCTCTCTATTATCACGACAATTGATCTTGATCATACCGCTATTTTGGGAAATACTTTGTTAGAAATTGCCAGGGAGAAAGCTGGTATTATTAAAAAGGGGGTACCTGTCGTCGTGGGCAGGGGGGCTTATTTTGAGTCTATCTTTAATAGAGGTGAAAGAGTCTATGTCGCCGGGGAGAGTAACGCCTCTATCGTTCGAGAGGCTTTAAAACATATCCCACTTGTCCTTAAAGAGGTGCATGTGGAGACGCGTCCACCTTGTCGCTATGAACGACGAGGGGGCATTATTTTTGATGTGGCACACAATCCGGCTGCCTTTACCTATTTATTCCGTAGGGTTAAACACGATTTTCCCGACAGAAAAATCTGCGTCTTTCTGGGACTGTCTAAGGAGAAGGCGATAGAAGAGTCTATTAAGGTAATTCGTTTCTATACCGATCAAATTGTGCTCATCAGAGCAGAACACCCACGGCTCGCTCCCCCGGAAGAGTTGAAGAGAAACCTACCCGAAGCGGTGATTATGAGCGTAGAAGAGGCTTGCTTTCATGTGACCAGGGCACGAGGAGAGGGTCGTTTGGTCGTCGTCACCGGCTCTTTTTATGTTATGACAGTTCTGCAACATCTTTACAGGTCATTGTGAGCTCTTCTCTCGAGGGATAGTGCACGTGGCCATGTGTGAGTTCGTGGGCGAGTCCATGGGCGGCCTGCACAAGAAGGGTGCGCTCTTTTTCGTTATTTTCAGCTTCCATATTTCTTATAATGCATTCTGCCCCTTTATCCGTTTTTAGGCTCAAGCAGTGGTATGTTAACCGCGTTTTGAGGTGTGAGGGTAATTGTACAAACCCTTCCAAGCTGTTGGGATAATTATTTGTGTATAATGCATGGGCCAGTTGACAGAGGTTCAACGCATGCTCACAATTGTCTCGAACGCTCTCTACACGGGAGTCGTGAACGGGCGTAAAGGGTATGATATGTGAGTGTGTGCTGCGTGTTCTCTTCCCTGGATTACATAATTGAGCCAAATTATCTCTAGCTCTGTTAAGGGAGCTGTGATTTTCTGGGGAGAGGCCATAATTACGATAACACTCCTGAATTTTTCGTATTAGCTCATGGATTTGTGTGCGATTTTTGGGAGATTCCTCCCCCTGTAGCAGGGCTCCCGACGTGATAAGAATATTTTGAATGCGATTTTGAAGGATTATCTCTTGATCTCTCTTACAAGCAAACCGGTACAGCTGGTTATATTTTTTACATAGATTTCGGCGTTCAGGGGAAGTTTTTGTCTTCAATGCAGCTAACTCTCTGAATATGTATTTCAGCTGTTGAGAAGAGAGATTTGGCCGATGTAACTGTTCTTCCAAATGTTTTAAACTATTCACCATTGCCCCTCATTTTTATCAAATATTTTCAATAATTAACGCCAGACCCGTTTGTACAAATGCGATTGATTTTTTGTATCTAAATTATTAAAAGATCTCTGATAAATAGAACCACTGCTCGCCGCTATAGAACATGACGCCAACCTCATTATACCCCAAAATAGGATTCTAATGCAATCCTCTGTATAAAATTAATGTAGAAATAGATAAAGACATAAAATTATATTTATTCCATCTTTTTAATCAGTAGTAATGTAGCGTTGCTGGAAGCGGTGGTTTAATCTTAAAAAATCGGTATTGCAAATAATTTGAGAAAATCTTCGCTCAAAAGGTTGCTCTCAAATGAGGAGTTTATATAGAATGGCTTGTCAAGTCGGAGGGGTATTAGCTCAGTTGGTTAGAGCGTCACGTTGACATCGTGGAGGTCAGCTGTTCGAGTCAGCTATATCCCATTCCCTGCGTGTGTTATCCGGACATATCGTGATGCAATGTCAGCTTTCCCGTATTCGTCTTACTGCCGCAGAGACGTTAGCTGTTGCTGTGATGGAGTATCTCCCTGAGGCTTACCGGTTGAGTGGAGGTATTCTCTCCTGGGGGTTTTACTATGACTTTGTGTTGAGCGCTCACTTTCCCGAGGAGATGCTTCCATTAATTGAAGAGCGTATGCGCCATCTCGCCGCGATGAATTTTGAGATTAAAATTCATGAAATGCTCCCCGAGACTGCTATAGATTATTTGCGCCATCATTCCCACCACTACGCTGCTCATTTTGTCTCAGCGAGCACTGCTCCTCTAGTACAGATCCTCCAGATGGGAGAGTTTGTGGACAGAATAGTCGGTGAGTGTCTTCCCAATTCCGGGGAGCTTAAAATTTTTAAGCTTTTGGGGATTTCACATCGTCCAGGGCTCGTCTTTCGTGGAGATAGGAAAAGAGTCGTGCGCATTTACGGAACTGCCTTTCACGAAAAACAGGGCCTTAAAGATTTTCTCTCTAAAAAGGGAGGTATGGGGTATCCCGATCGTGATCATCTCGCCTTAGGAGAGAGAATGGGGCTCTTTACCACGCATATTTTCAGGTCTCTGGATCTTTTCGAGAGAATTTGGGTAGTATGGCGAGGTGAGGGGGAACGCCTCCTCCACCACTTCAAGGTAATGTGGAGAGTTCTGCATATGAAACAGGGCTTTGAACTCATTCAAACTACTGGCGCTCGCATGGCACATTCCCACAGAAAATTTTATCGTCATATTCGGCCGACGAAGCTTCCGTTTCGCATTGCTGAGATCAGGGCCCCTTCCTCCACTGATGCAGAGGGCGTTTTCCCTTCAGAGGGGTTGTTTAGTGCTCAAAATGTGCATGAAGATTGTGCTCACATTTTTTGCTTGAGGCAGCAATTAGAGGAGTGCGTGAATAACGCTTTGGAATTCCTTGGAAAGGTTCCCAAGATCTTGTTATTAGATGGGGATAATGTCTCTCTTTCTCCTAACCAGGTTGAGAAGAGGCTACAGGAGGTAGGGACGGTACAAATATGTTGGATGTTGCGAGACGGTTATGGGCGCACCTGGCAGGGGCCAAGCCTGACCTTAAGGGAGTGGGATGGGTTGTATCTCATTCAATGGAGCGCTTATTTCTCTGTGGAGAGAATGATAGCGTTAATTTTAGAAGATGGGAAAAAAGATCTATCGCAAAAAAAAGAAGTTTTAAGTAGAATCGTGAATTTTGATGGCTAGGATGTTAGAGTTTTGAGAACTAATAAGGAAATTCGCGCACCGAAGGTTCGATTGATTGGGAAGGATGGGAGTCAAATTGGTATTGTCGATATACAACAGGCTCTGTTGCAAGCGCGAGAGGATGGGTTGGATTTGGTGGAGATTTCTCCCCATGCCAAGCCTCCTGTGTGTAAAGTTATAGATTATGGAAAGTTTCGATACCAGAAAACAAAGAGAGAACGTGAGAGCAAAAAATCTCAGCACCAAGCTAAGCTCAAAGAGATTAAGGTGAAGCCTAACATCGATGAGCATGATCTTTTGGTTAAGATTAAGCATGCTCGAGAATTTGTTGAAAAGGGGCACAAGGTGCGTGTAACGTGTATGTTTCGAGGAAGAGAGGTGACACGCCCTGAGCTTGGACATCGTGTAACTAACCGTATCGTTGAGGAGTTAGGGGATGTTGCGCAGGTGGAATCTTCCCCCAAGCTAATAGGGCGAAATTTGTGTTTAGGTCTAGCGCCCGTTGCCAAGAAGCGGTGAAGAGAAAAGGAGAGAGACGTGTGGTTAAGATGAAGTCAAAAAAAGGGATTAGGGGGCGTTTTAAGTTAACGGGGACGGGTAAGCTTATGCGCAATAAGCAGGGGCGTCGCCATATTTTGACAAAAAAGAGTCCTAAGCGGAAACGTCACTTGAAGAAACAGAGTGCGATGAGCGCAGCGTTTGCGAGTAAATATAAGCGTTTAGCGTGTATATAGGAGGGTTGAAGGGTGGCTAGAGTAACGAACGCGGTAGCCTCTAAGCGGAGAAAAAAGCGCCTTTTCAAGCGCGCTAAGGGCTTTGTCGGAGATCGTAAAAATCATGTGCGTCTCTCCTCAGATGCTGTAATGAAAGCGATGGCGTTTAATACGATCCATCGAAAGAAGAGAAAGGGGGATTTTCGACGTATTTGGATTACACGCATCGGTATCGCAGCTAAGTCTCAAGGGATCTCTTATAGCAAGCTGATTTGTGGGTTGATGAGATCAGGGTGTCGCGTCAACCGTAAGATGCTGTCATCTATGGCTCTCCTAGATCCTAAAGGATTTGCCGCGGTCGTTGGTGTAGCAAAGCAGGCCCTTGCTTTTTAAGAGCTTCTTAAAGGGGGATAGGTGTGTAGTGCGTAGCAGAATTTCTGACTTAAATGGGCTCTTCGATCGTGAGCTGTCTAAGGTTAAGCATACTGAGGAGGTTAACTTCTTGCGTGTCAAGTATCTTGGACGGAAGGGGTGTGTCCAATCCCTAATGTTGGATCTGCGCAACTGTGCGCCCGATGAGCGCCCTAAAATGGGGAAATTGATCAATGGACTGAAACGGGAAATTTCTGAGAAGCTCGATGCCCAGTATCAGATCTTCAGTGAGAGAGAACTTTCTGCGCGCCTCGATAGGGAGAGAGTAGATGTCGCCCTCCCTGGGCGTCGTGCTGCTACGGGGCGTGCGCACCCTTTGATGCATATGCTCAATGAAGTGGTGGAGATTCTGGGTAGCATGGGGTTTTCTGTGCAATGTAGCTCGGAAATTGAATCTGAGTACTACACCTATGGGGGGCTGAATTACCCTCCCGATCATCCGGCAAGGGATATGCAGGATACCCTCTATATTACTCCAGATATTTTACTTCGCTCCCATACTACCTCCATTCAACAGCATATTATGGAGAGTGTGGCCCCCCCCATTCGCATCCTTTCTGGTGGGAGGTGTTATCGCAACGAAACTATAACGGCACGCTCTCACATCGTTTTTCATCAGGTCGATGTTTTATATATTGATAAAGGAGTAACTTTTGCCGATCTCTTGGCGACGAAAGAGGAGTTTTACTCCAAAATCTTCGGTCAAAAGGTGGAGACTCGGGTGCGGCCTAGCTACTTTCCCTTTGTGGAGCCTGGCATGGAAGTGGATATTCGTTGTAATAGCTGTGGAGGAGTGGGGTGCCATCTCTGCAAAGGTACAGGGTGGGTTGAGGTGTGTGGTGCTGGGATGGTGCATCCAGAGGTCCTTCAGGCCGGAGGAGTGGACCCTGAGATCTACTCGGGATACGCTTGGGGTGGAGGGATAGAGCGCCTTTTGATGCTGCGCCACAACATTGATGACATTCGCCTACTTAGTGAAAATGACATGCGATTTTTGTCGCAATTCCCTTAATAACTAATATGTTATATCACAAAGTTAATGGTGTGTAAGCTGTAACAATGTCTCTTGTTATTTATTGCATTGTTGAGACACAATAATTTGATTGCGGAAGAGTGGCAGAGTGGCCGAATGCGTCTGTCTTGAAAACAGAAGTCCTGCAAGGGACC
>Ga0066187_1000192_pt1 | contig 24511 bp, 28 predicted proteins | sample WorMetexBAHAMAS1_FD_58706 | JGI IMG/M metagenome (GOLD analysis project Ga0066187, IMG submission 58706) | Marine gutless worms symbiont microbial communities from Max Planck institute for Marine Microbiology, Germany - Inanidrilus exumae... | ecosystem: Host-associated > Annelida > Digestive...
ATCAACTACTTTGCCGCAGCAGGATATGACCTCGATTAAATCGAATCTGCTCTAGCGCGCCGGCGTCACCGGCGTCTTGCCGGCGCATGGACACCATGTTAACGAGTATGAACAGCGATGAGCGGCGATTTGGGACCCGCTCCCCGGTCGCAACGAAGGCGGACGTAGGTTTTGCGCCGGCGGCACGACCTGCTATTTTACCAGTCTCGTCGTCAATCGGACCGTTACCATGGCCACATCCAAGTCGGCGGCTTCCGCCCTGTTCCGGGTCCTCGCATTGGTCTTGTGCCTGGGCGCCGGCCTGAGCTCGGGAACGTCGCCCTCTGTGGCTGCCGAGTTGACCGCCGCCGACAAACGCCTGTTCGACGCGGTCTGGGCCAACGACATGGCGGCGGTGCGCCGCGTTCTCGCCGAAGGCGCCGACCCGGCCGTGGCCGACGAGAGCGGCATGTCGGCGGTCGATGTCGCTGTCGACCGGGGTTATTTCGAAATCGCCCACTACCTTCTGGCGGTACAGAACCAGCGGCGATACGCCACCGGCAACGCGGCGCCGGTCACGCCGCCGCCCGCTGCCCGTCCCGCCCAGCCGCAACCGGCACCGGCACCAGCACCGGCTCCCGTCGTCGTCGCGGCGCCGATCGAGGCGTCGCCCGCGGCACCGGTCGGGCCGGCGCAACCTTCGGCGCGACAAAACGTCGTCGTCGATCCGGAACTGCCCGATTTCCTGACCGAGGAAAAGGTCGAATTCATCAATCCCGACGATTTCCTCATGGCGGGAACGGCGGATCCCGCTGCACCATCCCCCGCTGTATCCCCCGCTGCATCGCCCGCCGCTGAACCGATCACTGCCGGAACGGGCAGCGGCGAACCCGTCGAGTTGCCGGCAGCGCCGGTTCAACCGGCGCCGCAACCGACGGCATTGCCGCCGGCCGAGGCGGAAACGCCCAATCTGTTTCAGCGGTTCACCAACCTGTTCGAATCGGATGTCGAGCAAACGGTAATGGGTACCGAGACCAAGGACCGGCAAGCGGCACCCCTACCGGAGGCAACGGCCCCCGCGAGGAAGCCGCCGTGGTCAGGCGCAAACCCGCCCCCGTGACGGAAGGCGAAGCGAAACCGGCCCCGCCCGCCGCTTCGTCCTCGCCTGCTGGGGACGGCCCCGCCGCGCAAACCGGGGACGACAAGGCAGTGGAAACGCCGGTGCCGCAAGATGCCGTCACTTCGCCGCCGGCGGAGGAGACGGCAGGCGTTGAGAGTGATCAGCCGCGGCCGGTCGGCGAGCCGGCGCGCGGGCCGCAACCGCCACTCGCCATGCAGGACGACAGGCCGTCTTCGGCTCCTGCCGAAGCGTCCGCCGCGACGCCAGGGGAACCCGGTCAATCCGAGGAGGGGTCCTTCTTCGATAAGCTCACCGATTTCCTGAAGACCAACCTGGAGCCCGACCCGGAACCGGCAGCACAAACGGGCCGCGCGGCCTCTGAAGCCGCCGTGACGAAAGCCGAAACCATGAAAACGCCGGTCGAGACGGCGGCGGTCGAACCGGCGGTACCGGCGCCCACGGCCGATACGGCGGTTGTCAAGAGCGCGCCGGCTGTCGAAAAGGCGGAGGCGCCGAAAACGGCCGTCGCCGCCGACACGACAACCGACCCGGCACCGGCCAATCCAGTCGAGGCGCCGGAAACGGATATCGCCGCCGAGGCGACGAAGTCGTTGAACGAGAGTCTGGCCGATCTCGGCGAGATGTTCGGCAAGGTCGGCGATTTCTTTACCGAAGGCATCATGGGAAATCCGGAACTGCCGCCGGCAACCGTGACGGCCGAGAACGGCGGTACCGCGGAACAAGATGAACCGGCCGGCGACGGTGGTGATGGCGCCGGGAAGACCGAAGGGGTACCAGCGCCGCAACGCGTACCGGCGCCGGTCGTCAAGAAGGAAGTCCCCGAGAAGTTGCCGCCACCGCGGCCCGCCGCCCCGGAAGTCGCGGCACGAACCGTCGGCGAGGCGTCGAACGCGCCGCAATCGCCACGAGCACCGCAGCCGGAAACCGTGCCGGTCCAGCCGGTGCGTGTCGTCGGTGCCCAGGACATGGTCCTCGGCAGCACCGGTTGGCTCGGCAAGCGATTGATCTACAACGAAGCGGCGGCCGCCGCCTGTGTCGAGAAGGCGGCCTGGAAAAGCCGTTTCTGTATCGAGGTAATTGATTGGCCGGAACCCATGCAGGCGGTGTTTCAGGGCAGCCGTGGCGTTTTCGGCGCGGGCAAGGCGATCGTGCGCTATATCGGTGATGTGGCCAGCCAGTACCACGTCGTCTTCCCGACCCAGGCCTACAAGCAAGTCGCCGCCCATTTCACCGAACGCTTCGGGCCGCCGCACGAAACGCCTGATGTGTGGGCGACCCTGCTGGGTGAGCCGAAACGCTTCAACAATACGCTGCGCTGGCATGCCAGGGACATCAGCGGCCCGGGCATGGTCCTCGAGGTCCGCGAGATCGATGACCTGCGCTGGTCGGCGCCGCCGGACGTCAAGAGCGGGGTCGTCCGCCTTCATCACAAGGGTGCGGGGACCGTCTTCGAACACCTGACGACGGCCGACCTGTTGCTGATCCAGGTGCAGAAGGGCGCCCAGTCTGCCGTCGCCCAGCCGGCTCAACCCGCTGCCGCTTCCCCGGCAAACCCCAATTGAACCGCCGAGCCGCGTCGTCTACGGCCATACCGCGTCGACGGTCTCCGGGCGGGCCAGGACGACGTTGTAGACGTAGCGGGAATCGGGCCGGTTATCTTCGGTCAATGGCGCGGGCCGGCCGCCTTCCGGATGCGGCAGGTGGACATGGTAGCCGAGTTCGCCGGCGAGCCCGAAAAGGCTGTCGATGTCCGACCCCAAGAGTTTCAACCCGCCGATATTGACTTCCATGACGACGAAATCGACGCGGCCGGCGCGGAATACGTCTTGGCTGGCGTTGAGGATCATCGCCTCGGCACCCTCGGTATCGATCTTGGCCAACCGCACGTGATCGATGCCCCGCGTATCGAGCAGGCTCGACAAGGTCAGTGACCGCACCCGGTCGGCCCGCGGATTATCGCGGGTCAACGCGTTGGCCGGGTGCTGCGCCGGGTCCCAGAGGGCGTGGCCGCCGCCGTTGTCGGCATTGAAGAAGATTTGGGCCTCGCCGTCTTCGGAGCCGACCACCGCCTGCACCGCCGCGACGTTGGCGAAGCCATTCAACTCGATATGGCGCGTGAGCTGGCGGAAGTTCTCTTCCACGGGTTCGACGGCGATGACGGTGCCGGTTTCGCCGACCAGGGCGCCGCCGAGCATGGTGAAATAGCCGATGTGGGCGCCGATATCGAGGAAGGTGTCGCCCGTGTTCAAGACCCGCATCATCAGGAATTGCGATTTCCGTTCGTAGGCGCCGCCGGACGACAGTTCGCCCAAGATGGTTTGATGGACTGGGGAGTCCGGGTCGAACTCCATGCGGATCTCCCGGTCCCGGATCATCAGGCTTGCACGCACCGGTTCCATCGGCCGATCTTCCCATGTTCGCGGGCGAAAGGGAACGGTCGGTCCTTAGCGGGCGCTTTTACCAGGCGGCGAAATCAGGTTTGGCCGGACGGATTTTTCGGCGGTGATTGGACTGTGCCGAAGACGCCCCAGCCGATCATCAACTCACCGATGGCCTCCGTGAAGTCAGCATGTTTTTGGACCACCGATACGTTGTCGGGCAGCCCCTGCAAACGCGGGTCACCGTGGTCGTAGCTGGTCAGCAGCACGATATTGATGTCCTTCAGGTTGTTGACGGCGCAGAGCACATTGCACAGTTCATGGCCCGTGAACGGCGTCATCTCGTAATTGACGAAGACGATATCGGGCTGAACGTCGACGGCGACCGATAAGGCCTCGATACTGTCGTAGGCGCGCATCACGCGAAAGCCACAGGACAGCAATTCGCGGGCCACCATCTTGCGCTGCAAGCCCGACGGCATGACCAACAGGACACTGACGTCATAGAGTTTCTGGTGGCTGTAGGTGACCACCTGACCGGTCGGCAGGGAGTTGAGCAGGTCCTGCGGATCGTCTTCACCGAGGGCTTCGTCGGTGGAGATGAGGATGACCATCAAACCCAGGTAAACGCGGATATCCGACAGGTTTTCGGGTTTGAGGCCGCCGGCATTGATCAGGTAGTCCTCCAGCATGTGGGCGATGCGGCCGGTTAAAGGAAACCCGAACGTCGGGCCCTGGCCTTTGATGTTGTGGATGTCGCGTTGAATGCTGTGCAGGTCTTCCTCGGCATCGCCGGCGCCACTCTCGAGACGGTCGAGAATGATTTCGATGTCGTCGATCTGATCACGGGCGGACTCGACGAATTCCTGGCGCAGGCGGGCAAGGATGCGAGCAGATGCGTCGTCTAAGTCGGTCATGGCGATCCTTCGTCAACCACGGTCAACGGAGACCAAACAATCGTACATGTTCGTATTCTATTCCATCCCGATGTGGACGATACGAACCGTATATCGCTGAGTTCTTAACGTCCGTAACAATGTGCCGACGCGATCCCGATGCGATCGCCGACGCCGGTTGCTGCCGCGGCGCGGTGCGGCCGCCGTTCCCTTTTCGCGCGCGTCGGGCTAAAAGGTGGCTCCCGCCGCGTTTTCCGGAAAGACCATGACCGAGGCCTCCGCCAGTCCCTTGTCCCGCCTGATCGATCGCAATGCGGCGTTCCTGGCGGACGGGCGCGGATTCGGTGTTTTCATCGCCGTGGTGATCGTTCTGCTCGCCGGCCTGCGGGCCTTCGGCTATCCCGGCGCGACCACGGACGATGCCGAACAGCTCTATTTCTCCCAGGTCCTGCGCCTCGGTTACGATGCCGCCAACCCGCCCCTTTATACGTGGTTCGTCATCGCTGCCCAGCAGGTTCTCGGCGTCACCATCGCCTCCGTGGTCCTCGTCAAATTCACCCTGTTCGGTCTCGCGTTTTTATTCCTGTACCGCGCCGCCCGGCGCCTGCTCGACGAAGAAGGCTTGGCCGTCTTGGCGGCGCTGGCGCCGATTGCGTGTTATTACGTCGCCTGGGACGCGGTTCTCGGGTACAGCCATACGGTCCTGGTCACCGTCTTCTACGGAGCGACCATGGTAGCCTTGCTGCGTGTCGGCGAGCGGGGCGGGCTCGCCGACTTTTTACTGTTCGGATTGGCCATTGGCCTCGGCGCCCTGTCGAAATACATCTACGTCCTGTTCCTCGGCGCCTTGCTGGTAGCGGCGCTTCTCGACCCGGTGCTCCGCCGGCGACTTCTCGACCCCCGCATCGTTCTCAGTATCGCCGTCGCCGGAGCCGTCATCGTTCCCCATGTCCTGTGGTTGCTGGATCACCGCGAGGCCCTGGCGGCAACGGCTGAGGCCCGCTTCGAAACGGAAGCCGGTCTCGGACGGTTGCAGGGGGCGCTCCGCGGGATCGGCGGCGCCCTCGGGGCGGCGATCGGTTTCCTGTCGCCGTTGTGGGTGATCGGGCTCGTCGTCTTTCGCCGGGCCATCGTCCGGCGCTTTCGCGACAAGGTGCCGGCCGGCCGCTACCAACGTTTTCTCGCGGCCTATTTCGTGGTTCTGGCGCTCGTCTTGATCGTCGCCATTCCCCTGTTCGGTGCCACCAAGGTCCGCACGCATTACATGTTCGTGCTCGTTTTCGCGCCGGTGCTGTTCTTTCAATGGCTCGGTCCCGGGGCCGCCGGCTTCACGTCGAGACGGATCTTCGCGGCCTGCCTCAGTGTCATCGCCGTCCTCGTCGTCGGCGGCATGGCGGCGAAATACGTCAGTGAGCCGCATCGCTGCAAGCGCTGCCAGTTGCTGGTTCCCTTCGACGACATCGCCCGCCAGGTCCGCGCCCGGGGCTTCACCGGCGGTACCATCTTCGCCTACTACTTCCCGCATGACCTCGCCGGCAACCTGCGTCCCCATTTCCCGGAAACGCGGATCGTGTCGACGAAGTTCCCGGCCGTGGCGCCGCCGGCCGGAAGCGGTTCGGGGCAGTGTCTTCTCATATGGTTCCCCAAGCCGATGGGCGTGATGACCGCCGATGGCATGGGCAACCAGGCCAACCGCATGCTTGGGACTGCATTCCCCTTTCCCCTCGACCGGCCAGTCAAATCGATCACCGTCACGCTTGATCGGACCGGCGGACGCCAGGCACGCGTCGATTACCTACTGGTCGACCCCGGGGTCGGGGATTGCCGTTAGCTCGCTCGAGCCGTTTTCGGACTTGGACAGATCAGCCAGCCGTTGTACTCGGCCGGCCGTTCCTCGGCGAACCAGGAGCGCGGCTCCACGGTGTAGGGAACATATCCTCGGGCCTCGAGCAGCGCGCGGCATTCGCTTTCGATGGCTTCGCCATGAACTTCGATGACCAGGGACGGCGCATGTTTGGCGAGCACGTCGGTGGCGCCGCGCAGGGCGGCCGTTTCCGCGCCTTCGATGTCCATTTTTATGAAGTCGGGGGGGAAGTATGTGTCGGCCAAGCCGTCGATGGTGAGTGTGCCGTCCGCGCCGGCTTCACCGACGCGCCCCTCGATAACGGTAACCGGGAGGTCGTTTCCGGCGACGTTGCGGCGCAACTGCTCTGCCACCAGTGGGCTGGCGTCGACGGCGACGACCTCTGCGCCGCAACGCCGGGCCAGCGCCAGACTGTAATAACCGACGCCGCTGCCGATATCGAAACACCGCATTCCGGGGCGCGTGAGGGCGCGGACGCGATCGGCGATTTCGGCCTCGTAGAAGCCGAGATAAAGTCGCGCCTGAAAGGAAAAATCGATCTCCATGACGACGCCGGAGGCGAGCCCGAAGGGAATCCGCCTCGGGGCAACGCCTTTCGGCAGCAGGAACGACTTGATCGCCGAGCGTATCGACATGGCCGGCGCCGCGTCAGCCGCCGAAACTGCGGACCAGGGAGCCGACAATCATGTACCAACCGTCGACCAGGACGAAGAAGATGACCTTGAACGGCAGCGCGATGATGATCGGCGGCAGCATCATCATGCCCATGGCCATCAGCACCGAGGCGACGACCATGTCGATGATCAGGAAGGGCACGAATATGAGAAAGCCGATCTCGAAGGCGCGGCGCAGTTCGGAGATCATGAAGGCCGGGATCAAGACCCGCATCGGCATCTGATCGCCGGCCAGATCCTGATCGGGCAGGCCCGAGATATCGGCGAACAGGTTGAGGTCGCGCTCGCGGACGTGGCTCAACATGAAGGTCTGGAACGGTTTCAGGGCCCGCTCGAAGCCCTCGAACTCGTCGATCCGGTCTTCGATCATCGGTTGGATGCCCTGGTCGTAGGCCGCCTCGAAGGTCGGCATCATGGTGAACAGGGTCAGGAACAGAGCCAGGCTGATCAGCACCTGGGTCGGCGGCGTCTGCTGGGTTCCCATGGCTGAGCGCAGGAACGAGAGGACGACCACGATGCGGATGAACGACGTCATCATGATCAGGATCGACGGCGCCAGGCTGAGGACCGTGACCAGGGCCACGATCTGGACGAGCCGTCCGGTCGCCTCGCCGCCGTCGCCCAGGTCGAGTGCGATCGATTGAGCCATGGCTTCCGGCACGAAAAACCCGCAGACGGCGGCGGCGAGCAGCGCCGGAGCGGCGAGCTTCACCCAAAGAGGCTGGTCTCCCAAAGGGGCACAAACCCGGCGTATCCTCGAGAGACCGGCCGAAATCCGGGTCCCTTGCTCAGCGCGCACCGGGGCCCTCCGTCTTGCCGTACCGTCCAATTCCGTCCGTCGCCGTTCCCTCCGCGGACGCGGCCGGTGGTTCGATGTTGGTCTCGACGACGGTTTCCGAGTTGGGGCCGAGCAGCAGAAGGTGTTCGACCGCGTCGCGGCGGACCAGGACCAGGCGGCGGCGCCCGTCGACCGGCGCGACTTCGACGACGGAAAGGCGTTTGTTCCGGTTGCGGCCGACGGCCGCCGACGGATAGCCGAAGCCGATGCGCCGCGCCAGGACGGCCAGAACCCCGATCAGCGCCAAAACGAATACAAGGGCCAAAAGAAAGCGGAGATACCCGCCCGGGTCCATCAGTTATCCTCGCCGCTGGTCTTGTAGGCCGAGCGCGCCGCCCGGCGGACGACGGCGGATCCCAGCTTTTCCTGCTGCGCTTTCAGTTCCGCAGCCAATCGGTTGAGGTCTTCGATGATGCCGCCGACCACCTCGTGGACCGTATCGGCATCCGGCGGCGGGTTGGCCTGGATCGCCAGGCAGGCGTCCTGGACCAAGCCCTGGATCTCCGTCAGGTCGACCAGCTCGCCGTCGGCGACGGCGTCGCGGGCTTCCTCGATCATCGAGGCGATGTCCGCCAGCTGGTTGATGGTATTACTCATCACTGTCCTTCTGAGCCCACATGCGGACCAATTCCGCAGCGCTCGGTGCCTCTTCCGTATCGTCCCCAGACCCGTCTCCGGCGCGCATTTCATTGTTTACCCGATAGACGTAGTTAAGAATTTCCGCGACCGTGGCGAAGGCGTCAACGGGAATGTCGCTGTCGACATCGATCGAGGCCAGAAGTTCAGCCAAATCGGCGTCTTCACGGACTTTTATGCCCTGCGAAAAGGCGATTTCCAGGATCTGTTCGGCGACCTTGCCCTTGCCGCCGGCGACGACTTTGGGCACCGATTCGGGTCCGTCGTCCTGTTTGATCGCCACCGCGATGGCGTCACGCGTCTTCGGAATCGGCTTGATATTGCCGTTTTCGCCAGGATCGGTGCTCGAAGCGGCCACTGCCGGTTTTCCATCCAAGACGGTCAAAAGGGCCAGGAGTCTGGCCGGTCCAGATTAACAAATTCATAAGCCGCCCGCCATAGAGCGGGACAGCCGCCCGCCACCAAGTGGGCCAAGCCAGCCGACTTTTCGGTTCAAACCTCGGTGTAGGTCGCTTGGTAGGAAACGGGGAAATTCACCGAACGCGCGATGAAGCAGAATTGTTGGATGTCGTGGTGAATGGCGTCGGCGCGTTCCAGATCGGCCCCGCCCGCGACCTCGATACGTGGGCGCAGGGTGGCGTGGAGAAATCGCCCGGCGCCGTTCGACGATGATTCGCCGACGCCCACGGGCGCGTCCCTATAGCCCTTGACGACGACGCCGGCACGGCTCGCCAGGTGCAGGTACCAAAGCATGTGACAGGCGGCGAGCGACGACAGGAGCAGGTCCTCCGGATTGGGCAGCGACGGGTCGCCCCCCAAAAGCGGATCGTTCGAGCAATGGATCACCGGCTTGCCCGGTGTCTCGATGGTCCAGGTGCGGTCGTAAGCGTCGTAGGCCTCGGTGCCCGCACCGCGATCGCCGGTCCATGTGATCTCGGCCGTGTAGTCGTGCTCTTTCGTCATGCCGGTACTCCCAACTTGCATTGATTGTATACATGTATACATTTGTCTGGAATGTGCAATCCCCACTGGGATAACCGGACGTCCACGACATGACCGAAGAAACGATCGCAGCTGCCCTTCGAAAGCAGATCCTGGGCGGCGAGATCCGACCGGGGACGGAATTGATTCAGGCCGACCTGGCGAGCCGTTTTGCCGTCAGCCGAATTCCCGTCCGCGATGCGTTGCGGCGGCTCGCCGCTTCAGGCCTGGTGACCATCACGCCGAACCGCGGCGCCCGCGTCATCCGGCTGACTCCTGGCGAGGTGCGGGAGATCTACGATCTCAGGTCGCTTCTTGAATGCGATTGCCTGCGACGCGCCATGGACCGGATGGCGGGTAATGATCTGGAACGGATCGAACACGCCTTGGTCAAGTCGAACCTCGACGCGTCGACCGAGGCCTGGGCCGACGGTGATTGGTTCTTCCATGAAACGCTATACGCACCGGCAGGCCGCGATCAACAGATCCAATTGATCCAAAATCTGCGTAACCGATGCCGGACCCTTGTCGCTGCCTATCACACCCTGCCGGCCGAAACACCGCGATGGCTCGATGGTCACGAGCGGCTGGTCGGTTTCTGCCGCCAGGGCGACACCGAAGCGGCTGTGCGGGTGCTGAAAAGACATATCGAAAGCGCCGGCGACATTCTACTCACTAAGATGAAAGCCTAGGTCCGGCACCACCTTTTCCGCACCGCTCACGCGGAATCCGGTCCTGCCTTAACCGGCCGTTAACGAACCCGGCAGATAATGCCTAGAGGAAATCGCCGGGCAATCGGGCTCACCCTAGGTGTCCGGCCACGGCTCAACAGGGGCGAGAGGCGCCGCAGCCATGGATCTCAACACCGTCACGCTGTTCGCCGCCGTGAAAAAGCGGCTCAACTGGCTGTCGCAGCGCCAGGAGGTTCTGGCGCAGAACATCGCCAATTCGGACACGCCGAAATACCGGGCCAAGGACCTCAAACCCTACGAGTTCCAGGAACTGATCCGCCGCGAGAACATGCAGCTCAACATGGTTTCCAGCGAGGCCGGGCACATGGCGGGCCAACGAAAGAGAATCCGCGATTTTTCGGAACAGGCCGAGCGCCATCCCTTCGAGACGGCACCGGACGGCAACTCCGTCGTCCTCGAGGAACAGCTCTCGAAACTCAATGAATCGCAGATCAACCACAAGCTGACGACCAATCTCTACAAGAAACATCTGGCCATGATTCGCATGGCCATCGGTCGGCCGCGCTAGGGCCGGGGTCTGGGAGAGGAAGCAAAGACATGGACGACATCATCAAGACGATGCGGCTTTCGGCCTCTGGCATGCAGACCCAGGGGGCACGCTTGCGGGTCATTTCGGAGAACATCGCCAACGCCAATTCCCTGCCGCAGGACCCCAACGGTACGCCCTATCAGCGCAAGATCATTACCTTCAAGAACGAGCTCGACGAAGCGCTCGGCCTCGAAACCGTGCGGGTCGACAAGATCCGCCCGGACCGGTCCGATTTCGGCAAACGGTTCGATCCCAACCATCCGGCGGCGGACGACGACGGCTATGTCCTGACGCCGAACGTCAACTCGCTGGTGGAAATGGCCGACATGCGCGAGGCGCAGCGGTCCTACGACGCCAACCTGGAAGTCATCAAGACGTCCAAGCGGATGCTCACCAACACCATAGAACTTCTGCGCTGACGCGCATCCGGGCGGAAGCCCACAAAACAAGATCGGGCGAAAGCCCGGGGTCCGAATAGCGGACCTGGAACGGGAAACAGGAGATAGAGATGCCGACAGCGGTTCAGAACTACGCGCAAGCCATCGGCGCTTACAACGACGCGGCCCGCGGCAAGCCCATGGGCGATTCGAAACCCGCCGACCCGCTACAGCAGGACGATTTCGCGGGCCTGGTCAGGAGCGCCGTCAAGGAAGCGGTGCGCATTGGCGAGAAAAGCGAACAGCTGTCCATCACCGGCATCAACGACCGCGCCGACATCAATCAGGTGGTGACAGCCGTCGCCGAGGCGGAAGTCACCCTGCAAACGGTGGTCTCCATCCGCGACAAGGTTATCGAGTCCTACAAGCAAATTCTCCGTATGCCCATGTAGGGTTGGGGTATAATCCGGTGATTCGCACCAAACCCCAATGGAGAGTCCCCGGAAGCCCCAATGAACGAAGTCGCCGTCATCGAGATCGGCCGCGAGGCCATGTGGACTGTCCTCAAGATGGCCGGTCCCATCATGATGTCGGGGCTCATGATCGGGCTCGTCGTCGCGCTGTTCCAGGCCCTGACCACGATCCAGGAGATGACCCTGACCTTCGTTCCCAAAATCCTGGTGATCTTTCTTGCGGTGATCGTCTTCCTGCCGTTCATGATCGCATCGATCACGGAGTTCGCGAATTCGCTGTTCGACCGGATGATTTCGCTCGGTTAGGGCATGCTGGGCGAGCTCATCAATCTCAATCTTTTTGCGTTTTTCATGATCTTCGCGCGCGTCGGCACGGCGCTCTCCTTGTTGCCGGGATTCAGCGCCGCCTACGTGCCGCAGCGTTTGCGCCTAGCGTTGGCACTTGCGATCAGCTTCGTAATGATGCCGGCTCTCTCGGCCAGCCTCCCGGTTTTGCCGTCGAGCACCATTTCGATGGCCCTGCTCATCGGCGGAGAGGTTATCGTCGGCGGCTTCCTCGGCATGATCGGGCGCACCTTGATCGGGACGTTGCAGACCGCCGGAACGATCATCGCCTATTCGTCCTCGATGGCCAATGCGCTGATCCAGGATCCCGTTTCCGAACAGCAGAGCTCGACGGTATCCGGTTTCTTGCTGACTTTGGGTCTTGTTCTCATCTTCGTCACCGACCTGCATCATCTGATGCTACAATCCATCGCATTGAGCTATACGCTTTTCGTTCCAGGCCAGCCATTGCCGGTCGGCGATTTTTCGGACCATGCCGGACAGCTGGTCATGCGGAGTTTCGCCATGGGGCTGCAATTGGCATCGCCCTTTGTGATCCTTGGAATCAGTTTTTACATCGGTCTCGGCCTTCTCGGGCGCCTGATGCCGGCGCTGCCCGTCTTTTTCTTCGGCTTGCCGCTTGTGTTGTCGATGCAAATTTGGGTGATGACGGTGGTTGTGTCGGGCATTCTGATGGTGTTCCTCGGCTACTTCCGGGACATCTACTCGAGCTTCCTTCCCTGATCGGTTTGCGGCGATAGGAAAAGCTCATGGCCGAAGAAGATGATGCCTCAAAAACAGAAGACCCTTCTGCAAAAAAACTCTCAGATGCACGGCGCAAGGGCCAGGTCGCTCAATCCCAGGAAGTAAAAAGCTGGTTCGTCTTGCTGGGCGGTACCGGCGCCTTGATCTTCCTGGCGCCGTTCATGGCCGGCAGCCTGCGCAAACTGCTGTTCCCCTTCATGGAGCAGCCCCATGCGATCCACATGGATTTCAACAACCTGCACCGGGTTTTCGCCGACATGGTAACCGCAGTCGGCTGGATCATGGCGCCGATCTTCCTGCTGCTCGTCGTATTGGCGATCGTCGCCAACGTCGGCCAGTTCGGGTTGATCCTGAGCGGTGAGAAGGTCAGGCCGGACCTGAGCAAGATCTCCGTGATCAAGGGCCTCGGGCGCATGTTTTCGATCCGCTCGATCATGGAATTCATCAAGGGCATTCTCAAACTCATCGCCGTGTCGACGATTTCGCTGGCACTGGTGCTGCCGTTGCTCGATGACCTCGCGCTCATTCCCCGTATCGATTTCATGCATTCCCTCGACCGTATCCACGAATTGGCCATCCTCATAGCCGCCGGTACGGTCGGCGTGATGACCATCATCGCCGCCATCGATTTCGTCTTCCAGAAGTACAAGTTCACCAAGGACATGCGAATGACCCGCCAGGAAGTCCGCGACGAACAGAAACAATCCGAGGGCGATCCGCAGATCAAGTCGCGGATCCGCAAGATTCGGATGGACCGGGCCCGTCAACGCATGATGTCCGCGGTCTCCGAGGCCGATGTCGTGGTCACCAACCCGACCCACTATTCGGTGGCTCTCGCCTACAAGATGGAGGAGATGCCGGCGCCGAAGGTGGTCGCCAAGGGCGTCGACCACCTGGCCTTCCGCATCCGGGAGATCGCCGAGGCCAATGACGTGCCGCTGGTCGAGAACCCGCCCTTGGCCCGCGCGCTTTATGCCCTGGTCGAGATCGATGAAGAGATTCCGCCCGAGCATTTCAAAGCGGTTGCCGAAGTTATCGGTTATGTTATGCGTTTGAGGGGCGATCTGCCTCACTAGGCGCGTTGCCTTGACGGTTCCTGGCGGATAACGCGACGACGGGCGGGATTTGGCGACCGATGAGCGAATCAAGCGACTCCGAAAAACCGGTACTTCCGGCGCGAGCCGGGTTTTGGATGATCATTGCCATCGTCTTTGCCGGGTCGATTTTCACGGTTCGGTGGGAACACCCGATGGCCGGGATGATCGCCGCCGGGTTCGCCGTGCTTTCGGTCGCCAGCCTGTTGCTCGCGGCCTGGCTGGCCGGACGCCAGGGCGGCGGCTCTAAATCGCCGAGCGCCCTGCTCAACGGCATCGACGGCAGCGCCGACGGCATCGCCGTGACCGACAGCGAGGGCGCTTTCGTCTATTCGAACCCGTCCTTGCACCGCCTACTTTCCTTTGCCGCGGGCGGTCGCGCCGACCGGCGCGTCCAATCACTCACGGTCGTTGCCGAGGAGTTGGGCGATACCGACAAGGACGCGTTCGAACGGCTCGTCGCCGGCACGCGAAACGGCGCCGGCGGCCATGTGGAACTTTCCGTGATCCGACCCGACGGCAGCACCGAATGGCGCCGCCTGACCGCAGTCCCCCTGGCGACGGGTAAACGCGCGTTTTCCGGAACCCTGTGGCGGGTCGAAGACGTCACCGTTCAAAGGGAATTGGAGAGCGTGCGCCACGACGAAGAGGCGCGGCTCTCCGACATGCTCGACCTGCTGCCGGTCGGCTTTTTCTCGGCCGACGGCGAGGGGGTCATCCAATACGCCAACCAGGCCCTGGCCCGCTGGCTCGGCGTCGCCCCCGACCGTCTGGTCGGCCGCCCCTTCGCCGATTTCGTCGCCGATGTCGGCGACGGCGAGGACCTGGTCCTCAAGGACGCCGAGGGACGCACGTTCGCCGTCGCCCTCGAGCAATCGCAGCGCGACGACAACGACGGCGACATCGCCTATACCCGTTCCGTTGTCCTGCGCGACATCGTGTGGTCCGAGCTGCCGGCCAAGATGGCCGAGGACCACGGCGATGCGGAGCCCCTGCAGACGGCACCGGTGTCTCAGGCACCGTCGGCCGCGCCCCTGTCGGAGGAGCCCCTGCACTGGCTCTTCGCCGATGCGCCCGTCGGCATCGTCCTGCTCGATCTCGACGGTGGTGTCACCGATTGCAACCAGGCTTTTCTGGCGCTGACCGGTGCGGCCAAGGAGATGACCGTCGGCCGCCCCTTCGCCGAATGCCTGGCCCGCGAGGATCGCGGCGACCTGTCGGCGGCGCTTTCAAAGATTGTCATGGGCATCGCGCGCGGCACGCAGATGGAAATCCGTCTGCCCGGGCTTGGCGGCCGCGAAATGGTCTGCCAACTCTACGCCAGCCGCATCGCCAGTCCCGAAGGCGAGGCGACGGGCCTGGTCATTCACCTGATCGATGCCGCCGAACAGAAAAACCTCGAAGTCCAGTTCACGCAATCGCAGAAGATGGAGGCGGTCGGCCAACTGGCCGGCGGCGTGGCCCACGACTTCAACAACCTGCTGACGGCGATGATCGGTTTCTGCGATCTTCTGTTGGCGCGGCACGGCCCCGACGACCCGTCCTTCAACGACATCCAACAGATCCGCCAAAACGCCAACCGGGCCACCAACCTGGTCCGCCAGTTGCTCGCCTTCTCGCGCAAGCAGACCCTGCAGCCGGTCGAGTTCGATGTCGTCGAGGCGATGAACGACCTCGCCAACCTGCTCCGGCGCCTGATCGGCGAGACCGTCGAACTGACCATCGAGCAGGCCGACGACGTGCCGCTGATCACCGCCGACCGCGGTCAGTTCGACCAAGTGATCATCAACCTGACGGTCAACGCCAGGGACGCCATGCCGGGTGGCGGCGCCGTCACCATCAGGACGTCCAGGGCCGTGGTCGATGCCTCCGTGCAGCGCGGCCACGACCTGATGCCGGCCGGGACCTACGCCCTGGTCGAGGTCATCGATACCGGCGTCGGCATCCCCAAGGAAAACCTGGAGCGTATCTTCGAGCCGTTCTTCTCGACCAAGGAAGTCGGTTCCGGCACCGGCCTCGGGCTGTCGACCGTATACGGCATCGTCCATCAGTCGGACGGTTTCGTTTTCGTCGACAGTGCGCCGGGGGAAGGGACCACGTTTTCCATCTACCTGCCGGAACGCGTTGACGAAACCGGCCGCGCCGCCGAACGGTCCGGCGAGACGGAGGCGGCGGCGGTGCACAAGGCCGCCGTCGACGCCGACCTGACAGGCCGCGGCACGGTGCTGCTGGTTGAGGACGAGGACGCGGTCCGCATGTTTGGCGCTCGGGCCTTGCGCAACAAGGGCTACACCGTCCTCGAGGCAGAGGACGGGGAGGGGGCGCTCGACGTCATCAACGAGGCCGAAGGGCGTATCGACCTCATCGTTTCGGACGTCGTCATGCCGGGCATGGACGGCCACACGCTGGTCAACCTGGTCCGCCACGAGGTGCCCGACGTCAAGGTGATTCTTATGTCGGGGTACGCGGAGGACGTCTTCCGCGACCAGATCGAACGCGACGACACCATCCATTTCCTCGGCAAGCCGTTCACGTTGAAGGATCTTGCCGGCAAGGTGAAGGAAGTGATCGAGGGGTGAGGCGGCGGCGGGCTAGCTTTTCGCCTGCTGGGCTTCGTGATACCCGGTGTAGAGCTTCTTGCTGCGCGTGAGGTGCGATTTCATGGCGGCGCGGGCCCGTTTGCTGTCGCCGTCGACGATCGCCTCAAAGATGGTCTCGTGTTCGGAATGGACCCGCTTGAGGATGGTCAGATCCTGCGGAATGTCCGGCGCCAGGATGTGGAGTTTGGAGTGCGGGATGATCTGGGCGCCCAAATGCTCTTCCAACTGGATGAAATAGGGATTGTGAGAGGCGTGGGCGATGGCCAGGTGGAACCTGAAGTCCGGGTTGACGAACGCGTCGGCGTCGAGCGCGTTGGCCCTTAGGTCCTCGAACTTTTCCTTGAGGTCGGCGATATCATCGGCGGTCCTGTTGGCGGCGGCGAGTGCCGCCACTTCCGGCTCCAGGGCGAGGCGCAGGTCGAGGATGTGAAGGACGTCTTCCATGTCCTTGGGGTCGAACGGCCTGAGGCGGTTTCCGGATTGGCCGGTGACGAAGGCGCCGACGCCTTGGCGGGTTTCCACGATTCCGTCCGCCTTGAGCCCGGAAATGGCCTCGCGGACGACGGTGCGGCTAACCGCGTAGCGTTCGATCAGTTCGTTCTCCGACGGCAGTTTGTCGCCCGGCGCGAAGGTCCCGCTGGCGATCAGTTCCCTCAATTCGGAGACCAGTTGCGTCGAAAGGCTTTGCCTGCGCTGCAGTTTCGTCGTCATCGTATTCCTGGCCAATCCCTTCGATTCGAAATGTGCTTGCCGAGCCGGATCGGACGCTAGCATAAGCAAGGCCCGCTTAACACCCGACGCGGCGCCCGCTGTTTCAGGTTATATTGAAGTCAGACAGCGGGGGCAAAAGCGTTGTTGCCGAAGGCTAGCTTGTATGACAACATAATGTATGATAATATACTACCTCTTAAGCCAACCCGCAACCTATCATTCATTAGGGGAGTGAAAATGTTCTGGAACTGGAAACGCATGCGGACCGCAACCGCCGTTCTGTCGGGTGCGGTCGTTTTGGCGGCAATGACAGCCGCCAGTGTCCAGGCGCTCGAGTTGAAACTCGGCCACTACGCGCCTGAATCGCACCCCGGCCACAAGGCAACCATGATGTTTGCCGACGCCGTCAAGGCCCGCACCAACGGTGCGGTTACGGTGAAGGTCTACCCGGCGCAAAAGCTGGGAAGCCCTCCTGAAATGCTCGAGCAGAACATCCAGGGCACCCTGGATATGAGCCTGCCGACCCAGGGCGCGCTCGACAAATACGACAAGGCCTTCGCTGCCGTGATGACGCCGTTCGCCTACGACGACTATCAACACGCCTGGCGCGTTCTCGACGGTCCGTTCCTCGATTGGGTCGGCCCGCGCCTGGAGAAACAGGGCCTCGTCTTCCTGTCCAATTGGGAATGGGGTTTCCGCAATGTCACCAACGGCAAGCGCCCGGTCAACAGCCCGGCCGACATGTCCGGCCTGAAAATGCGCACCCCGCCCGAACTGCAGTTGCAGGCGGCCATGGAAGCGGCGGGAGCCGTCGTCACCAAGATCTCCTTCAAGGAGTTGCCGTTGTCCCTGAAACAAGGGGTCGTCGACGGTCAGGAAAACCCGCTTTCCGTCATCTACCACTACAAGCTCTACGAGGTTCAACCGCACCTCGCGATCACGCGCCATGTCTACAATTCCATGGTCCACGTGATGAGCACCAAAGCCTGGGCCAAACTGACCGATGCCCAGAAAGCCATCGTCCGGGAAGAAAGCAAAAAGGCCGGACAATGGTTCCGTGACAACATGGTCAAGGAGGAAGAGGGGCTGGTCGAAAAACTCAAAGGCAAGGGCATGAAGGTAACCTTCCCCGATCGTGCCAAGTTCCGCGCCCTGATGCAGCCGGCCTACAAACGGATCGGTGAGTATGCCGGTCAGGAAAACATGGCCACCTTCTTGAAGATGGTCGAAGCCGAGCGCGGCAAGTAAGCGCACCTTGCCGCGGTGAGGATTGGGGAACGGAGGCCGGATCGTGCTGACCATCGCTGTTTTCGTCGGGTTGATCAGCCTAGTCTTGATCGGTGTTCCGATAGCGGTGGCCATGGGCCTGACGGCGCTCGTCACATTTGTTTTGCTGGGCGAATCCTTCGTCCTGCCGATCATGGCGCAGCGCATGTACTCGGCGACCACCGGGTTCACGCTTCTCGCCATCCCGTTCTTCATCCTCGCCGGCAACCTCATGAACACCGGCGGCATCACGCGCCGCGTGTTCGCTTTCGCCTTGGCCCTGGTCGGCCACCTGCGCGGCGGGCTGGGGCACGTCAACGTCGTCTCCTCGATGATCTTCTCGGGCATGTCCGGAGCCGCGGTCGCCGATGCCGCGGGTTTGGGCCTGGTCGAGATGGAGGCGATGACCAAGAACGGCTACCCCAAGGACTTCAGCGCCGCGATCACCGCCGCGTCGTCGACCATCGGCCCGGTGGTGCCGCCGAGCATCCCGTTCGTCATCTACGGCAGCATCACCGGCGTCTCCATCGGCAAGCTCTTCCTCGCCGGGTTCATCCCCGGCGCCCTGATGGGCCTGGCCATGATGGTCGGTGTCTATTTCGTTTCCAAACGGCGCGACTTCCCGATGCGCGAGCGGGCCTCGATACGGTTCCTGTTGTTGACCTTCAAGGAAGCGGTTCTGGCGCTCTTTATGCCGGTGATCATTATCGGCGGTATCCTGGGCGGTCTGTTCACGCCGACCGAAGCCGCCGTCGTCGCCTCGATCTACGCGCTGATCATCGGCGGCTTCGTTTACAGGGAGATCACCCTCGCCGACCTGCCGACGATTCTGTGGACCAGTATCGAACAGAGCGTCAAGGTGCTGTTCATCATCTCGGCGGCCGGCTTCTTCGGCTGGATGATGGTCCACCAGAGCATCCCGGAACAGGTCATCACCGGGCTGACCGAATTCACCTCGTCTCGAGTGACCCTGCTCCTCGTCGTCATCGCCGTCCTGATCGTGCTCGGCTGCTTTCTTGAGGGCATTGCGGTCCTGGTCATCACCATCCCCGTATTCATGCCCCTGATTGCCCAGTACGGGATCGACCCCGTCCAGTTCGGCGTCATCATGACGCTTTGTTCCATGCTGGGGCTGTTGACCCCACCGGTCGGCATGAGCCTCTACGCGGTTTCCAGCATCAGCGGCGTGCCGGTCGGGCGGCTCAGCGTCGAGCTGTCGCCCTACCTGCTCGGCATCTTCATGGTCCTGCTGCTGATTAGCTTCGTCCCGGAGATCTCGCTGTGGCTGCCCAACCTGCTGCTGCCCGATTGAGGTGAGGGGACCGAACGCCATGAAAAGCCCGCTTCAGAACCTCGATTTCATCGTTGGATCCAGCCTGAGATGGTTCTGCATCCTCAGTTTTCTGGCGCTCATGGGGGTCCTGAGCAGTGTCGTCTTTATTCGCTTCTGGCCGATTGCCAAGTTGAGTTGGTCGGACGAGGTCATCGAACTGCTGATGGCCTGGATCGTCTTCATCGGCGCCGCCGCGTTGTGGCGGGAGAACGCCCACTTCCGCATCGAAGCCATCCTGAGGGTCTTCGAAAGGCTGAAATACGGGTGGCTCCTCGGCGTCATCGTCGAGGGCCTGTCGGCCGTGTTCATCCTGCTGTTTACCTATTTCAGTTACGACCTGACGATTGCTGCCGGCGACGTGTCGCCGATCCTGTCCCTGCCGCGGCCGATTTGGTACGCGGTGATGCCGATCAGCGGCGCCATCATGGTCGCCTACTCGTTCGCCTACGGCGTCCAGATGACACGCCATACCTTCGTACGCGAAAAACCGGCCGTCGCCGCCTTTAAGGCGCTTGACGACGGTCCCGGGACCCGTGGGGACGGAAAAGGAACCGCATGAACCGACTCGCTCACATTGGATATTGTTGAAAGGAGACCACCATGACCACGACACCCGCCTACAAGGAAGCGGATTTCAATTTGGACGATTTCAAGCCGGTCGAGAAATCGAGGTTCGTCTATACCGTCGAAGACATTCCGCTGGTACCTTTGACCGAGGTCTCGTCGACACGCTTCGTGGCCAGTGACCGGGGGCTGTTCAGCTTCATCACCAACCCGCCGGGCGCGACCTTTCCGTTGCATTCCCACGAAGCCGAGCAGGTCCTGATCATCCTCGAGGGGACGGAAGAACATATTTGCGGTGATGAACGATTCCTGATGAAGGCTGGAGACGTCTGCATTCACCCGTCGAACGTCATCCACGGCGGCAAGACGACGACCGGTTTTCGCGGCATCGACGTGTTCCTGCCACCGCGCGAAGACTATTTGGACTTGATGCGTCAACATGGCCTGCCGACCAATAACCGAGATTCGCTCTAGGCTCGTCGGTTTCCTCCCTGTACCGGCGCGCCAGCCTCCTCCGTTCCGTCGTCATCGATGGAACGGGGGAACGGCCGGCGACTTCGCGTCGCCGAACCCGGTTTTCGCTCTAAAGAGGTTTGAGGGCCCGATGCCAAATTGTATGATTACCTGTCATATGATAACTTGTGCGGTGAAGTTGGTTGGCCTGATTCGACGCCTATTCACCGATGACGAGTGGTGTTCAATGCGATTGCCTGACAAATGGGGCCGTCGTTCGGGTTCGTCTATTCCGTGGTTTTTCGCCGGACGGAATGCCGCGGAGATCTTGTGAGGACAAGCGATGAGTGAAACCTATCCCGCCGTTACAGCCGATCCCGGCGTTACCCGACAAGTGTTGAGTGAGCGGCCTGAACTAATGGTCGTGTCGTTCACTTTCGAGAAAGGCGCCGAAGGAGCCCTGCACCGGCACCCCCATGTTCAATCGACCTACGTCAGTGCCGGAGAGTTCATTTTTACGGTCGATGGCGTGGAGATGAAGTTGGTCCCGGGCGACAGCCTGATCGTCCCGTCCAATGCTGAGCACGGTTGCCAGTGCCTCGAGGCCGGCACCCTGATCGATACCTTTACGCCCCGCCGAGACGATTTCCTTTGAGAGGTCCCGAAATGCTGAACGTCGTTACACGATACGCCATTCACGCGGAGCACGCGAAAGGAATGGATACAGATGCCCTGCGCGAGAACTTCCTGGCCGAGAGCCTGTTTGTCGAAGGCGAGATCAATCTCGTCTACACACACTATGACCGAATGGTACTGGGTGGTGCCGTGCCGGGCTCGGGTGTGCTGACCCTGGACCACGTGGACCAGGCCGGCACCCCGAGTTTCCTCGACCGCCGCGAGATGGGCGTGGTCAATATCGGTGATGCCGGCACCGTGTCTGCGGGCGGAGAAACCTGGTCGCTGAACCGCGGCGACGTGCTCTACCTGGGCAGCGGATCCGGCCCCGTGACCTTCGAGGGCGCCGGCCGCTACTACCTCGCCTCGACCCCCGCTCACAGAAACTTCCCGAGCCGCCTGATCACCATCGACGAGGCCGAAAAGATGTCGCTGGGAAGTTCGGAGACCTCCAACCAGCGGACGATCAACCAGTTCATCCATCCCCTGGTCATGGAAAGCTGCCAACTCGTGATGGGCTATACGGCGCTCGAGGTCGGTTCCGTGTGGAACACCATGCCGGCCCACACCCATGACGGCGCATGGAGGCCTATCTCTACTTCAACCTGGACCCGGACGCTCGCATCTTCCATCTCATGGGTGAGCCGACGCAGACCCGCCACATGGTTCTCGCCAATGAGCAAGCGGCGATCTCGCCGCCATGGTCCATTCATTCGGCGGCGGGCACGTCGAATTATACCTTTATTTGGGCCATGGGTGGCGACAACGTGGACTACACGGACATGGATTTCGTCCAGCCCGGCGAAATGCGGTAAATGGCTGGAAAGTCTACGAAAACCGACCGCAAGGGAAGGGAAGCATGAGCACAAACCGATTTGACCTGTCCGGGAAGACGGCAATCGTTACCGGGGCCTGCCGGGGCCTCGGCCAGGGCATGGCGATCGCGCTCGCCGAGGCCGGTGCCGACATCGCCGCCGTCGAGCGGACACCGAAGGAAGGGACCAAGGCCGCCGTCGAGGCCTGCGGACGCAAATTCCACGGTATCGAGGCCGACGTCGCACGGGAGGAGGCGCCGGAACGAATTGTTCAGGAAACGCTCGACGTCATGGGCCGCCTCGACATCCTGGTCAACAACGCCGGCATCATCCGCCGCTTCGATACCATCGACCTGGAAACCCCCGACTGGGACGACGTGATCAACGTCAATCTGTCGGCTCCCCTTTGGCTGTGCCAGGCGGCGGCGCGCCACTGGGTTGCGGAAGGCAAGCCCGGCAAGATCATCAACATCTGCTCCATGCTGTCCTTCCAGGGCGGTATCCGGGTTGCCGGCTATACGGCCAGCAAAAGCGGGCTGTTGGGATTGACGCGGTTGCTGGCCAACGAATGGGCCGGGAAGTCGATTAACGTCAATGCCATCGCACCCGGATACATGGCGACCGACAATACGGCCGCGTTGCGGGCCGACGAAGTGCGCAATGCGGAGATCCTGGGCCGCATCCCGGCCGGCCGCTGGGGTGATCCCACCGATCTCGGCGGGGCCGCCGTGTTCCTGGCGTCGTCCGCGTCAGACTACGTGCACGGCACCGTGGTCCCGGTCGACGGCGGGTGGCTGGCCCGTTAGGCGCCGACGGCAAAGTACACGTGTTTATCGCTTTTGGGGCATGTGAAATGATGCCGCTACGACATGGCATTCATTGGGTGACTTGCGGAGGTGACGATGGGACCCATAGAAACTAAATCCGCAGAAGATTGCCGTTACGACATCCTGTCGCTTGGCGAAATCATGATGCGGCTCGACCCGGGCGAGGGACGCATCCGCACGGCCCGGCAGTTCCGCGCCTGGGAAGGTGGCGGCGAGTATAACGTCGCGCGGGGTCTCAGGCGTTGTTTCGGCCTGCGAGCCGGCGTGGTGACGGCGTTCGCCAACAACGAGGTCGGACTCCTCATGGAGGACCTGATCCTGCAGGGCGGCGTCGATACGTCGCTGATCAAATGGGTCGATTACGACGGCATCGGCCGCACCGTCCGCAACGGGCTCAATTTCACGGAGCGCGGCTTCGGTATCCGTGGCGCCGTCGGCTGTTCGGACCGTGGCAATACGGCGTCGTCCCAGTTGACGCCGGGTGACATCGATTGGGACCATGTCTTCGGGACCCTTGGGTCGCGCTGGTTCCACACCGGCGGCATTTTCGCCGCCCTTTCCGAGACCACCGGTCCGGTGGTCATCGAAGCCGCCAAGGCGGCCAAGAAACACGGCACCATCGTCTCCTACGACCTCAACTATCGGCCGTCCCTGTGGAAGGGTTTCGGCGGCCTCGACAAGTGCCGCGAGATCAACCGCGAGATCGCCAGGTACGTGGACGTCATGATCGGCAACGAGGAGGACTTCACGGCCTGCCTCGGCTTCGAGGTCGAGGGCGTCGACGCGAACCTCGCCGACCTCGAGGTCGGCGCCTTCCAGACGATGATCGGGAAGGCGGTGAGCGAGTTCCCCAATTTCAAGGCCACCGCGACGACCATGCGCGGCGTCAAGACGGCGACCGTCAACGACTGGGGCGCCATGTGCTGGGTCGACGGCGCCTTTTACACGGCGACCCAGCGCCCCGGCCTGGAGATCATGGACCGGGTCGGCGGCGGCGACAGCTTCGCGTCGGGCTTCATCTATGGTCTCATGGAGCTGGGTGACCCGGCATTCGCCGTCGAATACGGTGCGGCGCACGGGGCCTTGGCGATGACGACGCCGGGGGATACCACCATGGCGTCCCTGAAAGAAGTGGAAAAATTGGTCGGCGGCGGCGGTGCTCGCGTCGACCGCTAAGCGGAGAACGTCAATGTTGGAAGACCTGCTCAAACGCCCGATCATCCCGGTCATCGTCATCGAGGACGCCGACGACGCCGAACCGCTGGCCGAGGCGCTCCTCGAAGGCGGCATGGACGTCGCCGAGGTGACCTTCCGCACGAAGGCCGCGGCCGCGGCCATCGAACGCATCGCCAAGCGGTTTCCCGAGATGCTGCTCGGTGCCGGCACCGTGCTCACCGTCGATCAGGCCAACCGGGCCATGGCCGCCGGTGCCACCTTCGGCGTGGCGCCGGGCCTCAACCGGCAAATCGTCGAGCATTTCCGGGAGGCCGATACGCTGTTCGTGCCCGGCGTCATGACGCCGTCGGACATCGAGCAGGGCCTGGCCTATGACTGCGGGCTCCTCAA
>Ga0066187_1000193_pt1 | contig 24397 bp, 24 predicted proteins | sample WorMetexBAHAMAS1_FD_58706 | JGI IMG/M metagenome (GOLD analysis project Ga0066187, IMG submission 58706) | Marine gutless worms symbiont microbial communities from Max Planck institute for Marine Microbiology, Germany - Inanidrilus exumae... | ecosystem: Host-associated > Annelida > Digestive...
AGGAAAAGTGTTACCCGATTTTCCTTTGAATTTGTGTCATAATTAGCGATGCTGCACAATATAGACCTGTTCCGGATAGTCTTCGACAAATGCAAAGTGTAGATCAATCAGATTCTCGATTTTCGTGAATTGCTCTGGAGGGTCAGGTTCCAATGCCGCCAGCCGAGAAAAATATTCTATGAAGGTCTCCGCCAGGATGTGGGTAAACAAACCATCTTTGTTCTTAAAATAGTAATAGATTACCGGCTCAGTAACATTGGCCGCTGTGGCAATCTCATATGTAGTAGTTGCATCATATCCTTGAGATGCAAAAAGTGAGATGGCAGATTGAAGGACTCTCTCCCTCCTACTCATATCGGGTCTCTTGCTGGCATTGTAAGTTTGTGAGAATGGGATCAAGTGGTACGAAACAAAAATAGCAAACACTATAAAACACAAATTGTCAATACCGACTGTTTTAATTAAAAAAAGTGTTACTATGATTCATACGCGGGCAACGAGGTGGCTTTTTGATAGGAAGAATTGGGGACTCTAAAGCCTGAGAAAGTTTTCCCGGCCAATTATATGAAGAATGAATTTACTGCTACGAGATTGCTACACAAAGACAAAAGGGGCATGACCTAAAGATCATAACCCCTTGAATTTACTGGTACGCCCGGCCCGATTCGAACGGGCGGCCTACGGATTCGAAGTCCGGCGCTCTATCCAGCTGAGCTACGGGCGCATATTTCAATAACCGATGTTGCCCTGCCTGCGGCTTTACATGCCGATCAGGCTCAATGAAAAAGACCATTGCAGAGCGTAAGATGCTGCAATGGTCTGCAATTTCAGATGGGGTGAGTGATGGGACTTGAACCCACGACCACCAGGGCCACAACCTGGTGCTCTACCAACTGAGCTACACCCACCATCAAAGCTGCCGTCTACAGATCATATGGCGTTATTTCGATCGAAATCCACGGCACTGAACGGCATTGTCTAACAGCTTGAACGCCATATTTCAAGACAAATATTCCGGTTTTTTGGTAATGCCATAGACAAAAAATACGATACGACTATAACCTTTTGAAATCACTTGCGACACAGAGTTGACTGCCCGGTTCTCACCCACGGGGTGTATGGAGATGAACCGTTGCCAACGCTTAATGTTCGACAGTTTCCAGGACAGGTTAAGGGTTGAAATGGAAAGGATAGATGTATATGATTCTTCTTGTCCAATCCAAATTTTCAATAGGAGCCATACCGCCTGAATCATGTTCCCCGGTTTTGAAAAAATAATTGAGCAGCGCATCAAGGAGGCACAGAAAAAAGGGGCGTTTGATGATCTGCCCGGCAGCGGAAAACCCCTCAATCTTGCAGACGATGCCAATGTGCCCGAGGATCTGAAGCTGGCCTACAAGATGCTTAAAAATGCAGATTGCGTACCGCCTGAGATCGAATTGAAAAACGAAATTCGCCGCACCGAGGACCTTTTGGCGGGAATGAAGGATACGACCGAAAAATACCGCCTGATGAAAAAGCTCAATTTCCAGATCATGAAGCTCAATGCCGTTCGAAACGGACCGGTGGAGTTTGAAATTCCGCAGCAATACTCCGACAAGCTTCTGGGACGGCTGGAATCCGGTAGGGCAAGGCACGGAAAGAAATAACCCATCAATAGACGGATGCCATGGCCTTCGAAAAACTAAAGGGGGGATTTGACCTGACCAAAGGGGTCTTTCTCGCCTATTTTATTCTCATTTTGCACGTTTTACTGATCGTTGCCCTGGGCTTGGTGGTCCTGTTTTTCCGCGGTTTCATCAGCTACATGATTTGGATTTTTCTCGGCGGTACCGCGATCTTGCTGCTCTCCGCATACTATTTTTATAGACGCATGAAGACGGAGGGAAAAAACCTCGAAGACCTTTTGAACTCACAGGCCTTCAAGGGCAGGGCCGTCGAAGTTTCCCTGCTGGGGGGGTTGGCCTCCTTAAAGGTTGGGCAGCCGGAGGGAGTTCCTGCTTTAGAAGCCCAGGTTATCGAACCGGTCCATCAGTTGGAAGATCCGGATTCGATCCGCACCCGTGAATTAACCGAGCTGGCCCGGTTGTTTGAAAAAGAATTGATCACGCTGGACGAATACAATATTGCCAAGCAGCGTCTGCTCAAAAGTGCATAGGGTTTAAGCCATTTATCGGTTGTTTACCCGGCATCGCCATATATCTCTCAACACGCCCATAAAATAAAATGAGCCCCAATGGAGAGCAAACCATGAACAAACTCACACTGGCGCTTCTCAGCGGTGGGGATTCCTCCGAACGGGAGGTTTCATTAAACAGCGGCAACCAGGTATACGAGGCATTGGACAAGGACAAATACAACATCGTCCGGTACGATCCTAAAACAGACCTGCCCAGGCTGATATCGGATGCGGACCGGATCGATGCGGCCCTGATCATCCTGCACGGACCCAACGGAGAGGACGGTACGGTCCAGGGACTGCTGGATCTGCTTAAGATACCCTATCAGGGTTCGGGTGTGCTGGGCAGCGCCATCGCCATGAACAAATTGACCTCCAAACAGCTTTATGAAAGAGGCGGGATTCCGGTCCCTCCGGATATCGTGGTTCATCACGGGGATCGAATGGATGGAAAGATGGTAACCGAACGCCTTGGCCTGCCCGTGGTCGTCAAACCTGTAGAGGCCGGCTCCAGCGTGGGCATGACCATCGTCCGAACGGAGGGTGGGATGCAGGCGGCCCTTGATAAGGCGTTCGAACATGGCCGCACCGCTCTGATCGAGGCGTACATCGAGGGGATCGAGTTGACCTGCGGGGTCATGGGAAACGAGGAACTGGAAGCCTTTCCCCTCATCGAGATCATACCCGACAAAGACCACGAATTTTTCGATTATGAAGCCAAGTATACCGCAGGGGTGACCCAAGAGATCTGTCCGGCCCGCATCGACGACGTCCTGACCGAAAAAGCACAGTCCTACGCCAAGATGGCCCACCAAGCACTTTTCTGCGTGGGATACAGCCGGACCGATATGATCCTCAAAGAAAGGGACATTTATGTCCTGGAAACCAACACCATCCCCGGCATGACCGCCACCAGCCTGCTGCCCCAAGCGGCCAAGGTGGGAGGGTACTCCTTTACCGCCCTTTTGGATCGGCTGATCGAACTGGGGATTGAAACCCATGAAGACAGAGTCCAAAAATAGGCAATTACACAATCCGAAATGCCGTGATTTCACGCGCCCGGACCATTTACCATGATCTTAAGATTAGAAAACAGGAGAAGAAAAACCTATGTCTGCAAATAAAGATCGTATACCGCAGGTGGGCATTGTAATGGGAAGTGACTCGGACCTCCCGGCCATGGAAGCAGCAGCGGCCATGCTGAAGAAATTTGATATCACATACGAAATGACCGTAGCATCGGCCCACCGGAGCCCGGAAAAAGCCGCCGCCTTCGCCTCAACGGCCCGTGAAAGGGGCGTTAGGGTCATCATCGCAGGTGCCGGGCATGCGGCCCATCTAGCGGGTGTTCTGGCTGCACACACCACCCTTCCCGTCATCGGGGTACCCATCGATTCCTCCTGTCTTCAGGGACTGGATGCGCTGCTCGCCACCGTCCAGATGCCGCCGGGGATTCCGGTCGCCACCATGGCCATCGGAAAGTCGGGTGCAAAAAATGCCGGTATCTTCGCCGCCCAGATTCTGGGGGTGTCGGAAGAAGCGATAGCAGGGGAATTGAGAGGGTTCAAAAAAGAGATGGCAGAAAAGGTCGAAGAAAAGGCGGAAAAATTAAAGGGGCTGTAAAATGCCCGATATTTTAACGATCGATCCGGCACATCCCCGGCCGGATGCCATCCGAGTCGCCGCAGATGTGATCCAGGGCGGCGGAACCGTGGTATTCCCCACCACCGGACTTTATGGTATCGCTGCAAATGCGGAGAATCAGAGTGCCATAAAGCGGGTTTTTGATATCAAATGTAGGCCGGCGGAAAAGCCACTCTCCATATTGGTTGAGAACATTTCAACTCTTAAAAGTTCGGTTCGAGCTATTTCATCCACTGCAGCCAGCGTGATGAAACGCTTATGGCCCGGTGGCGTTACTCTCATTTTCGAGGTATCCCCTGCCCTGCCATTGGCCCTGACCGCCGGTTCCGGCAAAATCGGCGTGCGCGTACCCCTGCACCCGGTAGCGGCGTCGCTTGTGAAAGCGGTCGGCGGGCCGATCACCGCTACCAGTGCCAATATCTCCGGCAGGCCAGGTTGTTCGGATATCAGGCGACTCGATCCAGAGATCTCTGAAAAGGCGGATCTGATTCTCGATGCCGGCCCGCTGGCAGGCGGTCCCGGATCCACTGTGTTGGATGTCACGACAGATCCTGCCAGGGTCCTACGGGAAGGTACTGTATCCGCTGCATGCCTTCGCACCTTTAGCGAAGTGTGTTTTCCACCGACCGTTTCGGGTAATTCGGTTTGATCTTTTATTGACTAATGGAGAGGATTCTCATATAAGTCCCCAACATTGCCGGAGTGGTGAAACTGGTAGACGCACGGGACTCAAAATCCCGCGAGGGCGACCTCGTGTCGGTTCGATTCCGACCTCCGGCACCAAGAAATTTAAAGGGGGTTACTCTGTCTGAGTGACCCCTTTCTCATTTGGAATCATGCCACGCTGATCATTTGGTAACCGTATGAATACCTCCCTTTAGGTGGATACAATTTCTCAAGTCATCATTTAATCTCCAACCAGGTCAATTCTGGCAGGTTTACAAAATACAGATAAAGAAGCATAATAAATTAAGACAACCTTCTAAGGTTAGAAAAACGGCACGCCAATTGCGTTTAAAAAGATGATCACAACCTGATGTAAAGGATGGATCACAAAATGAAGTATTCCCGGTTATCGATTTGGAAGGCGGCATCGATCATCCTGATCGCCGTCATCCTCCCCACAGGTCCAGCAGCGGCGTTTACCGGACCTGAATCGATCATGGGATTTACCACCAGCCGCACGCAGCATCAATATGCCAATGAAACCCCGGGCTTGCGATTCGTCCTTTCTGCATCGGAGGATCCTTTCGCTTTTCGAAACCATATCAATGAACCGAATTGGCGAAACACCCATCTCAGCATGACCTGGCGGACCGATCCCGCAATCTGGCATGCATCGGTTCGGAACCGAGACGGAGATGTTCACACTGCTTTGGGCGGGGTGATGGACCGCGTCACTGTTTTGGCACATTTCGGCGACAGTGAAGGGATCCTGTCGGAAAGAGAAGGCATTGACGGAATTTCCCCTAACTTTTTTCACGGTGCCGTTTCCACGCCATTTAGTTACACCGGTCTTGCATTAGATTACCGTTGGTCTGAATCATTGGCATTCAATGCCGGAACCCTGGTGATCGAGTCGGCAGGATACGCGGATCGCTCGGTGTATTTCGGCGGATTCGATTATAAGGGGTTCAGGGGGGCTCTCTACGCCGTGATGCGGGGAGACGAGGCCGCAGGTTACCGAATCGCGGCGGCATACCGGTGGCCGTCTTTTGAAATCGGCTACCAGGAGATGTTCTCCGACACCGAGGCCTGGTGGCGGGAGGTGGGATTTTCCTATTCCGGCATTGACACCATCGGCAGCCTCCGTCTCAACATCGGGACCGGACAAAATAATCTGTACGAGGAGTTTTCCGATACACGGGTCACGCTTACCTACTCCATACCGCTGGGGTCGGACAAAAGGGGAAAGCACCGTGAAAAACAGGTAAGGGCAACCGATGAGACAGAAGGACTGGCAGTTTCCGAAAGCCGGCTCAGTGTTTTGGCAAAGGGCGGTCTCAGTGCTGCCGGGACGGGGCTTGCCTTAAGTTCCGGAAACGCCGTCATTGATGCGGCTCCGCGATTTCGTGACCAGAACGCTGCGGCCTATGACATTCTGGTCCGCTGGAATCCGGTGTCCATTTTGAACAACAGGGAATACGGCAGTACCATATACCGGAACCGGGACGGATCGTATTCCGCCAGCTACATCGTGGTCAAAGGAACCTTTAAATCCGTCACTTTCAATCCCCACAGCCTTGCACCCAACGGAACGACCGCCACGGCAAACTGGCACACCCACGGTGCCGACACGCCCGGATATCAAAATGAAGGGTTTTCTCCCGCAGATATCCGGTTTGCCAACTACTACGCCGTGGACGGATACCTCGGTACCCCATTGGGCCGCATGTTTCTCTACGATTTCCCGACAGACAAGATCTACCAGTTTGTCGACGTTACGGAAAACGAGTTTATCCTGCCGACTAGTATTGATTAGCCATTCACTGTCTGTTTCAAATATTCAGGCAGAATGTCGTACACATCGATGGGTGACTGGAGCGGGTGCCTCCGGTCGATCCGAAGGGATGAATCGGCAAGTTTCGGATCCCCGACATCGACGGGATCCACCTTTTGTACCAAGGTATCGCCGTGGTGGTCGGTAAAGGGGAGCACAATGGGCCCTTGGCTCTCCAGCACATAGGCCATCTGTCCGTTCTGAAGCGTGATGACGCTGCCCGGCGGATGAATCCCGAGAATTTTGACAAAAGAATGGACCACGAACTGAAGCATGTGATCCCGGTTTGCGTAGGTGCGGAATATTTCGGTCACCACCCGAACGGGGTTGGATGCCTCTCGATAGATCCGCTTGGATGTCATGGCATCGTAAATATCCGCCAGCTTGCAGATCTTCACATAGGGCGGCACCTCGATGGGCATCTTGTCTGCGGGGTATGCATTCTGCTCCCCGCTGAAAAGCGCACTGTGATGGTACATCACGCAGTTTTTCACAAATGGATTGGTAATCCGGTTTTTATCAAGAATGGCCAGTCCGTTTTCCAGAGAGTGGCGCCGTATCAGGTCCAGTTCATCTGGATTCAGCGCCCCTTTTTTGTTGATGATCTCATCGGGCACCATCACCATGCCCACGTCATGCAGAAAAAAACCAAGGGCAATATCACGGATCTCGTTGGGAAGATAGTATATGAAGGATGTCTGTGACAGCGGCATCTCCTCATCGATGGTCTGCATGGAAAAGTTGAACAGACTTTTGTTGATCACTTCGCTGAAATGGTCGTTGAACCGTTTGAGAATCGCGGTGCCCATGGTGCAGACATTCACGGAGTGGTTTTGGATATAGTTGTCGTGCTTGAAAATCTCTGCGCTGAGGTAGGCAAAGGCGGATTCGTTCTGAGTGATCAGGTTAAAAATATCATCGATGGTGTCATCCACCTCGCGGATATCGAACTCGCCGCCGGTTTCCCGGATATCCGTCAGAACCTTATCGATCTTTTCCCTTGCCTTTTTGTGCTTAACCTGAGCTTCCTGTCTGACGGCGGTAATCTGATCCAGCCGATTCACCACCTCCGGCTTCACCCGCGGTTCTTTTTTTGATTTCTCCGGCTGGGGGGCCTCGACTGCAAGGGAAATGGGATTTCCCTCACTGTCCCAAAGTCCGCCATGGGCACCCGGTACGATGGGCACCTCGGACAGGCCATTGTTCTTGAGCATGAGCAGGTGATTGACATTGGTGATGCGTAAATGCCGCTGTATGAGTAGCGCTCCGCTTTGGTTGTATACGTTGACCCCCGTCCGGACAGCCCCTCCATTACTGACGATTTCGATGAGGGAATCGATGGCAACCGTTTCTTCACTCATTCCGGATCTCCGATAATTTCTATTTATATGAAATGGTTACCACCCTTTTAGGGTAGACCTCCTGAAATTGCAAGACAAAATGTTAGGCCACGTTACGGGTTCCATAAGGATTCCGACCATCTACTGCAAGAAGAAAAAAAGAGTTGACATGCCACATTGTAGCATTGTATAAAGAGGCCAAATTGGGAGTACCATCTCCCTGAAGCCTATTTACCTTCTGCTTTACTCACTTCCCCCGTAGGCGGTCTATCCCTCCATAGGCCGCCTATTCTTTTTTCTAAACGCCGGTTGACTTCGGATACCCGCTATGGCTCCGATTCGTACCCGCCAAAGGATTTGCAGTTCGCTTAAAGGTATGTTATCCATAAAACCGGCATCATACTAATATTACTATAAATTATTAATTACGGAAACCGCTGTGGGCTTCTCCCTTCAATCCTTTTTTAAAAATCGACGACAGGAAATCATTGAGGAGTGGGTCTATCGGTTGAAATCGGAAGTGGGGGAGCAATACGCCGCCAGAAACCGCAGCGAGCTGTATGAAACCGTCACCAATGCCTACGATGCCGATGTCAGAGCACTGATCGAGGATGATTACAATCCGATCAACCGGTTCATAAACCACATCACGAAAATGCGACTGGATGCGGGGTTTCTGCTTTCAGACGTTCAGAAGGCCTTCGAACTCTTCCGGAGCATCGTGATCCCCCTTTTGGCCAAGGAAACCTCTCTTGAAGAATTCTCGGAGGCCATCATCCGAATCAATCGCTGCCAGAGCTATACCAACCACCGTTTCAGTGACTATTTCCAATCCATGCATGAAAAAAAGATCCTGGAGCACAATCGCCGGCTGGAAGAGAAAGTCAAGGCGGGGACTACCGAGTTGAGGGAATCGGAGCTGAAATACAAAACCCTGGTGGAGGAAATCAACGACGGCTATTTCGTAGTACAAAACGAGGTGATCGTGTTTGCCAACAATGCCTTTTGCCGGATGCACGGATACCGTCAGGAGGAGGTGATCGGAAAGGAATTTTGGTACTTCGTCTCCCCTGAAAACCGTAAGGAGGTGATGGAGGCGGACCTACGACCCGACGTTGAAAAAATGAGGGGAACACGCCAGTACCTGCGTCTCAACAAAGACCACAGCCGGTCCCCCACAGAGATGCTGTCCAAAAAGACCCGCTACGGCAATATGCCATCCAGCATCGGCATCTGCAGAGATATCACGAGCCGCGTCGAAATGGAAAACAAGATCCGGGAATCGGAGCGGATGGCGTATATCGGCCAGATCACGACCTCCCTTTCCCATGAGATCCGAAACCCCCTTTCCGCCGTCAAGCTGAATCTTCAGATCCTAAAAAAAAATCCGAACATCGGGAGCGATAACGATCAGCGCCGGATCGACATATCGGTCCGGGAGGTCAATCGACTCGAGAATATATTACAAGACCTGCTGGATTTCGCGAAACCGCTTCAGTTGAAGCCGGGTTGGCACGAGATCAACCGCATACTGACCACCTCCATTGAATTGCTCGAGATGAAGTTCAAGGAGCAGCATATCTCCATTATCGCCGACCTAGATCCCTTGTTTCCGAAGATGCAAATGGACCGTCAGAAAATGGAGCAGGCGTTTATCAACATCCTCCTGAACGCCCTGGAGTCATCGCCCCGGAATGGTGCCATCGAGATCACATCCGCCCTGAAAGGCGATGGAGATCAAATGGCGGAAGTCATCATCGCGGATGAAGGCAGTGGCGTACCCACCGCTCATCTTTCCGATATCTTCAAGCCGTTCTTTACCACCAAAAGTCGGGGAACCGGTTTGGGATTAAGCAACGCAAAGCGAATCATCGAAGCTCACGGCGGCCGGATCCGGGTCCAAAACCGAGATCCCAGTGGCGCATTTTTCAAAACCACCATCCCGGTAAGTGATCATTATGAGTAAAATCCTGTTGATCGATGATGAGCAATCGATTTTAGAATCCCTAGATATGTTTCTCAGTGAAAAGGGACATACCGTACTAACAGCCGATAATGGAAGGAACGGAATCGCCTGTTACCATGAGCTGGCCCCGGATATCGTCATCCTCGATATCCGGCTGCCCGACTGCAGCGGAATGGACCTGCTCAAGGAGATGCAGGAGAGGGAAAACCCCGCCAAAGTGATCATGATCACCGCTTTTCAGGATATGGAAACCACCATCCAGGCCATGAAGCTCGGCGCCTACGACTATGTTCACAAGCCATTGGATGCGGATAAGATTGAAAAAACGGTCAACCGGGCACTCCACACCCTGAAAATCGACCGCGAAACCCCTAAAGCCGGCGACCTGGCCAAACCGCCGAACCCGGAGGTGATCATCGGCAAAAGTGAGCAGATGCGCCGGATTTTCAAGACGATCGGTCTTCTGTCGCAAAATCGCGCACCGGTCCTGATCCAGGGAGAGACCGGGACCGGAAAGGAACTCATTGCCCGTGTCATTCACCGCAACAGCCTTTTCGATAAAGAACCTTTCGTCACCTTCGACTGCTCCGCCATGGTGGAATCCTTGATGGAAAGCGAACTTTTCGGTCATGAAAAGGGGGCGTTTACCGGTGCCGCCTATGCCAAAAAGGGGAAAATCGAACTGGCCGGCAACGGCACCTTTTTTATAGATGAGATCGGAGAGCTCCCACTGAGCCTGCAGGGAAAATTTTTGGGGTTTCTCCAACGCCACGAATATATGCGGGTCGGAGGCCAGCAGGCATTTAAGGCCCGCTGCCGGATCATCGCCGCCACCAACCGGGACCTGGCGCAGATGGTCCGGCAGAGACACTTTCGCCAGGACCTCTATTTCCGGCTTCGGGTGGTCATGATCCAGGCGCCGACGCTCCAGGAACGCCTTTCCGATATTCAGGATCTGGTCAACCATTTCCTCCAGAAAATCAATTGGGAATTGGGCACGGACATTTCGAATCTGCAAAAAGGGGTGATAGACCGCCTCATCCGCCACCCGTGGCCTGGCAATGTCCGTGAGCTAGAAAATGTACTGGTGGAGGCCGTGGTACGTGCAAGGGGCAGGGTCATTCTACTAGAAGAGATAGAGGATATTTTGTCATCCAACCGCCAGATGGCAAAAACAGGCCTGTCGACCTACTCCCTACCGCACATGGAGCGGGAACACATTCGGCAGACGCTGACTCAGTTGCAGTGGAACCGTTCCGAAACTGCCCGTTTGTTGGGAATATCCCTGCCCACGCTGCGCAGCAAAATTAAAAAGTACGAGATCACACCGCCAGCACCATCCCAAATGCCCAATCCAGAAAAGAAGCGGTGAAAGTTATTTTCACCCCCTGAAAGATTCTTTCCACCCAATTCCTGCACACAAATGTCCATTTTCCGTGAATTATAAACTAATTGTATTTATAATCAGGTAATTAGAATATTTTAAAATCAGATTCTGTAATGGCACGCTATTTGCGGATTATAAATATGATTCATTATCTAATTTCCCCTTAACGAATATGACCGGTTTTAAATTGGCGGTTTTACCCGGAAACCATCCAAGTCGGCCGCCTTGCCCTTCAACAACGAAATCCCGATCACTATCGGAGCGGGTGACACAGGTGGAAATCAAAACGCTCAAAGACAAGGAAAGGGAACTTCTTCTGGAAGTCCTGACCAAAACCAGCTGGAACCTGGAGAAAACCTCCCGTTTGATGCAGATTCCCGTCTCGGAAGTCCGTCAAAAAATTCGCGAGCACGGGATGACAAAGCCGGATTCTCCCTGACCATATCACCCTTATCGGTTCATTAACCAAAGGAGGAAAAAATGAAAGCGACGCACTGGAAATTTTTCATGATTCTATTGGCTGCAGTATCGTTGGTTTTGCCCATCGGCAGCGCATTTGCGGAAAAACCGATCGTGATTGGCGCACCGCTTTCCACCGCTTTTCTCTACGGCTGGGATGCGGAAAGAGGCATCAAGCTGGCCATCGATGAAATCAATGCGGCGGGCGGCGTCAAAGTCGGTGGTACCAAACGGCCCTTTGCGGTGGAAGTCATCGACACGCGGGATCTCGAACCCGGAGTCCCGGTCAGTGAAGCGCTACTGGCTGTGGAAAAACTGATTTTGGATAAAAAGGCCGATTTCCTGGTAGGGGGGCCCGTTCGTTCCGAAGCGGCCCTGGCTGCCATGTCCCTGCTATCCAAGTATAAAAAAGTATCCATCGTCACCACCGGTGTGCTGACGCCGAAATACCATGCCATGGTGGCCAAGCAGTACGATAAATTCAAATACTGCTTCCGTATCCACGGCGAGGCCAAACAGCTCGTTGGAGAGATGTTTGCCAATTTCGCGGCCCTCAAGGAAAAGCATGGCTTCAATAACCTGTTTATTATTGCCCAGGACGTATCCCACGCCCGTGGCGCCGCCAACATCATGAAGAAGATCGCCACCAAAAAGGGGTGGAATGTCACCGGCGTTGAAATTTATCCCACCGGCGCGACCGATTTCTCCCTCGGTCTGCTCAAGGCTAAAAAGACCGACACCGAGATCATCAACATCTGGATGGACATGCCAGAAAGCGCCATTTTGCTCAAACAGTGGTATGAGTTAAAGATCCCGGCCCTGCCTTTTGGGTCCACGCTAGCCGCCGCGGAACAGCCAGGATTCTGGAAAGCCACCGATGGCAAGGGCGAATTTACCCTTTGCAATGTGGTCAACGCGGGTAACGCGCCTTCAGACGCCACCCCCTGGACCATGAAATTTTACAAGGCCTACACGGACAAATGGGGGGTTGAACCTGAAGGGCTGGGCACATCCAGCAGTTACATGGCCATATACGTTCTCAAGGACGCCATCGAACGTGCCGGCAGCCTGGATTCAGACAAAGTGGTTGCTGAACTGGAGAAAACCGACGTGATGGGCGTCTACGGCAGGCTTCGGTTCGATCCCAAAAGCCATCAGGTCATCCCAGCCTCAGATCCGAAAGAGGGCGCGGTGGGCAGCATCCTGCAGTGGCAGGACGGGAAACGGGTAGTGGTATACCCCAAGAGCATCGCCAAAGGCAGCATTCAACTCCCGCCCTGGATGAAAAAGTAAAAAAATGGATATCCTAATCTATGGAACCATCAACAGCGTGAAGCTGGCGCTGTTGGCCATGGGATTCGCCATGGTGTACGGCGTCAGCCGGCTCCCCAATTTTGCCCATGGGGCACTTTATGTGCTCAGCGGTTTCGTAACCTGGGTGCTGATCAATACCCTGGGGCTGAACTATCCGGTGAGTATCCTTTTGACCCTGGCTGCCACAGGCCTGATCGGGGCCCTGTTGTACCAGCTTATCCTGATCCGGATCCGGGGGATGGAAATCTCTGAGATCATCGCATCCTACGCAGTGGGGTTGGCGATCCTCGAAGGGCTTCGGTGGGGGGGATTCAAAGGCATGACCTACACCCTACCGGCGTTTGTCGAGGGGACCGTCACCATCGCGGGAATCCCCGTGGACTATCAGCGAATCCTGGTGGTCGGCATTGGTGCCCTTGTGGTCGGCATGTTGTGGCTATTTACCCGTTACACGCGGGTGGGCCTGGCACTGAGGGGAATGGCGCAGGATGAGCGCGCTGCCATGATGCTGGGTATCGATTCCGATCTCATGGCCGTTGTGGCCATGGGCTTCGGATCGATGCTGGCAGCGCTGGCGGCGATCTGCCTTTTGCCTTTGGGAAACATCGTGGTGGAAGCCGGCTATAATATCCTGATATTGGCCATTGCCGTGTGCATCGTGGGGGGCCTCGGAAGCTGGATGGGTGCAGTACTGGCGGCCTTTATCATAGGGTTTGCCCAGATCCTGACGGTGAGGTACTGGGGGGCGCATTATCAAACGGTGGTGGCACTGCTGGCCATCATCGTGACCCTCATCGTCAAACCGTCCGGTCTTTTCGGCCGGCAGAAAGAACTGGAGGAAAGGGTTTAGCCGTGACAGAAAAGGAGCGTCGTAAAGAAAGGATCGACCGCGGTATCAAAGTGCGAACAGACGGTATTTACGCCATGATGTCATGGCGAGAACTGTCCTATCTAAGCCTGCCCCGCCTCTTGCTGATCGGAGGGATGCTGAGCCTGCCGCTTGTACTTCCCGGCATGTACTGGCCACGGGTCATCACCATCACCTGCATCTACGCCCTTTTGGCTCTGAGTTTCGATTTTTTGGCCCATTTTGTGGGATTGGTATGCTTAGGAGGCGCCTTTTTCGTTGGGACCGGAGGATACCTGGCTGCCATTTTGAACACCTCCTTCGGGTTGTCTCCTTATTTGACCGTACCACTTGCCACCATCATGGGCGGTGCCCTGTGCACCCTGCTGCTGCTGCCCTGCTTGCCGCTGAGGGGTGTCTATTTCGCCATTGTAAGCCTCATGTATCCGCTGTTCTCCATGCGGGTGATCGAAGCATTGGACATCCTGGGCGGTACGGACGGTATTATGGGTATCGACAGCTTCAGCAACCGGTGGGTCGAGCAGTATTTTGTCCTCGGGGTGACCCTTTTGTTCCTGTTCGGCATCCGTCGGCTGGTCAATATGGACATCGGTCTCGTATTACGCGGTGTCAAGGACAATGACCAGGCAATCCGGGCCTCCGGTATGAACGTTACCACCTACAAGGCAATGGCGGTGTTTATCTCCGCTGCAATGGGATGCCTCGGAGGGGCGTGTCTGGTCCATATCTACATGTGGTCGGGCATCTCCCAGTTCGCCCTGGATTTTTCCATTCTGCCCATCGCCGCCACTGTCATCGGCGGCGGGGGCACACTGGTGGGTCCGGTGATCGGATGTTTTATCCTGGTGCCGATCTCCGAACTGCTCCGGGACTTCGGAACCCTCAGGATCGTATTCTACTCGGTGATCCTGGTGGGATTTATCGTCTTTAAAAGTGAGGGGATCATGGTCTACGGCAATCGTAAATATCATCAGTTTGAAAGGTGGACCCGGCTATGAGCGTGGAACCGATTCTGAAAGTGGACGGCATCACCAAGTTTTTCGGCGGTATAAAAGCGTTGAGCGATGTCAGTTTCGATCTACGCGAAGGAGAGGTGCTGGGCATCATCGGCCCCAACGGATCCGGGAAAACCACCGTGGTGAATTGCATTACCGGATTTATCAAAAAAACCTCTGGCCGGGTGTTATTCCGGGGAAGAGATATCAGCGACAAGCCCCCGCATAAAATCGCGGACATGGGCATCACCCGGACGTTTCAGATCATGCGGCCCTACTACAGCCTGCCTGCCTATAAAAACCTGGTCATCCCCCTTTTCTCACCGCGGGCCAAACGCACCGGCGGATGGCGGGGCGGGGGCAAGCTCGGGGATCGGAATACGGTGGGAATCGATATTCTGGAGGAGATCGGATTCGAAAGGGATTCCTATGTCCCCTACAAAACCGCTTCCACCCTGCCCACCGGTTATCTAAAGCGCCTTGAACTGGCGCGATGCCTGGCTTTGAAACCGGAGATCATCATCTGCGACGAGGTGTTCTCCGGTCTTAGCATGAGTGAGATCGCCAGCATGGTGCCGCTCATCGAGCGGCTGCAGATGGACGGTATTACGCTGATCATGATCGAACACCGATTGCGCGAACTCTTTCGGGTGGCCAACCGGGTCATGGTGCTCAATTTCGGAGAAAAGCTGATAGAGGGCAAACCCGATGACGTAATGGCGGACGAACGGGTAAAGGAGGCTTACTTCGGCTCCCAAAAGGTCGAGGAGGTGATGTCCCATGCTTGAAGCCACCGACTTGATGGTTTTTTACGAGAACATGCTGGCCCTTAACAATATCAGCATCCAATGTGATGAGGATCGGATCGTCGGAGTGTTCGGTGCCAACAGCGCCGGAAAATCCACACTGATGTATACCCTTTCCGGCATTATCCTCGATATTCAAAAAAAGGAAAAGATGGCCGGCGGCGAACGCATTACCGTCATGGGGCGGATCAATTACCTCAAAGAGGATATCTCGCTTTTGAAACCCAGTTTGCGCGCGAAAAAGGGAATCGTATTGTGTCCCGAACGTCGGCGCATATTCAAGGAAAGCAGCGTCCTGGAAAACCTTCGCATCGGCGCTTACCTGGCCACCGCCGCCCAGGCCAAACGGACCCTGGAATACATTTTCACCCTTTTCCCCCCGCTGGCCAGGTTGAAAAACCGGATCGGCGGTTTTCTGAGCGGCGGCGAACAGCAGATGCTGGCCATCGGGCGCGCGCTGATGGCCCAGCCTAAAATACTACTGCTGGACGAGCCGTTGCTGGGGCTGAGCCCGTTGATGCAGGCGACTTTGATTCAGGGAGTAAAAAAAATCCGGGACGAAATAAAAATTTCGATCATTGTCACGGAGCAGTACGCCAGACCGGTATTTCCCATCGTCGACTACGCCTACATATTGGAAAACGGCGCGGCCGTAATGGAAGGTAACCGTGATGAACTGATGGACAATCCCGATGTCCGCTCCGCTTATTTCGGAGTTGAAGAATCCTGATCTACAGGAGCCAGTTTCAAAATGTTTCAGTTTGTTCAAGGTCAAAGAGGGCGAAATTTTTAACCACAGGAATACATAGAGTATTTCGAGGATTAAAATATGAGCCCGACGCAGAGATTGGGCAAAATGGGACGTTTTAAAATTGGCTATTTAATCAAAAGAGCTTATCGATGAATACTGATACAAAAACTCCTGCCGATGAATTGACCTTCAGCCGTTTCGACCGGATGAGTGAAACCTATCCCAACCGGTCCGCTGTGATCTACCTTGGTGAGCACTTCTCTTTTGCCCGGCTGCGGGATTTGAGCGAACGGTTTGCCGGATCCCTGGCCGACATGGGGGTCAAAAAAGGCGACCGCGTGTTGATCTATGTTTCCAACTGCGTTCAATGGGTCATCGCATTTTTGGGCATCCAAAAGATCGGTGCCGTCCTAGTACCGGTATCCCCCATCTACACGTCCCATGAGATCGAATACATGGTCAACGATTCCGGGGCGGAAACGGTCATTTGCCTGGACACCAACTTCTGCTACATCAAGGAGATTATGGAAAGGACCGGGCTCAAGCGGGTGATTGTCACCAATCTGGTGGATATGCTCCCGGCATGGAAAAGGGCACTGGGGGTTTTGTTCGATCGGATTCCCTCCGGGAAAGTGATCAAAGGACCCGCCATCTTCTCTTTCAAATCGCTTCTGAAACACTCTGGGCTGAAAAATAAACCTGAAATCGATCCCATGGCGGACCTTTCCTATCTGCTGTACACCGGCGGTACCACCGGTTTTCCAAAAGGGGTGCCGGGCAACCACGCCGGTATGACCTCCTATGTCAATGATGTCACCGACGATGTAGCAGGCGACCGTCTCATCGAGGGGGGGGACGTTTATATTGCGGTCAATCCCCTGTTTCATATCATGGCGCTGGGGCTTTTCATGTCCCTTGGCCTGAACAAGGGCAATACCACCGTCCTGATGCCGGTTCCGCAAGTGGATGCGATCCTCGAATGCATCCAGCGTTATGGCGTGCGCTGGTTTCTCGGGGTTCCCGCCCTGTATCGAATGATCCTGGAAAACGACCGGGTGGACCGGTATGATCTAGCTTCCCTGAAATACTGCTTCTGTGGTGGAGATGTACTGCCGGCGGAGGTGTTCAAGCGCTGGAACGATCGCTTCGGCATCTCCATCTACCAGGTGTATGGCTCCACAGAGGTGGGACATGTCTGTTACAGCCGCATCGACAAACCCCCCAAGCCCGGCACGATCGGTCTGCCGCTGGGAAGCCGGGAATGCGTCATCGTGGATCCTGAGACCTTAGAACCGGTTTCCGCGGGCGAAAGCGGCGAATTGCTCGTCTCCTCTCCATACACCATGAAAGGATACTGGAATAAACCCGAGGAAACAGAGAAAACCTGCGTTACGATCGATGGCAAGGTTTACTGCCGTATGGGCGACTTTGTCAGCCGGGACGAGGACGGCGAGCTATTCTACATGGAACGTTCCGCAGATATCATCAAACACAAGGGATACCGGGTCTCGGCATCCGAAGTGGAGGCTGTTCTGCAGGATCACGAGACGGTCATCGCCGCCTGCGTGGTGGGGGTTCCCGACGAAAGGGTGGGAGAACGCATCAAGGCCATCGTGGTATTGAAGGAGGATGCCCGCGGGGTAGGCGGCTCCGAGCTGATCAAATGGTGCAGCGAACGGATGGCTTCCTACAAAACACCCAGCTATATCGAATTCAGAGACATGCTCCCCAAATCCAAGGTCGGGAAGCTGCTCCGACGCGAGGTCAGGGATGAGGAGCGCCGGAAATTGTCAAAAAAGGCATAGCCCCTTCACTCCTCCCCGGCCCCTTCTACATAGGTTTTGCCGCATTCCTTACACCGGCCATCCGGTGCGATGACGCCGATGCAGTTGCCATCTATGCACAGGGTACGATTCTCCCATTCCAGATCCCTGGAAGACTTGTGTCTGCTCGATCGGGCAGATGACTTTGACACGACCTTTGGAGAAGCGGCCCCTTCGGCTTCCGTCGCAAGGTCCTCTTCCGGTTCTGGCGCTTCGGGCACCGCAACCGCTCCTCTCGGTCCGGTCAGCCCGCACTCCTTGCATCGGCCGTCCGGTCCGACGACGCCGATGCAGTTGCCGTCGCTGCACAAGACGCGATTTTCCCATTCGATATCGATCTGCCGTGTTTTCCTTTTTTCAACCATGCTCCCACCACCATTGTTGATCGGGTCCCGTTACTACCGCCCAAACCCCGGATACCGCGGAGATCGCGGTCCGGTCCATGTTACGCGTCGAGCTGATTCATAGTTCAGGCTTCCGGGTAATTGCAAGCATTTCTTGCGGGGTCATAACCGATGGGAGACATGGTTGAGGGATAGGGGTCCGCAAAAAAATAAGGTTTCCCTGAAATTGCGAACTTATTTTTACCCAAACATTAGGGGGAGGTCCTTCTCTCCGGCATCATCCGCCGATCGTAAAGCTGCTTGAAATCCGGATCCGCAAAGCGGGGATCCTCGTATTGACGGCGTTCGGCGGAGATCCTTCGGTCCCGATGGATCTCCGCCGTATTTTCCTGGATGTAAGATTCAAGCTGATAGGCCTGGTAAGTATTCAGTTTACCGAACTCAACGCACCGGTTTCGGATGGCTTTTCCCCCCGGAATGTGGCTGACCTCTTTATCGGAGATGGTTTTAAATGGAATCGGATCTACTTTGACATCATCCACCGTCGCAGAGATGGCGAGTTCATCGCTATCGAAAGTACGGTTTTTATCCTCCATATATTGAACCGCCAGACCCCCCATACTGATGTCGACGATGGGCCCGAATTCTACGAGTTTCGGCTTCCCGAATTCGAGCAGTCGGGTTTTTCTCAACAGAACGATGCCGCTGCCCTTAACCTTGAAGCGTTTCCATTTCCTTCTTCTCACGGCCGGTTTATTCATGGTTCTAGATTTCCCGAAAGCAGGATAAATGTTTCACGGACGGACACACGTTAAACGAATACGGACAAATTGACCCATTGTGAAGCAAGAAGCATGCCTGAAAGCAAATGATTTAAGATCCGTCGGGATTACAGCCCATTATTGCCGTTTTAAGCCTGCGGGCTTCCGCAAAATGTGCATTTTAATTCATAGTTCTATAGATTTTTTTTCACATTCGCCGGAATGGCGGTATCGCGGGGAGGGGGTAAGGGGGCCGCGAGAAAACGGCACCCATAAATGGTGGGTGCCGGCTCACGAATATGTCAGGAACGCATCAGCTGGGAGATCCGCATGATCGCTTCATTCATGTTGTCCAATCGCTTGATGAGAAGTTCGATAAGATAATCCTTGATCCGGTTGCTTATCTCGGGGCTGAGACTGTTAAAAAACTCATTGTCCATTTGAAGCACGGTCACATTCTCTTTGGCGACAACATTGCTCTGTCTCGGCTTTCCCGAGACCCAGGACATTTCGCCGAATATCTCTCCCGGACTCAACTTGGATAATCTGATATTGGTATCGGCCTGCTTTTTGGTGATGAGGCAGCCGCCTTCAATCAAAAGAAACAATGTAGTGGAAAGATCCCCCTCTTTGATAATCAGGTCGTCTTTTTCATAATGCTTGATGGGCAGGTCCATTTCGACAAACGCGCGAATCTCTTCATCGGTGAAGGTTTTAAAAAGGGGAACCGTTTTGATCATTTCATAGATCGACATCATCAATTCCTTTCAATATGAAAATGAGGGAAGTCTTTATTCATCGGCATACTATACAATAATGCACTGCAAACCGCCATAGTAATTTACCAAAGCGTCTCAATTATATCTTTCTTTTCCGGTACCTTTCATGATATCTGCTCAGCCCATGAAGCTTTTGAGAAAAATCAGCCGGCAATTCATCAGGCCACCCATTTTGATGATACTCCTGCTGACCGGTTTCATCTTTGAGTTCCTGGTCACCTTTCCTTTTGCCCTGGCTTATTATATCGATACCTGTGTTGCGGGAAAGGGCAGATCCGTGATGCCCAACGTCCCCGGGCAAGACCGGCGTAAAAACAGCTTCTAATCCAGACGGACGATGCGGCCCTCCACATTCGCACGAACCGCACCCCGGGTGCGGATGGTATCGACAATCAATTCTCGCAGGGGAGACCCGGAATTGTACCGGGGTTTGCTTTTAAACACGCTGTAGCCGTCTCCGCCAGCAGCCAGGAAATCCGGCACGGCCACTGTATAAACGGCATCCGGATCAAGCGGCTTGTCATCTGGACCCACCGTGACTTTCTCCACGTTTTTCCCCCGTATGGTGATCTTTGCCCCCGATATCTGCAAAAACCCCCCGTCCTCATCCGCCCGGGTTCCATGGACGGATCGGGTGAGCGCCTCTTTCACGTGGGCGCCTTTCAATTCCAGCAGCACGATCTCATTGGCAAAGGGCATGGTCTTGAAGACATCTTCAAGCCGGATGGGACCGACATCAATGCTGGCGCGGAGCCCCCCGCTGTTGACAAACGCGATATCCGCACCGGTGTGGATCCGGACAATGTCGGTCACGAGGTTTCCCATGTTGGTTTCCTCGTACCGCACCCGATTCCGATCGGCATCGAGGAATGTATCCGCCCGGCCGATCACTTCCTTGAATTTTTCGTCCAACTGGGCGTAAAAGGGGCTGATCAGGGCGTCAATTTCAGGGTCTGGGTCTATCTTTGCCGTAACCGGCAGGTAAGCGTGGCGAATCAAGGTTGATTTACCGGTGGTCGGGTCCACGGCGAAATCGGCCCGTCCGAGATATCGGCCCTTCTCAAAGGCCTGCATCACCGGCACCGGACCGACATGTCTGATGGGTGACATCAGGATCTGGTCATGACCGCCGATGATGGCGGTTAGTCCGGGCAACGCCTTGGCAACGGCACGATCGGTCTCGTGCATGCTGTGTGACAGGAGCAAAACCGGTCCTTTTCCCTTTTCCCTGTCATAGACTTGCCTGACGGCGCCGACCGCGTCGAGAACCGCCAGTCTTCGCACATTGTCCGGCGCGGTCGTCGTGAGCAGAAGCCGGGTGGTGGCGCCGATCACCGTAACAGACAGGTTGTCGGTCAATTTGAAATTGGCAGAAGGTGCACACAACAGCTTGCCCGAATCCTTCCAGACAATATTGGCACTCAAAAAGGGGAAGTCAGCCCGCTTTCTCAGTTCCTGAAAATTTGTCAATCCGAAGTCGAATTCATGATTGCCCACGGTCATGGCATCCACTCCCATGGCATTGAACACATCGACATCCGGTTCACCTTTAAACACCGTTGAAAGAGGAGTGCCCTGGAGAATATCACCGGCCAAAAGAACCAGAGTCGGTATCCCTTCCGCCCGATTTTCCGAGCGGATCGACTTGACCATGGCGGCCAGCCGGGCCATCCCACCGACCTCCACTTTCCCCTTGTCGGTCTTGACTTTAAAGGGGGTCAAAAACCCGTGGACATCGTTGAAAAACAGTACGGTAAACGCACGCGGGGCCGGACCCTGATTCCCGGCCGAAACCGATACGCCCATAAACAACAACGCCACAGCAACAGCAAGGGCCACTTTCTTGGAAAACTTTAGAGCGTCGATAACCATCTCATACCTCCAGATAGGATCCGATAAACCGACGGACGTCGTTCTTGCCATGATAGATGCCAAAATGACCCTCGCACAGGATCTCCGCATCAAACGATACCATTCGTCGAAGGGATTTGATATAGGACGTTCGATCGGACAAAAGAGAGGGGTGCAGCGGGCCATGCACATCCTGGCCGAACAGGACCTTTTTGGAATCCACGGTGGCCAGATAGACCACCGATCCCGGTGAATGTCCGGGGCAGAAGATGGCGGTCATCTCGCCGTTTCCGATGGTGAACCTCTCCGTATCCCCGCGGATCTGATCATCCACAACAACGGGCGTCATCACGGCACCGTACCAGGTAGCTGCCGTAACGGTGCTATCGCCGTTCGCCAGGTAGGGGGCCTCCTTTTCATGGATCACAATGCGGCAGCCATACTGCTCTCGGATCGCGGCACACCCGCCCGTATGATCGTAGTGACAATGGGTCAGAAAAAGGTATTTGATGGCCACATCCGGAGGAATCACCGAATCGATCCGGTTTACCAGTTGCCCATGCCCCTTCCCGGTTCCGGCATCGATAAGAGCTGCCTCATCGCCAAACCTTACCAGGTAGATCCCGGCGTCCCCCGGTGCCGTCAGCGTCTCTCCCCCCACCTGCCACAGATTCTCTGAAATTCTCATCCACATGGCTCCTTTTCAATGGGAAAAGCCCACAGATGCGGTCTGCGGTATCAATACCAAACAACTTCCTTTTTTTCAAAAAAATTGTTATGTTTCCGTTTTATCTGCCCGGGCGCAGCAGGCTTACTTTCAAATGGCAGATAGAACGAAAGGAACCCTCTTTCATGAAACAGAAAACAGGCAAGATCGGCCGTAACGATCCCTGCCCATGCGGCAGCGGGTTGAAGCATAAACGCTGCTGTTATGGAAAGCCCGCCATAAAACCGGTCATCGACCTGGAAAGCCGGTATTTGAAAAAACACGGCATCCGACTGAAAAAAACGGCCGATATCAAGGCGATTAAAAAGGCGGGCCGCCTGGCTTTGAAAACCCTGGATCTGGTGGAAGCCAATCTAAGGCCGGGAATGACCACCGACGAGATCAACACGCTGGTCCATGAATTTACCGTCAGGCACAAAGCGGTTCCGGCCCCACTCAACTACCGCGGTTTTCCCAAAAGCGTCTGCGTGTCTGTCAATGAGGTGATCTGTCACGGCATTCCAAACGGTAGAGTTCTCAATGACGGCGATATTGTCAATATAGATGTCACCCCTATTCTGGATGGGTTTTATGCGGATGCCAACCGCACCTATTTCGTGGGATCACCGAATTCCGACGCAAAAAAAATCGTCCGGGTGGCCGGTGAGTGCCTCAAGGAGGGAATCGCCAGTGTCAAACCTGGCAACCGGCTCGGCGATATCGGCTGGGCGATCCAGAAGACCGCGGAAAGCCAGGGATGTTCGGTGGTCAGAGAGTTTGTCGGACACGGCGTGGGATTCGAATTTCATGAGCCGCCCCAGATCCTGCATTATGGCAAAAGGGGGGACGGTTTGAAACTGATCCCCGGCATGGTATTCACGATTGAACCGATGATCAACCTCGGCAAGCGTTTTTTACACGTGCTTAAAGACGGCTGGACCGCCGTCACCGACGACCACTCCCTTTCCGCCCAATTCGAGCAAACGGTGCTGGTAACCGAAACCGGTGTGGAGAGCTTGACCCCCTATGAGATTTAGCCCTTCTTATGAGTAAAGAATCCCTACTCGGAGGGTAGGGTTTTGATAATCACCAGAGGGGATTTGCTTTGTTGGAATTTCATTGATTTATTAAAATTCCAAATATCAAATTCCAAATATAAAAAGCAGGCGCGAATCCTCGGCAGAAAGGCGTGCCTGCTATTTATCGCACGGTATTCGGATCAGATCTCGCAACCGCTTGGCTGATACTCCGGATTCTGCGTCTGGAATTCCAGGGGCGTGACCGAATTGACCATGGGCAGCGCCGCCAGTTCCGCCACCACAGAATCCGGGATCGGCGTGTCGGTGGAAAGAAAGATCACGTTCAGGTCTCCGGTCTCCTCCTCTCCCACCTGCATCTGGCCGATGTTAATACCATGATCGCCGAGGGTTTTGCCGATGCTGCCGATGGCACCCGGTTTGTTGATATTGTAGATCAGTGCCGTGTGACCGCAGGGCACCATTTCCAGCCGGAAATTGTTGATTTTTACCACCCGGGAATCCCGTTTTCCGAAGATGGTTCCGGCCACGGTGCTGGTGGTTTCCGAGGTGATCACTTTGAGGGTAATCAGGCTCAGGTAATCCTCCGTATCGGTGCTCGTGGTCTCGGTAATCTTGATGCCCCGCTCCTTGGCAATGACCGGGGCATTGACGAAATTGACATCCTCCCGGATTAGGGGTGTCAACAGGCCTTTTAAAGCCGCCGTGGTAACAGGCGAAAGGTCGAGACCCTTAAAATCCCCGGCATATTCGATCACCACTTCCTTCAGGGGCCCGGAGGCCAGTTGCGCCTGGAGGGTGCCCATCTGGTCTGCAATGGCCAAAAGCGGTCCGAGCTGCGCTAAGAGGTCGCCGGTCACCGACGGGGTGTTTACCGCATTGATCAC
>Ga0066187_1000194_pt1 | contig 24225 bp, 16 predicted proteins | sample WorMetexBAHAMAS1_FD_58706 | JGI IMG/M metagenome (GOLD analysis project Ga0066187, IMG submission 58706) | Marine gutless worms symbiont microbial communities from Max Planck institute for Marine Microbiology, Germany - Inanidrilus exumae... | ecosystem: Host-associated > Annelida > Digestive...
TCTCCACCCGCTTGATGGAGTCGATTCCCAGATCGGTTTCGATGTCCATCTCCATGGAAAGCATCTCCGGGGGATAACCGGTGAGCTGACTCACCACCGCGAGCAGGGTCGAAGCTGTGTCCCCGTTATCAGCAGATGCGGCCGCTTCATCCGAATGGCGATTCCCATCATGGGCCGGTTTGGCGGAACGGCTGCCGATGGTTCCGGTCATATAATCGGAGATCTGTCCGAGGGTTTTGAGTTCCCCCATAATTTCCGGGGATACCGCCGGCAGGTGGGGCATTTTTTCTTCGAGTTTGGATAGAATCTCCACTCGTTTGATGGAATCGATCCCCAGATCGGTTTCGATATCCATCTCCGGCGAAAGCATTTCCACGGGATAACCGGTCAGTTCGCTCACCACGGCCAGCAGTACCGTCTCGATCTCCCCGGATGCTTCTGCTTTTGTGTTTTCCCCGTCATCCGCCAACGGCGCCGTGATGTCCCGGGTTTCGGGAGCAGAACCGGTTTTTCCTGTTTCCGATCGTTCAACAGATGGGGTTGCCAAACCGCGGCTTGTCGGGGTAGCGGTGTTTGGATCTGTCGTGTTGCTGGCAGCGGAAATGTCTGAGGTGGCAAGCCGGGGTTCCAGTGAATCTGTATCCGACAGGTCGATACCCGGCATTCGGCCCACCCGCTCCATCATGTGGCGCAGGGTGCGGCTGGCCTCTGTTTGACTCTCTAAAAACTGTTTATGGGCCTCGGCGGTCTGCAGCTGCAGGGCCTGCATCGATTTCAGTCCTTCCCGAATCACTTTAAGGGCCTGTATCGAAGATTCGGGCCGGTCATGTTTTTCTTTCATGGATTCACGGTCTTTTTCATTGGGTGTCGGGATGTCTCGTTTCCATTGTTGGGTGACAGATCTTTCGATCTGGGCCGGTCCCTTCGCCGGAGGGAGGGGCATCTTTCCGCCGGCTCGATCGGCTTTTGTTCGGTGGACGGGCTTAGGCGTTGTTTCAGTTCGGGATAATGGGGACCGATGGTCTTGCGGCGCCCGATAATTGGCGCCACAGATCGGGATACGCATGCGTTGCCGGACCGGTTCTTCCCCTGTCTCCTCCCACCGGTTCAGGTCAACCGGATATCCTGCTGCAGACAATCGGCACAAGGTCTCGGCCAGATCCTGCAAACCGGAGCCTCTGCCGGCGGAACGGTCCAATGCCATGACGCTGGCGGGCCGATCTTTTAAAATGGTACGGATCAATCCGGTCAGTACGTTCTTTGGCCCCACCTCTACGAAAGTGCGGATCCCGGCATCGAACATGTTCTGGATCTGTTCCACAAAATTCACCGGGTGGACGATCTGATTTCCGAGTAGGTCCCGCATCGCTTCGGAATCGGTGGGGTAGGGGGTAGCCGTGGTGTTGGCATATACCGGGATTTGGGGAACTTCCAGAGCGACGCCTTTCAGAACTTCCCTGAAAGGCTGTTGGGCATTTTTAACAAACCGGCTGTGAAACGCCGCCGAGACCGGCAGCCTGACAGTTCCAAAGCCCATATCTTTGCATCTCTGCTCTGCGGTTTGAATGCCTGACATGGGTCCGGATAACACTCCCTGATCCGGGGTGTTCCGGTTGGCCAGCGCCACTTCCTCTATATCTGCGATGATCTTTTCGATGTCAGGCAACGGCGCTTTGACTGCCAGCATGCCGCTGGGCTCGGTAGCGTTTTCTTTTCCGGACTTGGCCATCAGGCGACCTCTTTGGGCCGAAAGATGGGAAAAGGTCCTTGGGTCCATGCAGCCGGCGGCATACAACGCGGACAATTCACCGAAGCTGTGACCGCAGACCGCATCCGGCTCAATGCCGAATCGCCGGATCGCCTCCAGCATGGCCAGGCTGACAGCGCCGATGGCCGGCTGGGCGTTCTCCGTTCTCTGGAGCACCTGTTCCTGATGGGCCCTATCCCGGCCGTTTTCGGTGAATGGCGGATAGATTGCATCGCTGAGGCGTTCCGGCTCATCCAGAACCCCCTCCGCAGTTTTAAGAATTTCCACGGCATCGGGAAACACACAGGCCAGATCGCGTCCCATCCCGAGATATTGGCTGCCCTGACCCGGAAAAACGAATGCCAGTTTCCCTGGTTTGTCCGGTCCCCCGAAAAAAACGGCGTTCTGGCGGAACGTGGGATCCGACACAAATTGCGGTACGGCATCCGCGGCTCGTTCCAGCGCCGGCTTCCAGTCCGGTGAGCGGTCCCACGGCGTTTTCAGCGTCAGCAGCAATCGGAATGGGGCCTTCTGGTCAAACCGTTCACGGCTTTTTTTCAGCCGAAATGCCCATTGCCCGATGTCGGCATTCGGTTCGATCTCTTCTGATAACGCTCGAATTCGGCCTGCAAGCGTCTCGGCATCGGCTGCGGAGAATGCCGCGATCTCCACGGATCCGTCCCATGAAATTCGGGACTTTTCCTTACGATACTCCTCCAGCACCATATGATAATTGCTGCCGCCGAAACCGAACGCACTGACGCCGGCCCGCCGCGGGTGCCCGTTGCTTGAGATCCAGGGACGTGCCGTGGCGTTTAGATAAAAGGGGGTTTTTCCCAAACCCAGTTTGGGATCTGGGTCCCCGGCCTTGAGGGTGGGGGGCAGTATTTTGTGGTGCAGGGCCAGAACGGCCTTGATCAGACCTGCCGCACCCGCAGCCGCTTTGGTATGGCCGATCATCGATTTCACGGACCCGACGGCGCATCGGTTTCCGGGTTTCCGGGAACCGCCCAGTACGTCGCCCAGTGCGTTGAATTCGACGGTGTCCCCCACCCGCGTTCCGGTGCCGTGAGCCTCTACCAACTCCACCGTTGCCGGGTCCACGCCCGCTGTGTCATAGGCTCTTTTCAGCGCCTTTGCCTGACCTTCACGTCTCGGGGCATAGATACTTTGCGCCTTGCCGTCGCTGGCAGCACCCATCCCCCGGATGACGGCATAGATTCGGTCCCGATCCTGTTCGGCGTCTTGAAGTCGTTTTAAAATCAGGATGCCGAGCCCTTCCCCCAGCACCGTGCCGTCTGCCCTGCGCGAAAAGGGGCGGGCATCTCCCGTTGGAGAGAGGATTTGTGTTTTGGAAAAGCACATGTGCATGAATATATCGTTGATCGCATCCACGCCACCGGCCACGACCATGTCGGAACGGTGGGATTCCAGTTCCAGCAGTGCCAGGTTGATGGCACTCATGGAGCTGGCGCAGGCGGCGTCCACCACGCAATTGGTACCACCGAAGTCCAGACGGTTGCATATTCTACCCGCCACCACGTTTCCAAGCAGGCCGGGAAAGGAATTTTCCTGCCAGGGCACATAGGCATCCGAAATACGCCGGATGACCTCCCTGGCGGTTTCTTCATCCACTCCAGATGCTTCAAGCGCTTTTTTCCATTTTGGATGTCCCAGACGGGCGCCCAGTGGAATTACCAGTTCCTGGGTACCGGTAACACCGATAATGACGCTGGTGCGATCGCGACCGAAGTTCGCGTCCTCACCGTAGCCGGCATCTTCAAGGGCCGCTTTGGCGGCCATCAGACTGAGCAGCTGGGAGGTGTCCGTCGCTTCCAGGACACTGGGGGGGATGGCAAACTCGGTGGGGTCGAATGAAACGGGAGACAAAAAACCACCCCGTTTGCAATAGACATGGTCCGGTTTTTTGGGATCGCCGTCGTAATAGTCTTCTGCCAGCCAATGGCTGTCCGGCACATCGGTCACGGCATCTTTGCCCTGTGAAATGAGACGCCAATAGGGTTTCAGGCCGGAGGAAAGGGGAAAAAAGCATCCCATCCCGATGACGGCAACCGGCTCCGGTTTATGAATTTTATGATATTCCGATTTCAATGTGATGATCTTAGCTCCGGTTTTTTTTAGTTCGTTTGGAACTCGGTTGTTTGTAAACCAAAACCTATACTGTATAAACTCAGCAATTGCAAGTGTTGACAAGAAATATTAAGATGTTATATAGGTATAACAAGTTATCAAATATAAAATTACTTGAAATCTATTAAATAATTAAAATAAACAGATGGTTATGAACAATTTAGATATAATGTTTAAATGAGTGGAGCCAGTTTTAATCCGTTATAGTGGTGTTGAGGGGGGGATGGGGAAAATGCTTGCGATGATTGGAACCGACTATCGTTTGAAATTGAGAATAAAAAATTCCCTGCATCGGCAGGGTGACTTGTCATGAGAAGGGATGTCATGACAGGCATGTAAAAGGGTAAAGCGAATACAATCGTGAAGTTGATATATTGATAATACAACTATTCAAGGTGGAATATGATAAAATATCATACCAGCAGAGCTCTTGCAGATAAATTCAACGTGAATCTTGCCAAATGGAAACGGTGGTCCCGGGAATTCCTGCCGCCGGACCCGTTGGGGGGAATGCAATCCGGTTTTGCCCGGCAGTACCATCCGGATCAGGCGTTCACCGTCCTTTTGGGGGGGCATCTCGTAGCGGATCTCAAGTTTTCGATTCCAGACGCCCGCAGAATCATTGAGGAACTGGAAGGCTGGATCAAAACCAACGGATATCACTTCAATGCCAGGGGGAGGAGCGTTCATCCAGCGATGGGCGACCTAGAAACCGGGAGCTGCCTGATCTATATCCTTCCCGCGGAAAGTGGGCGTTTCCAATATATCGTGAGACAAATACGCTCCAAAAAAAAAGTCAAGGAATCGGATAGCTGGTTGACGGAGGAGCAGTATCGGGAGACCTATCTGAATTGCCTGAAAAAGCAGCCCGTCATCGAGGAATACCTTAACGTAAGGGTGCTGAATCTCGCCCGGCTGCTAATCCATTTCATCCGTTCTATGGACATTTCCCCCCAGCACTATCCGGGTGTTACGGTTTGAATATGAATCCCTGGCCGGTGGGCATGCTAAGGATCTCGATTCCTTTTCTCTCGGCGAACCGGTCGAACTCCACTTTCTGAACCGGGTGGGTCTTCCACGCGTAATCATCCAGAATTACGATGGCGCCACTGACCAGTTTGTCCCAAAAATATTCGATGGCGGCGATCTCCGGCGCCGCATTGTTCATGTCGATGAGCAAATAGCAAATTTTATCGGCTTCGACCTGGTGCAGGGTATCCGGTACGCGCCCTTTGATGATTTTGACACAATCGTACGGTTCAAACAGGTTTTTGGTATACTCGTAGTGATTATCAAAATCCCGGTTGTAATTCGTGCCGATGCCGATTCTTTTTTCCTCCTCGGTCAAAAGCTCCATGGCGATCCCCTCGAAGGTATCCAGGAGCCAGAAGTTTTTACCGGTGGAGGGAAAATCGATATACGTCATGACCGGCATCACGGAGCCGCCCTTTTTGACGCCGCACTCCACGAAATCCCCTTCGAGATCCTTGACCTTGTTCGCCACCCAGCATTCGTTGTACACGCGCCAGTGGATATCCATGCCTCCAGGTTTTGATTTGTTTGCCTCTCGGCCCGTGCGATAGGCTTCTAAAAACTTAGGATCCTGCATGAAACTGGAGTCCACCACCGTGCACAGGCCATCCTGGCAATAGGTTGCCGGGCCGCGCGTCAAAGCAACACCCCTGTTGAAGTATTCAAATTTGATCTCTTTTCCGCTGACCCGGTCGCGGACGACCAGGTCGGCATGGGGCAACGCATTGATCATCTGGAGCGTCTTGTCCGGATGGACATTGTTTACCGTGGAAGCGATGGTGTCGAAGGTGACCTGCGGTTCTGTCGTTGGATGCATAGTGTGTGAATCTCCCTTTTGGTTGTCACCCTTTAATAGCCGCGCCCCTGGGAAATGGGTGCGGTCTTAACGGGCGCGCATTTTCTCGAATTGGTGCAGTCGGGGCGCGAATACGGATCACGTTGCCAGCGGATGTCCCCCCGTCTGCGGGATCGGTTCGAATCCCGGTGGCGTTATGGCGCCGCACGGCACTCCGGCCGGTTTCCGCCCGGGCGTGTTTAAACGCCACCGACCGTTGTCCCGGGTCCATAGGCGGGTTTCCCGGAATTTCTCGACCGTTTCCCAGAATGGTGCTTCTTCCATTTCGAAATATTCAAGATAATCTTTCATGTACATCGCCGGTGCTTCCGCCTCGAAACGGTCCATGTCGCTCCTTTCCATCCCCGCAGGGGCCGGAGGGTCCATTCCAGCATCGATGGAAGCCCTACCGATTCCCGTTTTGATCCGGCCCATGTAATAGTGAAGGGGCGTCATTTTGTCATCGATCTCATGGCACCGGGAGTATGTCCCTTCCTCCCTATGCGGTGCTGCCTTAAACCCGGTGTGCGCCGCCGCGTATGCCAAGGCTTCCCGGGTGTCCATAGACACGTAATCGGACAGATAGTGGATCTCGATGCCGGCGTTGAACATCTCTTTCGGATCGGCGGGATGATAAAATGAAAGGTCTCCCCGGGTAATGCCAAACCGCTTTGCCAGTTCGCTCGGACAGATGTCTTCAATCCGGTGGCACCGGTTTTCGAAATCGGGATGGTAGTCGTGTTTGCGGCCGAGTCCCCTGTAGTCGGGCCGGCGGGCAAAAAAAACAAGACCGATGCCATGGTAAAGCGCGGTTTTGCCGGTAATCCCGCGCTGGCCCAAAATGGCGGGCAGCATGGGATGGCCCTGCCGGGTGAAGCAAAGCTGGGTCAACTTTCGGTGAACCTGCCCATTGGGAGATACGAAAATATTGTCCAGGCCGGCATGCACGAGCCTTTTAAGGTTCCCGCGTCCGATTTCCGTGGGCAGATTCGGCGTCCACGTCACGGTCAGGGGGTTCATCTGATATCGACTTTTGAGGATGTGGGCAAGGCTGGCGGAATGGATTCCCCCATTTCCGGGGATCAGAACATCATAAGCGCCCACAGGGCTTCGAAAACGGTCCAGGAGGTTTGACAATGCCGTTTTCCCCGCCTCTTCGTCAAGTGACCATGCCTTTCCCGGGTGATGCCCGCGCGTATTGCCACCTCCGCCGCCGGGGGTTCGATCCATCCCGAAGGTTGGATGACCTTCAACCGTCTCCGATTCCACATCGTGACGGCAGCCGTGGGTTTTAACTTTGTTGTTGCCGCATTCACACGTTCCCATGTTTCTACCTCAGCTTGCTTTTTTTAAATTCATCGCTTCAGTAAATTCCGTTCCCCGGCCCCTTTCCCACAGACGGCAGCATCTGTCGTGGGCTTCTCTCAGCTGCGGGAGGTCGGGATAGATGAACAGCGCTTCCTGCAGGGTTTTGACGAGATTCCCCAGATGGTAACCGTCGATCCCCCCTCTTTCTCCTCCGGCCCCGATATTCATGTCCTCGCCGCTCCACGTGTGGAAGAATTTACCGGCTGCGATGAGTTTGGCGGCCCTTTCGATCTCATAGATCATTTTATCTCCGTGCCGGTTTCTGAAACATCTGATCACCTCGTTCATCAGGAAGTTTTTCTCCCTTCCGTCATCCAGCATGTAGTTTAAAAGCTCGAGGTGTGAGTAGGTCAACCGGCAGTGGGGGAGGGTGATGCCGTCCTTGATGTTGTGCAGATCGTCCTCTTGAATCAATTCTCCCAGGTAGGATTCAAGGGACTGGTTGTAGTTCCGGGTCAACCGTCGAACGAACAGGGGATCTTCGATTTGTACGATTTTCCCCATGAGCGCCATTTCGGCGAGAAGAAGATTGTCCGGTCCGACGTAGTTCTTGTACATCGGGTTCCGGCTTCGGTCGAGCATCGTCTTGCGGAACAGACCATACACGGCATTACACATTCCCAGTTCCCAGATCAGATGGACGAATCGTTCGTGGCTGTTTGCCTGGGCGGTGTTGAGATGGTCGTCGGCGATACCGATAAACTGCGACTTATCGTTAAGCAGTTTGGTGCGGGGATACACGATGGCGATCTGCGGGTCGGATTTCATCTTTTTAAGGCAGCAGGAGATAAAGGCTTTTTCACGCATGTCATCATGGGCGGCCCATATAAAAAAGGGCGCTTTGGAAAGCTCGTAGACATGCCAGTTGTTTTTGAGAAATCCCAGGTTATCGGAAAATCGGCTGTACCGAATACGGCTGTCCGCCTGCCGGTAGCGATTGCAGATCTCTTCGGTTTCATCGGTGGAATGGTTGTCCGAGATGACCAGTTCGAAGTTTTCAAAATCCTGGGACAGGATCGATTCGATGGCCTGTGACAGCAGTTTGCCGCCATTGAAGACCGGCAAGCCGACGCTGACCTCCGGCAGACGGTCTCCGCTTCCGACTTTCCACCAGGGTTTTCCGGCGTTTTCACTCGGTTTTTCCAACGGGGTGTACTGCCCGCTTTCTTTCAAATAGGTCAGCGTCTTTTGGACCTGGCGCTGACCCGGATTCAGTTGGATGGATTTTTCCAGGGCCGGCCCTGCTTTGTCGGGCATTGCCATCTCCAGATAGATCCTTGCGGCCCGGTTGTACAGGCTGAAATCGTCCGGAGCCGTGAGGATGCACGCTTCGATTCGAGCGGCGGCATCCGGCCATTTTCCGGTGGCTTCGAGCAGCGAGACAAGGTTTTCCAGAACCGGAAGGTATCCATTCCTTACGGCAAGGGCTTCGAGAAAGAACCGCTCCGCACCCCCCGGATCGTTCTGACGATGGCGGATCACTCCCAGGTTGTTCAATACCTCCACGTTGTTCGGGTCATTTTTCAATATCTCCCTGAAACACGCTTCCGCCGCTTCAATTTTTCCTTCCTCAAACAGCTTTTCGCCCTTTTCCTGGTTTTTCGCCATCTCGGCAACCCTTTCGACCGGTTGGCCGGTCATGTTTGAATCGATCCGCTTACATCCCTTGGCGTGAACGGCCCTGTATTTTTTCCCGGATCTCCACCCTGACCTCGAAAATCTTACCGCGCTCCTCGAACCAGGCAGCGGGGTGGGGCGGGAAGGTCCTCGCCCGGATGAGATTGAGCAGGTCCCGCGCCGTGTACTTTTTTTCCATGTCGATCCGCGAGGCTGCATGAAGATCCTTTCGGTAATGGAGGTATGCATCCCCGGCATCCCCGGTATCTTCTGGAATCGAAGGCATATTCCCGGACCGGATGTCGCTCCAGATCTTTTTGAACAGGCGGAGCATCTCAATTTTTCCCTTTTCATAAAGGGTCTGCCCGGTATCCTCCCAGTCAGGCTCGATTTTGGTACGGGCGATGATACCCCCCGCATCGATCTGCTCATTCACGTGGTGAATGGTCACCCCGAAGGGGGTGCCGGTGGCCAGTGCCCAGAAATTGGGGTCTTTTCCCCGTTGATAGGGCAGATACCCGGGGTGGAAATTGATAAACCCGAGCCGGGGGATCTCGATGAGCCTCTTTTTGATGATATAGGGCCACCACGCCAGAACACCCAGGTCGAGTTCCATTTTTATCAACCGGTCCAGGGTCGAATCGGCTTTCAGCGCTTCACTGTAAAGGATTACATCCAGTCGGCCCGAAAAGATGTTAAGCAGTTCGTCGTTGACCGCTCCCCGATCTTCGGAATCCAATACCAGACATGCGGGGAAATCACCCGCCTCCTTTAAAAACCGTGCGGTCTCAAGGCCGACCCCGTCGCAGGCACACAATAACAGATTCATGACAGGCCCCCGTTTTCATAAGCCGACATCTGCCGGATGACGTAATCGACCTCCTCTGACGTCAAATCCACGTGCAGGGGCAGGGTAACGATCTCACGCCACAGCTGATCCGCCACTGGGGTGTTTCCCTGAAACTGGCTGAAAAAGGGGTGCATGGGCAGCGGCATGTAGTGAACGCCGGTGGCGACCCCATTTTTTTTCATATGCCGGATGAAGGATGTCCGGTCGCTGACGCGCACCATGAACATTTGGTAGGAGGCGTTCTCCAGGGCGTAGGGAAGGCCCGGCCGGATCCTTTTGAAGGAACGGATTCCCTCCATGTAACGACGGATGACGTCGGCCCGTTTGGCATTCATGGCCTCGATTTTTTCGAGCTGTGCCAGTCCGATGGAAGCCGACAGGTCGTTCATGTTGTATTTGTACCCCAGATCGTGAATTTCATAATACCAGTGCGCATTTTCCTCATCTCCGTCGGCGTTTTCCGCAAGACGCGTCCAGGTGTCCTTGTCGATACCCACCCATCGAGCGGCCCGAAGCGGCTTCAACAGGGCCGTGTCGTTAGAGGAGATCATGCCGCCGTCGCCGGTGGTCATGCACTTCTTCTCCTCGAAGCTGTAACATCCGATCTCCCCCCAGGTGCCCAGCTTCCGGCCCTTGTATTCTCCACCGGCGGTGTGCGCGCAGTCTTCGACCACCTTCAGGCCGTGTGTATGGGCCAGTTCGTTGAGCCGATCCATGGGTACCGGATGACCGTTGTAGTGCACCGGGATGACCGCCACGCAGTCCTTATCGATTTTTCGCTCGAGGTCTTCGAGGCTGATTCCGCCGGTTGCGGGGTCCACGTCGACGAATACCGGGATCAGGCCGTTGTAAAGGGGCGCCATGGCCGTGGCGGAGAAGGTCAATGCCGGCACGAGCACCTTTTTCCCCGGTTTGAACTTGAACGCCGACACGGCAAGATGCAAGGCGGCGGTGCATGAGTTGACCGCGACCGATTCTTTGACCCCCACGAAACGGGACCACCTTTTTTCAAATTCCCCTACCTTGGGACCGAGGCCCAACCACGCCGTTTGGAAGGAATCCCCGATATTGGCAAGTTCACGGTCTCCCAGGGAGGGCTTAAAAAGCCTGATATTCATAGTGTTCCTCACCAATGATATGGGGTTGGAACCCGGGCAGCCACGGGTTCTCCGCCTGAAAATCTCCATAGCTTCGATCTTTATCGGAAATAATGGGGTCCACGCAGGGCCATTCGATGGCAAAAAAGGGATCGTTCCAGCGGAGGCCTCTTTCCTTTTCAGGGGAGTAAAAGTTGGAGACCTGGTAAAACACATGGCAGTCGTCCACCAGAGTGATGAACCCGTTGGCGAATCCTTCCGGTACGTAAAGCATCCGGTTGTTGTCATCGGTCAGCTCGATCTTGATGTGCTGTCCAAACGTCGCTGAATGTCGTCGGATATCGATGATGACATCCAGGATTCGGCCGTGAACACACCGCACCAATTTTGCTTCCTGAGCATCACCGATCTGGTAATGCATACCCCGAATGGTGTGCTTTTTTTTGGAGTGTGACAGGTTACTCTGCACCATGGTGGTCCGAAGATGCTTTTCTTCAAACTCATTGACACAAAAGGTCCTGGCAAACGCCCCGCGATGGTCCTGATGGGCCTCCAGCTCGATGGTGTAAGCCCCGTTTAAATCCGTTTCGATAAATTTCATTTCTCCTTCTCCGTTAGTGGACATCAGTTCCGATTGCGTCAATGGACGGGGTGGCGCAGATGCCACTCCCCCCCCTGGTACCGCCAGAGATGGGGTGACCTGAACCGGTTGACCGTGGACCAGAACTGCTCCTCCGTGATATCGATGTAGTCCAGAAAATCGTCAAAAAACCGGTTCGGGAACTCGGTGTCGTACCGTCTTACCAGACGCACGCCCTCGTCCCGGGTGATATGACCGGTTCGGATCTCCGCCGCCGCGTCCCAGGAGGCCCTGCCCAGCCCGAATTTGACCATGTACATGTAAAAATGGAACGGTTCCATCTTATCGTCCAGGCCCTGGTATTTGGAGTAGGTGCCTTGGGTCCGCTGGGTATTGACTTCGAAATTGAGGTTGTCAGCGGCGTAATAATAATTTTCCTGCTGGATCCACCGCTTGTAGTAGCTCATGTAGTGCATTTCGATGCCGGTCTTTGCCATCTCGTTTTCCGAGATGGAGGCATAGGAGAAGAGATCCGATCGCCTGATGCCGTACCGTTGTTTCAGTTCCTTGATGGAGACCCCGCCGAACTTGAGGTTGTCGTCGTCGATGTCGACATTGGTGAACAGCCGTCGGTTCATTTTCGGAATCAGGTTGTCTTTCAGATTGTTGCCGTATTCGGCGACATTCTCTCCGTAGAAGATGAGTTTGATGCCGTACTGCCGTGCCACCTGCGGGCCGATATTTTTCTGCCCCAGATTAAAGGGTTGGAAAGGGTGACCGATATTGAGAAACGAAAGTCGCGTCAGAAAAGCGTGCACATTACCGCTGGGCGTGATCAGGATGTTGGGGAATCCCGCATTGATGGTATTGTCGAAATTGACCCGTCCGATCTCCGTGTACATGTGGGGCGCCCAGGTCACGGTGAGCGGGTTCATCCCGTACTCATGCTTGAGCAGGTGCGCCACATAACCTGAATCCTTGCCGCCGCTCGAGGGCACCACCACATCGAATGAACCGTCTCTGCTGCGAAACCGATCCAGAAGGATCTCCAGCTCTTTTCCCCGTTGATCCCAATCCACTTCGGTCGCTTTTTTCTCGGCCCACCGGCAGGCATCGCACACCCCCTCCTCGTCAAAGGCGATCGTGGGTTTGTTCTGTTGATCCTTGGAAACCGTGGTCTCGATGGTGGTGGTGGGTCGCTGGTTTGAGATCACGCAGTGTTTGCAGTAGACCACCTCCCGGGGCAGACCGAATTTGATCTCCAGATCCACGTCGTCCGGAAGCATATATTTTGCCAAATCAACCATGTCAATTCCTCAAAAAATCGTTCAGGAACCGAAAGCCCGTCTTTCCGCTCAGTTCCGGATGAAACTGGACACCGACGATGTTCTCCTTTTCAACATAAGAGGTAAACGCTTCCCCCTCGAAGTCGGTGGTCCCTTGTATCTCGCCGTTTCTTGTTACTACCGGTGCAAAGGAGTGGTCGAAATAAAATTCATCCCCCTCCTGGATCAGCCTGCTGCCACCGGACACCTCCACCTGGCGGTAGCCGACATTGGGAACCAGAGCCCCCGGTTTGGTGTTGAAATTTTTCAGTGCCGTCACGGCTCCGTCGAATACGTTCAGCCCGTCGACACCGGGCGCTTCCTCACTGGAGCGCATCAGCAGCTGCATCCCCAGGCATATGGCGAGAAGTTTCTTTCCTTTATCCATATGATCGAGCAAAAGGTTCCGCTGACCGTTCTGAGTCATGCTCTCGATGGCGTATTCGAAATGGCCGACCCCCGGCATTACCAGCAGATCGTAGTCCCTGTTGCTTTCGTTTTCTCCAACGCGTTCGGCATTCTTCACACCCAGTCCATGGAAGATCTTTCTGAGGTTGTAGATGTTGCCGCATCCGTAGTCGATAAAACCCACCGAGCAGTCCTGGATTTTCATGGATCTCAATTCCTGTAAAAGAGATTTTTAATCTCTTCGATGGTGTTCATGTGGTAGTGAAGCATGCTGGCGAAGGCCATGCCGCTGGGCCTCATCGAGTCGAGCAGTGTCTCGATATGCGCCAGTTCCCCTGCACCTCCCGAGACGATGATCGGGATGGAGACCCGCGCCATGATTTCATTGACGAGCGCCTTGTCGAATCCGGTCCGGGTACCTTCACGATCCACCGATGTCAGCAGGATCTCCCCCGCACCCAGGTCCTCCACCATGCCGGCCCACTTCACGGCATCCATCCCGCTTCTTTCGCGTCCGCAGTCCACGTAGCATTCCCACTTGTTATCATCCGTTTTCTTGGCATCGATGGACGCGATGACGGCCTGGGATCCGAACCGCTTGGCAGCCTCACTGATCAACTCCTTTCGGTGAAGAATTCCGGTGTTGATCGCCACCTTGTCCGCCCCGTTGGCAAAACACCGCTCCATGTCCGCCATATTTTTAATGCCGCCGCATGCAGTCACCGGGACATACACATGGTCGGATACCCGCTTGAGAGTTTCAACGGAGGTCTCCCGCTGGTAAAGGGACGCCACCGAATCGTTGACGATAATTTCATCAACCCCGCTGTCATAATAGTTGGAGGCGAAGGCTTCGGGGCGACCCAGCACCCGCAAGCCGTCGAAGCGGATGGGTTTAATGAGGTTGTCGCCTTTGATGTCCAGCCTTGCGATGAGCCTTACACGGTTCATATCCGGTCTTCTTTCTCCTGATCGGGCCTTAGTAATTATTGGCCGCCATTTTCATCTCCACGTGCGGCTGGTCCCACACCTTCCAACGTGCCTTCCCGTCATCCCAGAGTCGATTGAGGTACTCCATGTCTCGAAGGGTGTCCATGCAGGACCAGAATCCCCCATGTTTGTAGACCATGAGTTGGCCTTGGGCGGCGATTTTTTCCAACGGTCCGATTTCGAGATCGCAGCGCTCATCGAAGGTCAGGTAATCCATGATCTTCCGGTTGAAAACGAAGAATCCGCCGTTGATGAGACCGTTGTTGACGGCGCTGCTGGTTTTCGGTTTTTCCGTAAAGGCCACCACCTGGTTGCCGATGGTCTTCAGTTCCCCGAAACGCGAGATGGGGTTGATGGCCGTCATGGTCACCAGTTTCCCGTGGGATCGGTGGAAGGAAACCAGAGCGCTGATGTCCACATCGGACACCCCGTCGCCGTAGGTGGCCATGAAGGTGTCGGCCGTGAGGTATTTGTCGATTTTTTTAAGCCGGGCCCCCTTTAACGTGTGTTCGCCTGTGTCGGCCAGGGTAATGCGCCAGCCGCACTCGTCGTGCCGCTGATGGATGCATATCGATTCGGGTTTGCCCAATTCGAGGGTGACGTCGTTATTGAGGACTTCGTAACGCGTAAAATAATCCTTTATTATATTGCCCTTGTAGCCGAGAGCGAGAATGAAATCCGTAAAACCGTAATGGGCATACCCTTTCATGATGTGCCACAATATGGGTCGACTTCCGATGTTGACCATGGGCTTGGGCCTGTATTCGGTTTCTTCCCGCAGCCGAGTCCCCAGACCGCCGCAAAGTAATACCGTTTGCATCATCGCTTCCTTTCTTGAGACCGTTGGATCCCGATTTAACGATAGGTCTTTCAATTCTGGTTCAGGATGGACCCCCCACGGGTCTCAATTAAGATTGTGAAAATATAATTAAGCAATATTGGTGCCACATCTAAAAAGTCGATTTTCCCTTTAATTACAAGAATATGGTTTTTGTCGGTCGCCATGCCTTCGGAAAGACGCCAAATATTTGACATCCATGTAAATCATCAAAAGATTTTGAAAATGCTATCCATTGTCGGGATTTGAAATGTACGGTCCCATAAATGCTGAATATTCCGGTTTTTTAATTGCGTCGGTTATGAATTGAATGTCCTCGGCTAACATCCCATCGGAATAAAACTCAGACAGGTCGAAAGCGAAATCTGCAGATACCTGAGGCCCCAGACTCATCGCGATGCCGTCGTTATGAATCCGGGCGGTTCCTTTGTCCCATGGCAAATCCTTTTCAATCCAGTTTTTGTAGAAGTCACAGCGCACGATCTTGTCGCCAACGGATTCGAAGGCAGTCGTCGCACAATTGGCATACGTGAACACCGAATCTATCAGCGATTTGGGTTTTGCCAGAAGATCTTCATAGAACACGACGGACAATCTGTTGGTTCGATGTTTGTTTTCGAGCCATTTTCGATAAAATTCCAAGATTGAATAAAGGCCGTACCTGGAATCCCGGATGAAATCTGAAAACGCCATACCGTGGGCGGGATGGTCTTCCGTCAGCCTGTCCCGAAAGTAGGAAACCACGGTTGTCCTGGGATCCCTGATCATCAGAATGATGTTCAGATGAGACTTTTCCCTGGGCATTGTCAAACTTCCCGAGCATGTTGCCATGACTTCGGTATCGATATCAGCATGTCTGAAGGGAAGTATTTCACGAGGGTCATTACTGAAATCCGATAACAACTTGGCCCGTTCGAGAAAACAACGTAACAGGGTGCTCCCGGTTTTGGGGTGGGTAATGATGTACGTGTCTTGAACTAAATAGCCTTGCGGGTGCGCTCGATAGCCCGCCTGTTGGACAACGTTGCGGTTCGTGCGTGTCGCTGATCCTGTATCCTTGGTTTTCGCAGGGTGGCCGTAAATTTCATTGCCGTGCTGCATACCGGGGTGAAGATTTTTCATTTTGTCATTTAGAAATTCAAGGTCCTCCTGATTGAAGTATTCGAGATATCCGCCAATTTTCCCTTTTCGTGTTTTAAACGATTCCTTGTCGTTTGGGTTTCCGCGCTTGGTGATATCAAGGGACCTGTCATTCAATATCGATTTCCCGGCCATTTCCATTTTTCGCATATTCGAAAATGATCCATACTCAATGGCTGTCCGGATCATTTCGTCGGAGATGAGTTTGTCCAAATCGAAGAAATGGACCAGCCGTTTTATGGTGCCCAAGGCATCATTTTTCAGATCTTCATATTTCAAAAGCATGAAGTCTTTATAGATATCTCTATGTGCGTACCATTCATTGTAATACTTCACGATGTTTTCAATTCCCCACTTTTTGCTTCTCATAAACTGGGTAATAGTCCCGCCAAATGTCTTCAACCGTTTACTGCATTCGAAATAATCCGACACCACGATGTCCCGCGGATCCCTGTATAACAGTACTATTTTCAATCCGCTTTTTTCCGCAGGCATGGTTTCACTCGTGCGATATTTTTCATCGGCGTTGGGATCGAATCCCGCATGGCTGTGTCTTAAAAACTCATACCGTTTTGTGTCATAGCCCATCAGTTCGATAAGTTTCGCCAGCATCACTTTAATCCAGGTTCGGCCTGCCTTGGCGTAAGCCACCATAAAAGCGTCGGGCGCCATATAATCCATCCCCATGGGACCCGGAACCGCATTTCGCCCCGGCAACCATCCGGCCATACCGGCAGGCGTCAAGTCAGCGTGTGGCAATCCGATCGGGTATCCGAGTGCCTTCATTGTGCCACCGCACATCCGGGTAAAGATAGACGCCTGCGCAGGTGTCCAATCCGGCCCCGGCATCTTTTTCATCTTTGTATATTCCATGGGGAGAAGATCGATGGGCGCACCAATAAAATCCGACAGTTCTTTCAGGTTTTTTCCGGAAACCAATGCGCTGTTCTCGACGCGCATATGCTTCACACCGGCCAAATCATTCAGCATGATCTGATTGATTTCGTTCCAATACCAGCACAATTGTTCAAAGCGGTTGGTACATCCCTCGGGAAAAAGCCGTAGGGGAGCGTACTGATCCAGTTCCGTATATATTTTTTCGGACAAAGCGGCATTGACCTGCTCGATACCGTTTCGGGTAATATAGATGAACCTCGAATGGGGATAGAGACGTTTCAGGGTCGGGATAAATGGAAAATATGCCACATTGGCAGTTATGGCGGCTTTTGGAATGAGGGGCTTTAGTTCATCCTGGACATCGCATTTCTTGTAATAGTACCTTTTGGTCAAAGCGAGCAGGGCCGAATAGAGATAGGGGTTTTCATCTTCCGCCTTGATCCGGTTTGAATTCAGGAGTTTTATCAGCGTGCTTTTTCCGGCCCCATGGGCCCCTACGATAAATATCTTTTTCTCATCGCTGACAGCGGTCACTGTGGGAAGGTGCTTCCGGGAAACCGGTGTGCCGAGGACGTTGTCGCTCGATACCGCTCTCGAACTGAGTTCAGCAATGTTTCGTGAAGGCTTCGAATCATAATACTCATTCATGATCCTCAATTGATCCGCAATTCTCTCATCCCACGTATGACGCTTCAGTATTTCATTCCTTCCCGCTTCGGCGATGGTATCTCTTTCCGCTTCGTTTTGCAGATAGTATGCGATCAGGTCCAGGGCCTCCGGCACGGAATTGAACCACACCAGGTGTTGTTTGTTTTTGAAAAAAGTCTCCATACCCGGTACGTAGTGGGTCAGGTGAAAAGCACCGCTGGCCATGGTGTTCATGGCCCTTCGCCAGGAGGCGTACATCTTGATATGGTTGACGCCGTTGATGCCCAATGTGATTTTGGCCTGGGAGCACACCTCGGCGAAAGCACTTTCCGTTACAAAGGCGTGCAGGTGCAGGTTTTCATGCCCGGCGTCCAGGAGGTATTGCCAGTTTTCTCCGAAAATATGTAAATCGAAACTCTGCTTGACAATCCCCTCCACCAGCTGCCGTCTCTTTTCATATCCGTCGTGGGGGATGTTGAGGTTGCTGCCCATGAATACCACATCCATGGTTTTGTCCAATTTCCTGGGATAGAAAATACTCGGATCAGCGCCCGAATCCCAGAAGCCGGCGATATTCTTGACGCCAGCAGCGCGATACTTGCTCAAGATCCGCTCGTCGGTGTAATTGAAAAGCGTGTAGTCCGCATACTTGCCGATATCCACTACCCAAGGCTGAGGGTCCCATCTGAAATCGCCGTAAAAATGGATGACGCAGGTGTCGATCCGCTCCTTGATGGCCTTGACGGCAAGGCCTGAGATCGATTCCGATTTACCCAGGTGGATCAGATCCGGCTTGAATTCGAGCGCCGTTTGAACCAGCATGTGGTTCATCTTCTCGACACCGCATTTTTGGGCCATCAGACGATAATCGAATAATTTGACTTGGCTCACCTTCATGAATGCCTTGACGGTTCCGTTGATGTTGCAGGCTGCCGTCGGCGTACTGATGGTGTCCACATACAGCACCTTGATTCTCTTTTTTTCACCGGCCTGCTCCGCGTCCAGGGCCGCCCGATGCTCCGATGCCAGCCGGGCCTCGAGACGATGTAAAACGGTTTCGACGTTGGCTTGATGCGGATTTATCTTAAGGGAACGCTGGTATGGGTCGATCGCTTTTTGAAACGCCTCCATCCGGACCCAACAGTCGCCGAGAAAGTTGAGGGTTTCATATCGGTGTCCATTGATTTCAAGCGCCTTTTGATACCATTCCACCGCCTTTTCCGGATTTCCTCGAACTTGCCAGCATTTGCCGATGCTTTCGAGGATCTCGAAGTTTTTGGGGTCGAGGACCGCGGCTTTTTTGAAATAGGAGATCGCCGCATCATATTTTTTTTCCTGGAATGCGACCACGCCGAGATTATTGAATGCGTCCACATGTTCAGGGTCCACCTTCGACGCTTCCACGAAATATTTTTTTGCCTCTTCGAGATTTCCCGAAATAAAGCAGTTCTCACCTTGTTTCAGCAACGCGCTCGTTTGAGCCTCATGCATGATCGACCTCACTTAAGTCAGATTAAGGGTTAATACTCCGATATTCGTTGATGCAGTAAACATGCCACTGCGATATGAGGTGCGGGATGATTTTAATTCGGGCTTCAAGGATCTGGAATTAAAGAAAAAAGATTCCGGTTAGCTGAAAGGACGGTGGTTTCGAAGCGGGATGATCCACCGATTTCAAGGGGATTTGGCACCTGATGGGAAGGGGAGCGCCCCATCCGTCAAATTGTTGGCACCGGAAAAAACTGCACATTCAGGGCAAATCACTCCCTGCTGGATACATCATGGGAAAAGCGGTGTTGAAAAAAAGAACGGAATTTGATGGGGGAATCGCTATTTCGCCTTGGTCTCATCGGCCACCGCTTTGAGGGTCGTCATCTGTTTTTCAACAGCGGCGTCTTTTTTCTTTGCCTTGAAATTGGGAAGTTTGGTGAGGATGATTTCGACGCGGCGGTTTTTCGCCCGGCCTGCCTTCGTTTCATTGGTATCCGTGGGGCGATATTCGCCAAACCCCATGGTGACGATCTTTTCCGGGGGGGTATACCGGGATGAGATAAAGAATTCCGCTACAGAGGCGGATCGCGCCAGGGACAGCCTCAGGTTGTTGTAGTATGGGGCGCCCTTGACCGGCCGGTTGTCCGTATGGCCTGCCACGATAATATCCCCTTCGGCGAGCTTAAGGAATTCACCCACCGTTTGGAGAAAGGGGATCATCTGTTCCCTGATCCGCGCTTTTCCGGATTGGAATGTGGTCTCTCCCATGAGCCGGATGGTTACCTTTTGACCTTCCACTTGGACCTTGATTCCGCTCACCTTGGAGTGGAATTTTTCTTTGAGTTCCTCTTCCAGCTTTCTGGAAACGATCTCCTTGTCCTGGGTAACGATTTGGAATTCCTTGTCGAAATTCCGGGCGATCATGCTCTGCCCTTTGGGGGATTCCCATGCCGGTGTTTCCCGCTGCACGCCGAAGGCCTTTTCAAGTGAGCCCGCCACGTCCTTGTATTTGGCCCGGTCGGTTTCGGAAAAGGAGAGCAGGAGAACGAAAAAGCAGAGGAGCAGGGCCATCAGGTCACCGAAGGTGACCATCCACATGGGAGCGCCTTCCACCACCTCTATTTTAGGTTCTGCAGACTCTTCACTCATCAGGCTGCCATCTCCTCATTGCCCTCTTCCGCGGCTCTCTTCCGGATTTTCGGGTTCAGGTAGATTTTCAAGGATTCCTCGAGTACGATGGGACTCCAGCCCTGGCTCATGCCCACACATGCATCGATGACGATCTTGCGAGTCTCCTGTTCTTGATCGCTTCGGTACGCCAGTTTGTCGGAAAGGGGCAAGCAGATGAAGTTGGCGATCAGGGAGCCGTACAGCGTCGTCAGAAGGGCGATGGCCATGGCCGGGCCGATACTGCGCGGATCGGACATGTTGGCAAGCATCTGCACCAGGCCGATGAGGGTTCCGATCATTCCGAAAGCCGGCGCGGCATCCCCCATCCCCTTGAAGACATTTTTTCCAAGGGTATGGCGCTTGATGGTCATCTGAAGTTCCTTGACCAGCATGTCTTTGATGAGGTTTTCATCGTAACCGTCCACGAGGTATCGAAGCGCCTTTGCTGAAAATTCGTCGGGTGGCTCCTCTTTTTCCAGGGCGATCAGCCCCTCTCTTTTGGCGATCTTGGCATAGGAAACCATTTTCTCAATGATCTCCTCGGGTGATTCCACTCTGAAAAAAAATGCCTTCATCCCCACCTTCACGGAGCTGATCACATCATTCATGCTGAATTTGATAAAGCTGGCGGCCAGGGTTCCTCCGGCGACGATGAGCAGGCCGGGGGCGTTGATAAACAGCATGAGACTGCCGCCGATGAGAATGGAAACCAGAATGAGGATCGTTCCACCAATGAAACCTATGAACGTTGCGATATCCATGTTTACCTCTAGTCGTGAGATGGGGCAAATTTGTATGCGGCAGACGAACGCCCAGTCGTTTGACCCCGGGTCAATTGGAATCCGGAATATGGATTCTTGTTGGCAGTCGCCCGAAACCATCGAGCCCCAAATCCGGATACCTTGCAATGATCCAACAATCATATCGGCGGATTCCACGATGACTTGAGCGGAAATTTTGGAAAAAATAAAATAGCTTCCATGTTGATAGGGGATGACACCCGCAAAAGGGAGGATCGATTTTCAGGGGATGAGGAATTCTGGAAGTCGCGCCTTCTTCGGGCGGTCGACATGAATTGGGAGTTTCCCCCGAAAATCGGATTTTTTTCGTGCCTTTCGGTATTTGGATGGGTTATTGAAATTTGAGTGGGGTTTGGGATCTGGCATTTCGGCGTTCAGTCCCTCGATGTACGCCTTAAAAAGCCAAGTCCCCTTGGGGATGTCAACGCCCTGCCTTCCGGGGGGGGTGTCTACGGCAAAGTCTGGGGGTATTCCCGCTTGATCTGCTTCCACAAATCATGGTTCCGGAACCACAATAACCCTTTTTCCGTGGGGGTATCGAATTCGAGATATTTATCACTGGCACCGCCGATCCAGATGTGCCGCTCCTCACCGCTGCTGCTTTTTCTGCCCTTGCCGAACCGCTTGAAGGTCTCCTCGCGAAGCGCCTGGTAGTTGGATTCCCCATCCACCCAGAGCGTTACGCTGAGAAACTGATTTTTCCAGAATCCGTAAACGATTTTTTCGAGGTTGGCATCTCCGAATTTAAGCTTGTCCAGGGTGTTGACGTACTTGTCCACACCGCCATACAACGGCTCTTCACCGACCTTTTCAAGGCCGTAGATGTCGTACACGGTACTGGCCCAGAACAGACCCCGGAAACCCACTTCCTTTTTATATTTGGAGATCGCAGCGATGATGGTGGTGAGGTATTCGGTGTCCCCTCGGAACGGTTTCTCGGGGGCGGGGGGACGGGCAATCGTCATCTTTTTGTCGCTCAGGGCTTTATCGAGTGCGGTCTTGGTGTGTTCTGGAGAGGGGGACAACGCTTTGTTCCGATCACGGCCCTTCCGGGTAGCGCCGGACTCGGGTGGAGCCACATCTTCTTCGATGCGATCGACTCTGTTTTGAGGGATTTTGGTAATCATCCCATTGTACTGAAACTGGACAAAACCGTCCAAGGACCAGTATTTGTCGGTTTTGACCTCCCTTCCGTCTTTTAGAAAGATCGTGGCGGAATGGACCGGCGGGGAGACCGTCAGGCAGAACCCCATCAGAAGGATGATGCTACAGATGCGCCTAGGGAAAAGCGAAATAATGTTTTGTGTCTGCAATGTGATGTCCATGGCAACAGGTTATGGATGAAAATCTGCCTGTAGACAATGCAAACATCGTACCATCAAATGGACTTGTCGAGGCTTCCTTCAATGACATCGCGGTTGAAATCGATAATCCACCGGTCCCCGGAAAGGATGTGGTTCAGTGCGGACGTCACGCGATGGGTGGCACGGTCTGTAAAAATTCGGGCGACTTTCCGCTTCCGTTCCGACGCCAGGGCATCGATGCAGACCAGGTAGCAGGTGATGGCATCGATGGCCATATCCACCAGCCGTTTGGCATGGTATTCCTGAAACGCGGAATCCTTCTGTTCCCTTACGTGTTCGATGGCAGTTTGCAGATGTGCGGCTACTTTTTTGGCGGGTGCGAACAGTTCGGGGTGGGAAGATAGGTCGTGCTCCGCTTCGTAGCGGTTCAACTGATCGGCCGCCACGCCTCCCATCACACCCCCGATGGCGGCCACCACCTGGAGCTGGGTGGTGCCTTCGTAGATGTTGGTAATTCTGACGTCCCGGTAGAATCGTTCCACATCAAACTCGCAGGTAAAACCGACACCGCCGTGGATCTGAATGGCATCATAACAGACCTTGTTGGCCATCTCGCTTGCAAACGCTTTGACGATGGGGGTAAACAGGGCCGCCAGTTTATTATACCGTTTGTTGTCCGCTTTTAGTTCGGATGCCCGTTCGGGGTGGCCGATGATAAGGTCGTCGATTCCCTCCTTGATATCTACAATCCTCGAGGTTTCATACAGAAGGGACCGTGTCGCCTCGATATTCACCCGCATGTCGGTGAGCATCTCGTATACGGCCGTGAAGTTCCGTATCGGTTTTTTGAACTGGATGCGATCTTGTGCATACCTGGCCGCTTCACGGTAAGCGGCCTCGGCGATACCCAGCGCCTGTGCCGCCACTCCCAGTCGCGCACCGTTCATCAGGGACATGGTGTATTTGATAAGCCCCATCTTGCGCTTTCCCAACAGCTCCGCTTCGGCATTGTCGAATTGGAGTTCGCAGGTGGGCGATCCGTGGATGCCCAGCTTGCTTTCGATCCGACGGATTCTCATGTTTTCATCCCGTTCATAGATGAACAGGGATATCCCCCGGCCGCCTGCGGTCCCGGCCTCGGATCGCGCCATCACAAGGGAGATGTCGGCGCAGCCGTTGGTGATGAAACGCTTGACCCCACTGAGCCGCCAGTTGCCGTCTTCACCCTCCTCCGCCTTGAGCATGACGGTCTGGAGGTCGGAGCCGGCATCGGGCTCGGTAAGGGCCATGGATCCCATTACCTCACCGGAGCTGAAGCGAGGCAGGTACCGCTCTTTCTGGTCCTCGGTGGCGAATTTGTTGATGGTGTCGGAGATCTCCTGTAACCCGAATATATTCATGAGGGAGGCGTCCCCCCTTGAAATCAGTTCGGTGGCGATGGAATAGATGGTTTTGGGAAGATTGAGCCCGCCGTAACGTCTCGGGAGCGTGAATCCCATGAGCTCTGCCTTTTTCAGCCGGTCGATCGCCTCCAGCGTTCCCGGTGCATAGAGAACCTCCCCATCGCGGTACCGGGCGCCGGTCTCGTCGACCTCCCGGGCGCGCGGCGCAACGAAATTACCGGAAATATCCCCTACGATGTCCAGAACACGACAGTAGTTGTCAACGGCATCCGCCAGGTCCACGGGGGCTTCCGGATATAGATCCTTCTCGGCGAATTCCTCCTCTCTCATCTCAACGATTCTGGAAAAATCCATCCGTTCCATATGGAATTGAATATCAGGGTTGTCTTGATAAAAATTTGACACGGTATTCCTCCGTTTCCCAATCTCGGATACCCGGGTTCTGGAAATGACCTTCTTCGTATTCGGTATAAAATTTAGTGCGAATCGAAAACCCCTACCCTTAGGGTAGGGTCAGAGACGGCGGGCTATGCC
>Ga0066187_1000195_pt1 | contig 24183 bp, 23 predicted proteins | sample WorMetexBAHAMAS1_FD_58706 | JGI IMG/M metagenome (GOLD analysis project Ga0066187, IMG submission 58706) | Marine gutless worms symbiont microbial communities from Max Planck institute for Marine Microbiology, Germany - Inanidrilus exumae... | ecosystem: Host-associated > Annelida > Digestive...
TCCGGCCCTCCTCAGGATGAGGAAACCGCACGCAAGCCCACGCTCATTCTTTGGGAGGGCCTCCGGCCCTCCTCAGGATGAGGAAACCGCACACAAGCCCACCCTCATCCTGAGGAGCGAGCGGCCGCGAGCGTCTCGAAGGATGAGGAGCGAGCGGCCGCGAGCGTCTCGAAGGATGAGGGGCGTCGTGGTGGTTTTACTGGAACTGCTTAAGCAGCCGCTCGATGTAGTCGAGTTCCAACTGCGGCCGGTCCGGCTGGCCGGAGCGGCGGCGGAGTTCGTCGCGGATTGACCGCGCCCGCTGCAGCGTGTCGGCGTCGGGAATATCAACATCGGTCTGATCGATGCCGCCGCCCTCCGCACCTTGCATGCGGCCAAACGGGTCCTCCTGACCCTGCTGGTTCCGCCCGGACTGCTGGCCCTGCCCCTGGCCCTGGGCCAGCCGCTCCATCAGTTGCTGGGCCGCCTGCTGGGCAGCCTGCTGCAGCTGGTCAAGCGCTTCGCCCTGGGGTCCCACCGCGCTGCCGGGTTGGTCCTGGGACAACGCGTCGGTCGATTCGCGCATGGCGCCTTCGGCACGCCCGAACGGCCGGGGAATATCGCCCATCATTTCGCCGAAGCGCCGCATCAGATCGCCGAGCTGTCGGCGCAGCGCCTCCTGCAGCACCGCGTCCGGCGGCATCGCTCCGCCCGCCTGCTCGCCGCCCTGTCCGGGCTGTGGCATGCCCTGTCCCTGCTGGCCGAACTGGGGCATCCCCTGCTGTCCCGGCATGGGCTGCTGACCCTGCTGCTGCTCGCCGCGGCCCTGCTGCTGGCGGCGCTGCATTTCCTGGAACGTCCGGTCCAGCAGCTCGCGCTGCCCCTGTATCAGTTCCTGGAGGCCGTCCATCATCTCCATGGCCTCCATGCCCTCGGGGCTCATGCGCATTTGCTGGCCGACCCGGAGGTTCTCCATCATCTGCTGCAGCTGCGACAGCATTCGGCGGGCGGCATCCTTCATGCCACTGCGTAGCATCTCGCGAATCCGATCCATCACCGACTGCAGGTCCTGGCGGTCGATCATGCGCATTTCCGGATCGAAACCCGGCATCTCAGGCATCTCGCCCTGCTGCATCTGCTGCGCATTCTCCATCATCGCCTGGAGGTACTCGTTCATCGCCGCTTCGAGCTGGTTCAGCAGTCGCTCCAACTCTTCGGTGTCCGCATCCCGCTCCAGCGCTTCCATAAGCGCCTCCTCGGCCTGACGCAGCGCCCGGGCGGCAAGGGCGAGGCGCCCTTCTTCGATCCGGAGCGCGGTCTCCCACAGGAGTTCGAGGATGTCGCCATGTTCCGTGTCGGTCATGTCGCGCCGCAGTCGGCGCGCTGCCGTGGTGAGCGCCATGAAGACGACGACGTCGTCGTCGAAGGCAGCCGGATTCCAGGCCAGCCCCCGGAGCGCCCGCGCAACCAGACCGATGCTGTCCGCCCCTTCCCAGACCAGACGCTTGCGCTGCTCCACGATCACCCGGGCGACCGGATGGGTGAACACCCGCTCCGGCAGCACGATTTCGATCGGCTCGCTCTCTCCGCGCTGTCCGGCCAGGTCCACCGCGACAAGGGTCAGGTCCACCGGCAGGCCGGCCCAGGGATGCGGCGTCAGATCGAAAAACGCCATGCCCTCGCTTTCGCGCGGGTTACTGCTGCTGAGCGGCAGGCGCAGTTCGATCGGATCCATAGCGTGGGCCGCCCGCTGCCCCTGATCGGTGCGCCGTACAACCACGAAGGCGCGATCGATGCCGTAATCGTCAGAGGCGACGTAGCCCACCTGCAATGCACCCTGTCGGCTTTCGCCGATCACGCCCTCCTGGCGGATCTCGGGCGGGTTGTCGGGGATGATATCGAATGCCCAGGCTGCTATCTGTTTTTCGCCGTCCTTCAGCGCCACCTCGCCGCTTTCGACGAGGACCGGATTGGCGCGCTGGCCGTCGCCGCCCAGCGGCTCGATTTCCGCGGGTTCGCCGGCCACGTCGACGGAGAACGTGCCGCGCAGGCCCGCCACCTGGACCGTCATCTCGCTTCCCGTGGGTACGCTGAGCGGCGCCGCCGCAACCGCGGACACGGCTTTGCCTTCACCCGTCAGGAAGATCGGCGGGTGTCCGGTATAGGCCGGTGGCGTCACCCAGGCATCAATCTTGAGCTCGCGGCCGACGCCGGTGACCGAAAAGTCGGGCGACAGGGCGTTCAACAGCCGGTCGCCGGCCTCTCGGTTGGCGCCGGCAAGCGACACGACCACCAGCAGCAGCACCGCTATTCTCAGCGCCAGCGGATCCCGGCGCGCCAGGTTAGGTCGCGGCCCCGCCACCTTGAGACGGCGAACCGCCGCCGCGGCCATTGCCTGATGACGCGCCCACAAGGCGGCTGCGGGGTCGCCCTCCTTGGCAGTGGCCGGCCGGTCTTCCAGCGCCTGCAGCGGCCGGTGCGGAACTTTGTTGATCCGCTCCAGCCAGCGCTGCGCGTCTTCGCGGCTTGGCGCCCGGAAGCGCTTCACCCCGAGATAAACGCAGGTCCCCAGGCCGCTGGCAAAGGCGAGCAGCAGCGCCAGGTGCAGCCAGCCCGGCAGGTAGGTGAGCAGGTCCGACAGCGCTGTCGCGAGGAAGGCGCCGATGACAATGGCGGCCGGCCAGAGCGCCCGCCACAGACGCTCCCAGACCAAAACCAGCCAAGACAGACCGATCTTCAAGGGCCCGGGGCCCACCAGCGGTGTATCGCGGCTCATCCTTGTGACCCCATTCGTGCCGAACGGCCGGTCCCCGGCTGCTGCCAGTCAGCAAATCGGTCCTGCGCGATCAGTTCATCAATCGTCTGCCGGGGGCGGACGACCGCCCAATTCTCACCGTTAACCAGCACTTCCGCGGCGAGCGGCCGGCTGTTGTAGGTGGAAGCCATGACAGAACCATAGGCCCCGGCGGATCGAAAAACCATTAAATCTCCCGTGACCATGGGCGGCAGCGGACGGGACCGGGCGAACGTATCGCCGCTTTCGCAGACCGGACCCACGACGTCACAAGGCATCAGGGTCGCGTTGGCCGCCGGTTCGCGGACCGGCTCGATGGCGTGGTGTGCGCCGTACATGGCCGGCCGGATCAGGTCGTTCATGGCGGCATCGACGATCAGGAAGCGCTGGCTGCTGCCGTCCTTCACAAAAAGAACCCGCGATACCAGCACGCCCGCGTTGCCGACCAGATGCCGACCGGGCTCGAAGGTCAGTCGGCAGCCTAGATCACCAACGGTCTCGCGCACGACGGTGGCGTAGTCGGTCGGCGGCGGCGGGTCCTCTTCGCCGTAAAGGATGCCGAGCCCGCCGCCGAGATCCAGATGGTCGATGGCGATACCCTGAGATTGCAGGGCGCGGGCCAGTTCGGCAACGCGCGTGAATGCGGCGCGGAAAGGGGCGAGGTCGGTCAGCTGCGAGCCGATATGCACCGCCACCGAAACCGGGCGAACGCCCGGAAGATCGGCCGCCATAGCGAAAATCTCCGGCGCCGCGTCGATGTCGATGCCGAACTTGTTCTCCTTTCGGCCGGTCGTGATCTTCTCGTGCGTGTTGGCGTCGACGTCGGGATTGACGCGCAGCGCGATGTTTACCTGTTTGCCCTGCGCCGTTGCGATTTCGCTCAAAAGCGTGAGCTCGGGGACGGACTCGACATTGATCTGGAAGATGTCCGTCTCCACCGCGGTCCTGATTTCCTCGGCCGACTTGCCGACGCCGGAAAAGATGATCTTCTCGGGTGCCACGCCCGCGGCGAGCGCCCGTTTCAACTCACCGACCGAAACCACGTCGGCGCCAGCGCCGAGCCCGGCGAAGGTCCGGATGATTGCCAGGTTGCCGTTGGCCTTGACCGCGTAGCAGATGAGCGGCTCGTGGGCCGCCAGCGCATCTCGAAACTCCGTGTACTGCCGCTCCAGTGTCGCCGTGGAATAGCAATAGAACGGCGTGCCCACCGCGTCGGCAATCGCCGCAAGCGGCACGCGCTCGGCGCAAAGCGCGCCGTTCCTGTAGGAAAAATCGCTCAGCGCACCGCGCTCCGGTCAGCTCGACGGATATTGGCGTGGGAAGGTCGAGTCGTCGCTCGGCGCCCGCGGCGGCGCTTTCTTCCCGCAAGCGGCCGTGCCGAACACCAGAAAGGCGGCCAGGATGAGGGCGATCCAGCGTTGCACACCTAGTCTCCCTTACAAAAACGCGCCCGCGCCGCTTCGACGGCCGCCCGCACATTGTCGGGCGCGGTGCCGCCATGGCTGGTCTTGCTCCCGACCGAGGCGTCCACGGACAATACAGAGTATATATTGTCCGTGATGCGCGGTTCCACCGTCTGAAGCGCCTCCAGGTCAAGCTCTTCCAGCCGGCAGCTCTGCTCGTCCGCAAGCGCAACGATCCGACCGGTGACGTGATGCGCCTCGCGGAAGGGCAATCCGCAGGTGCGCACCAGCCAGTCCGCAAGGTCGGTCGCGGTCGGGTGGCCGCGGTCGAGCGCGGCCCGCATCGACTCGCGCCGCGGGGTCATGTCGACCACCATGCCGGTCATCGCCGCGACCGCCAGCGACAAGGTATCGGCCGCCTCGAACGTCGGCTCCTTGTCCTCCTGCATGTCCTTGGAATAGGTCAGCGGCAGGCCCTTCATGACGATCAGCAGGCCATTGAGGCTGGCGACGATCCGTCCCACCTTGGCGCGCACCAACTCGGCCGCGTCGGGATTGCGCTTTTGCGGCATGATCGACGAGCCGGTGGAAAAGGCGTCCGAGAATGTAATGAAACCGAACTGCTGTGAGCACCACACCACCATCTCCTCGGCCAGGCGGGACAGGTGCACGGACGCGATCGAGGCCGCTGCCAGGAATTCCAGCGCAAAATCGCGATCGGACACTGCATCAAGCGAGTTGGCAGAGGGCTGGTCGAAGCCGAGCGCGCGTGCCGTCATGTCGCGGTCGATCGGGAACGAGGTGCCCGCCAGCGCCGCCGCGCCCAGCGGGCACTCGTTGAGCCGGGCCCGGCAGTCGGCCAAGCGGCCACGGTCGCGGCCGAGCATCTCAACATAGGCCAGCAGGTGATGACCGAAGGTCACCGGCTGCGCCGTCTGCAGGTGCGTGAAGCCCGGCATGACCGCATCGGCGAAAACGAACGCCTTGTCCAGCAGGGCGGCCTGCAACTCCTTGAGCTGGTCGTCGATGCCGTCTATGGCGTCACGTACCCACAGCCGGAAATCGGTGGCGACCTGGTCGTTGCGGCTGCGCGCGGTGTGCAGGCGCCCCGCCGCGTCGCCGACGGCCTCTTTCAGCGCCGCCTCGATATTCATGTGAATATCTTCCAGTTCGCGCTTGAATTCGAACCGCCCGGCGGCAATCTCTTGTTCGATGTCTGCCAGGCCACGCAGAATGGCGTCGCCATCGGCCTTGTCGATTATGCCTTGGGCGACCAGCATTTCGGCATGGGCGCGCGAGCCTGCGATGTCCTGGGCGAACAGGCGGCTGTCGAAGTCGACGGAAGCGTTGATACGCTCCATGATCGCGGCGGGTCCGGCGCTGAACCGCCCGCCCCACATCTCGTTTGCACTCATGGGGTCACACGAACGGATCTGGTAATGAAGTTACGGTTTCTCCTGATTGCCGGCTTGATCCTGGCGACTCTGCCGGGGATCGCTTTTGCCGACGGGCCACCCGTCCAGGGCGACGTGGCGCACTTTAGTCTCTACGACCGGCCAAAACCAGCGCCGGATGCGAGTTTCACGGACGAGACCGGCGTGGAGATCGGGCTGGGCGATTTCCAGGGCAAGGTGCTGCTCGTCAATTTCTGGGCGACCTGGTGCGCGCCCTGCGTGCGCGAGATGCCAGAGCTCGATGCGTTGCATCGGGAGATGGGCGGCGAGGATTTCGCCGTCGTCACCATCAACCAGGATCGCGGCGGTCTGAAGGTCGCCGAGCCCTTCCTGCGCGAACGCCTGGGTCTCGAGGCGCTGCCGCTCTATCTGGACAAGAGCTGGGCGTTCGGTCGGGCGATGGGGCTCAAGGGTCTGCCGACGACATTTCTGGTCGACGCCGACGGCGCGATCGTCGGCGAACTTCAGGGAATCGCCGCCTGGGACGGCGACGATGCAAAGGCGCTGATCCGGTATTACGTCGAGGCCGCCGCCGGGTCTTCCTGACCCGCAGCCCCCCTCACCGCGTCGGGACCGGCGTCTCTCCGGAATAATCGTAGAAGCCGCGGCCCGACTTGCGGCCAAGCCAGCCGGCTTCGACATACTTCACCAGCAGTGGGCAAGGCCGGTATTTCGAATCCGCCAGGCCCTCATACAGCACCTGCATAATGGCGAGGCAGGTATCCAGCCCGATAAAGTCGGCCAGCTCCAACGGCCCGATCGGGTGGTTGGCGCCGAGCCGGAGCGCCGTGTCGATCGCTTCCACCGAGCCGACGCCTTCGTACAAGGCGTAGACTGCCTCGTTGACCATCGGCAGCAGGATGCGATTGACGATGAAAGCCGGGAAATCCTCGGCCACGGCGACGGTCTTGCCCAGCCGTTCCGACAGCGCCGTGAAGGCATCGAACGTCTCGTCGGAGGTGGCCAGTCCGCGGATCAGCTCCACCAGCTGCATCACCGGCACCGGGTTCATGAAATGCATGCCGATGAAGCGGTCGGGCCGGTCCGTGGATGCGCCCAGCCGGGTGATGGAGATCGACGAGGTGTTGGTGGCAAGATATGCGTCGGGCTTCACCACCGGCACGAGCGTCTTGAAGATCTCCTTTTTGACCGACTCGTTCTCGCTCGCTGCTTCGATGACCACGTCGCAGTCGGCAAATATGGCGTAGTCGGTACCGGTCTGGATCCGGGCGAGTGCCGTGTCCTTGTCGGCTGTCGTGATCTTGTCACGCTTGATCATACGGTCCAGGTTGCGCGTCAACGTGGCGATGCCCTGGTCGACCGCGTCCTGGCTGATGTCCAGCAGCTTTACGTCAAGGCCGTTGAGCGCACAAACATGCGCGATCCCATTGCCCATCTGCCCGGCACCGATGATGCCGATCGATTGAATAGTCATGCCAATCCCTTTCCTGTCCGGCTTTAGCCGGACGGCGGTTATTCGTCCAGCGCCTTTTCGAGTTCCGGCACCGCCTCGAAGAGGTCGGCGACCAGACCGTAATCGGCAACCTGGAAGATTGGCGCTTCCTCGTCCTTGTTTATTGCGACGATCGTTTTTGAATCTTTCATGCCAGCCAGATGCTGGATCGCGCCGGAAATACCGACGGCGATGTAGAGATCCGGCGCGACGACTTTGCCGGTCTGGCCGACCTGATAATCGTTGGGCACAAATCCCGCATCGACGGCGGCCCGGCTGGCGCCCACGGCGGCGCCCAGCTTGTCGGCGACCCGTTCCAGCAGAGCGAAATTCTCGCCGTTCTGCATGCCGCGACCGCCCGAAATCACCACCCGCGCAGACGTGAGCTCCGGCCGCTCGCTCTCGGAGATTTCGGCGCGCAGAAAGCTGGAAAGCCCTGCATCGCCCGTCCCGTCGACGGCTTCGACGGCGGCGCTGCCGCCTTCCGCCGCGGTGGCATCGAAAGCGGTCATCCGCACGGTAATTACCTTGATCGCGTCGCCGGATTGCACCGTGGCGATGGCGTTGCCGGCATAGATCGGGCGCTCGAATGTGTCCGGCGACTCCACGCCGGTTATGTCGGAAATCTGTTGGACGTCCAGCAGCGCGGCGACGCGCGGCATCAGGTTCTTGCCGAAGGTGCCGGCCGGCGCCAGCAGGTGGCTGTAGTCGGCGGCCAACTTGATGACCAGCGGCGCCACGTTCTCGGCCAGCTGTTTTTCGTATTCGGCGGCATCCGCGCAGAGCACCTTGGATACCCCCGCGATCTTGGCTGCTTCGTCCGCGACGGCGCCGCAGCCCTGGCCGGCCACAAGCATGTGGATATCGCCGCCGATGGCGGCGGCCGCGGTCACGGTGTTGAGGGTCGCCGGCTTCAGCGCTTCGCCGTCATGTTCGGCGACAACGAGACTGGTCATGTCCCGGGGCTCCTTCTCAGATGACTTTAGCTTCGTTGCGCAGCTTTTCGACGAGTTCGCCGATACTCTCGACCTTGACACCGGCCTCGCGTTTGGCCGGTTCGGTCACTTTCAGCGTGGTCAGGCGCGGCGCAGCGTCGACGCCCAGGTCCGACGGGGTCTTGGTGTCGATTGGCTTCTTCTTCGCTTTCATGATGTTCGGCAACGAGGCATAGCGCGGCTCGTTGAGGCGCAGATCGACCGACACGACCGCCGGCAGCTTGACCTGGATGGTTTCCAGGCCGCCGTCGATCTCGCGGGTCACTTCCGCGCTGCCGTCGCCCACCGCGATCTTCGAAGCAAAAGTCGCCTGCGGCCAGCCCAGGATGGCCGCCAGCATCTGCGCCGTCTGGTTGGCGTCGTCGTCGATCGCCTGTTTGCCCAGAATGACGATGTCAGGCTTTTCATCGTCGACGATCGCTTTCAGCATTTTGGCGACTGCCAGCGGCTGAAGTTCCTGATCACTTTCAACCAGGATGCCGCGGTCTGCGCCCATGGCGAGCGCGGTGCGGATCGTCTCCTGGCTCTGGCTGGTGCCCAACGACACGGCAATGATCTCTTCGACCGTGCCCGCTTCTTTCATGCGAACCGCTTCCTCGACGGCGATTTCGTCGAAGGGGTTCATGGACATCTTGACGTTGGCCGTCTCGACACCGGTCTCGTCGGCCTTGACCCGGATCTTCACGTTGTAGTCCACGACGCGTTTCACCGGCACGAGGACCTTCATGGCAACTCTCTCTCAGAATGCGCGGAATTGGCTAAGGACTGCGAATGGCGCCCTGTTTAGGCGTGCGGTGCGGGCGGAGTCAAGGAGCCTCGATGCGGCCAAGCGACGCCGGACGCCGTGCACGGGTTTGGCCGCGCCTATGCGGCCTCCGCGTGTACGAACTCCCGCATGTCGGGATAACCGAAGACGGTGTTGACCAGCGAATAGTCGCGCGCCACTTCGCCGCGCGGGGCCAGCTCCCAGGTCCATTTGGCACCCGGTTCCGGCAGTGGCAGGTCATACAGCGTGTCGGACTCCTGGAGGACGTCGCCGTTGGGATCGATCGCCTTGCGGCTGCGTTCGGTTACCAGGCACTGGACGGCATCGAAGGACATCAGGTGTTCAAGGTGACTGGCGACGATGTCCCGGGCGAACTCGTGCGCCGTGTCCGCGTCGATGTCGATCCGTTTCTGGACAAAGCCGAGTGGGACCAATGGCAACTGCGATGCCAGATTGGCCGAGACGACGAGATCGACGCCCGGTTCGTCCAGCAAAAACTTCGGGCCCGGCTTGAAAAGCGTGTGGGGGTCGGTGAACAACGCCTCGGCCAGGCCGGTGACATCCCCTTCGACGAGATCCACGTTGGACATGTCGCGAACCGCTCGACGCACGGAACGGAAATGCACGGTGTCGACCAGAATGACCCGGTCGAACCGCTCCACCAGTTCGGCCATGGGGATGTCCAGCAACATGCCGGAACCCAATACGACCGCCTTGCGGTGTTGTTTGCACCGTTCGACGGATTCCAGAACCAGCGACTTGGTGGCGTCCAGATGGGGCAGCCAGGCATCGTGACAACGCTGGTAGCGGGCGCCGATGGCGATCGCTTCGCGCAGATATCCCATGCGCCGGGCATACAGCGGGCAGGGCGTCGTCAGGAAGGAGGCGGCTTCGGCCAACATGCGGCCAATCTGCGCCTAAAGCCTTAATATTCCCTAAGAATCCGGGCTGGAAAGAGCCGGATTTAGGCCTAATCCGGACGGTTGCCGCCCGGCACCCAGAGCACGTCTCCCGCACCCAGGCCGTTGCAATGGCGGGACAGGACGAACAGCAGGTCGGACAGCCGGTTGAGGTATTTCAAGGCTTCCGGGTTGACCGCCTCGCTGGCGGAAAGCTGTACCGTCAGGCGCTCGGCCCGGCGGGCGACCGTTCTTGCCATATGCAGGTATGCAGCCGCCGGGGATCCGCCCGGCAGGACAAAACTCTCCAGCGGGGCCAGCGCAGCGTTGACGGCATCGATCTCCGATTCCAGCCGCTCCACCTGTCCGGATACGATCCGCAGCGCGCCGGCCTTGCGATCTGCATCCTCGGGTGTGCAGAGGTCGGCACCCAAATCGAACAGGTCGTTCTGGATCCGGGAAAGCATGGCATCCGCATCGGCTTCTGTGTGCTGCCGGGCGAGCCCGATAACGGCATTGGCCTCATCGACCGTGCCATAAGCGGCAACGCGCAGATCGGACTTGGCAACGCGGCTGCCGTCGCCCAGCGACGTCTCTCCGGCGTCGCCTCCGCGGGTATAGATGCGCGTCAGTTTGACCACGGCCTGCGATACTCCGTTGCGGCAGTTCAGTTCTTGCCGACGACTAGCATGACCAGCGCGAACAGCACCAGCGCGATGAACTGCAGGAAAACTCGGGCGCGCATCAGCTTGTTGCTATAGCGGCGATTGAAGTCTCCCCCGCGGGCCATGGAAAACACGCCCACAAGCACGACGCCCAACGTCGCGAACATCGCTACCACCAAGAGCACGGTTAGGAAACTGGACATGCCAGTGATATATGCCGGATCGGTAGGCACGGCCAGTGCTGTGCGTCCTTGAGTTCGGGCAGAATGGTTCTGACATGCGGGTAGCCACGTACAACGTGCATTCATGCCGGGGTGCCGACGGGGTATCGGATCCGGAAAGAATCGCCGCCGTTTTGGAGGAACTCCAGGCCGACCTCGTCGGCCTGCAGGAGATCGAAAGCCATCGCCGGCGCGTGCCGGACATGAACCAGTTCGCCTATTTTGCCGGCCTGGCGGGGTGGCACTTCACACCGGGGTTGGCAATCGAGGAGGGAAGGGGGCGTTACGGCAACGGCCTGCTCAGCCGCGAGCGGCCCACCGCCGCGGTTGTCCACGACATCTCGGCGGTGGGGCTCGAGCCGCGGTCGGTGCTGGAAGTGGCGGTCGCCGGGCTCACGGTGTTGGTGAGTCACCTCAGCCTGTCGCCGCCGGCGCGTGCCCGCCAGATCCGGTTCCTGGCGGGGCTGGCGGGGGACCGCCGGGCCGTCGTGCTGGCCGATTTCAACGAGTGGAACCCCCTCAGCCGGTCGTTCCGTCCGCTTGCCGGCCTGAAACAGCCGGCGACCGGTCCGACCTATCCGGCGCGTTTCCCGTTGCTGCGCCTGGACCGGATCTACGGCGTCCGGCGGGCCTGGGTGCACGGGTCACCGCTGGCGCGACGGGCTTCGGATCACCTGCCCGTCCTGGGCGAACTCTGAGCGCAACCTGGAACCGGGGGCCCTACGGGTCCCGACGCAGAAGGCCCCGCGCGATGATGTCGGCCTGGATTTCCGAGGTGCCTTCGAACACCGACAGGATCCGTGCGTCCACCAGCAGCCGGGCCGCCGGGGTTTCCTCCGCATAGCCAGTGCCGCCGTGAATCTGCACAGCGCTGTCGGCATTGGCCCAGGCGGCGCGGGCCGCCAGCAACTTGGCCATCCCGGCCTGGATGTCGGCCCGCTCGCCGCGATCCTTGGATTCGGCCGCGAACCAGGTGAGCCGCCGGGCGACAATCGTTTCCGCGGCCATGGCCGCGAGTTTCGCCTGGATGCGTGGGAACGCGATCAGGGGCGCGTCGAACTGGCGGCGCTGGACCGCATAGTCGAGTGCCACGTCGAAGGCAGCCTGGGCAACGCCGACCGAGCGGGCTGCGGTCTGAATTCGTGCCGTTTCGAACGTCGCCATGAGCTGGCGGAACCCCTCTCCCTCGCGGCTGCCGAGCAAGTTGGCGACCGGTACGGCGTAGTTGTCGAAACCCAGCTCGTATTCCTTCATACCGCGATAGCCGAGCGTTCTGATTTCCCCGCCGGACAGGCCCGGCACCGGGAACGGATCGCGTTCTGTCCCGCGCGGCTTTTCGGCCAGCAGGATCGAAACGCCGCGGTGACCGTCCTCGGTTGCGCCGGTGCGGACCAGGAGGGTCATCAGGTCGGCGCGGGCGGCGTGGGTGGACCAGGTCTTGGCGCCGGTCACGCGATAGGAATCGCCCTGGCGGACGGCCCGGGTGGCGACGGCGGCCAAATCGGATCCGGCCTCGGGTTCGGTGAAGACCGCGGTGGGAATGATCGACCCGTCCGCCAGACCCGGCAGGAACCGGTCCTTCTGGTCGGGCGTGCCGGCGCTCAGGATCAGGTCGGCAGCGATCTCCGAACGGGTGGCCAGCGACCCCACCACCAGGCTCGCCCGGCTCAGCTCCTCGGTGACGATACACATGGCGACCTTGCCCATGGCCGAGCCCCCAAATCGTTCCGGCAGGGTCAGGCCAAAAATGCCCAGCGCCGCCAGCTGCTGGACCAGGGATAGGGGCACCAGGGTATCCGACAGGTGCCAGGCCTGAGCATGGGGAGCGATCTCGCTGTCGGCCAGGCGCCGGAACTGGTCCCGGATCAGGACGAAATCCGTGTCCACGAGGCCGTCCCGGGGGCGGTCTCCGTCCGCCAGCAGGTCGATCAGGCCGGTCAGGGAGTCCGCGGCGTCTTCAGCGGCCGCCGGGATCAGCAGGTCTTCGGCCTCTCCCAGCCAGTCGGCCGGCCGGGCCGTCTCGCTTTGGCTGAGCGGGATCCCATGGCGGAGCTGGCCCAGATAGGTGCGGACGCCGATGCCGAGCAGGGACCGCTCCACGGGCCTCAGGCCGCCCTGCCGCTCCAGCCTGCGAGCCCATTCCAGGAGCTGTCGCACCGCCTCCACATAGGAGGCGGCCCAGGCCAATCCGTGAACGGCAAACTGGTTAACGCGGAACCGGTCGGAATCGATCCGGCCGTCCTTTAGGATCGCATCCCCCAGCCGGCCGCGCGCCATCTCGACGGCGTTCCAGGCACGGCCAAGGGCCACCTCGGTCTCGGACAAAAAAGGGTCCGAACCGGTCCTGGCAGGCTCGGCCATCGGTCGTTCAGCCGCCGAAGGCGGAGGGCCTAATCGGCCGATTTAAGCGGTGAACTGGGCGGGTTCGGGCGGGACTTGGCCCGGTTGGGCGATTGCCGCGGCTTCCGGGCCCGGCCGGTCGGGAATGACAGGACATTGTCGTTCTTGGGCGCCTCGTGGGGACGTTCGACCAGGGTCTCGGCCGTGTTGCCCCCTTCGGCCTGCAGGGCGGCCTCGGCCTCCTCAAGATCAAATAGAATCGGGTTACCGCGCGGGTAAATCGCGCTGTATCCGCCGTGCCGATACCGCACCATACAAGACGGACGGCGGCCAAATGCCCAGAGATCAGACATTAACTATACTCTCCATTCCGGGCGTCCCCTGCGATTATCTTCCCACACATATGGGGCCTCCGCAACTACGCGGCTAGGGTATAGAAACTCCCGAAAGGGGTTGCAACCCCGAGATCCGCGGGCCACGGTGAATGCCCCGAATTGGTCAAGATGCGGTAATTTTTCCGTGAGTTTTGTCCTCGAAATCATGACGCCCGTCTTCGGGCTGCTGGCGCTCGGCTACCTGGCCGCCCTGTTCGGCTGGTTCGGAGAGCAGGCGACCGACGGCCTGGCGCGGTTCGTGTTCAACTTCGCCATTCCGGTCATGCTGTTCCGGACCATGGCCGGCGCAGAACTGCCGACGGTGATGCCGGCGGGCCTGATCGGCGCTTATTATATCGGGGTCGCCGCGGCTTTCGTCCTTGGCATGGTCGTCGCCCGGCTAGTGTTTGCCCAGACGCTGAGCGGCCAGGGCATCTCCGGGTTCGCGGCCGGCTATTCCAACTCCGTTCTGCTGGGGATCCCCATTGTGCTCGCGGCCTTCGGGGACGAAGGCGCTGTGCCACTGTTCATCATTATTTCGATCCACAGCCCTTTGATGTTTTCGTCGTTGACCCTGGTCCTGGAGCTCGGCCGGCACGGCGGTCAGAGTTGGCGATCGCTTCCGGTCAACGTGGCCAGGAGTCTGGCGACGAACCCAATGTTCGTCGGGCTGGTGCTGGGGCTGGTATTCAATCTGTTCGACTGGGGCGTGCCGGGGCCGGCGGACCAGGTCATGGAACTGCTGTCCGCTGCCGTGGCCCCGTGCTCGCTGTTCGCGCTCGGTTCGTCGCTGCGGCGGTACCGGGTGTTCGGCAATCTCGGCCACAGCATCGTCCTCACCGCGCTGAAGACAATTGTCCACCCGCTGATCGTCTGGTTCCTGGCTTTTCCGGTGTTCGGACTGGACCCCGTCTGGGGGGCCGTCGCGGTGGTGCTGGCCGCCCTGCCGACCGGGATCAACGTGTTCCTGTTCGCCAATCGCTACGGCGTCGGCGAAGGACGAGCATCCTCCACGGTGCTGATCTCCACGGCATTTTCGATTCTGACCCTTTCTTTTGTGCTCTATCTGTTTCAGGCTGGGTGAAAGAGGGGGTGCATGAGCGAAATAGACTGGCTCTCAGGTCCGTGGGCGCAGATCGTTGGACTGACTTCCGATCTGCGGGTCCAGGTCGTCGGCTTGCCGTTCCTGCTGAGCTGGCTGAGCGCCGGTGTCCTGCGGCTGTTGCTCGGACCGGATCGCGGGGGACTTGTCTCGGGCGCGGCCATCGGGATCGGCTTCCTGGCCGCCTATGTCGCCATGTTCGACGTCCCGCCCTGGCCTCCGGTGTCTTCGGTCCAGAAACTGTTCTTCATCGCCCTGGCGGCGGTTTTGCTGGGGACCTTGGCGGATTTCATGCGGATCCGCGGCGAGGCACTGGGAGCCTCGGCTTTGGCTTTGACACTGGGGGCGGTGATCTGGCTCGCCTGGCCGCTGGTGCGGGGCTTCGATCCCACCGGTGTGGGTATCGCGCTCGTGGTCTGGGCCGGCGCCGGCGTCGTGCAGATGCAGCTGGAACGGGCGCCGTCCCTGGGCGTCGCTCCGGTCCTGATGCTGGCGACGGCGGCCTGCGGCCTGGCGCTTCTGGTCCTGCACGCCTCCTCGACGCTGATGGCGCAGCTGGCCGGGGCGTTCGCGGCCTCGAGCCTGGGCTTCGCCCTTTGGACCTGGCCGGAATCGCGCTTCGCCTTTGCCAGCAGCGCGGTCATTGGCGCGGCGGTCCCGCTGGCGGCCATTGCGGCCATCCTCGCCCTGTTCGGGAATATCGAGCCATTGGCCCTGATCCCGCTCATGGGCGTTTTCGTTGCCGACCGCGTAGGGGGCGCGCTGGTGCCGGGACGCGGGTTGAGCGTGCAGTTCCTGCGTTTTTTGATTGCGGTGCTGGCTGCTGTCGTTTCGGTGCTGGCGGCGGTAGGGCTGCAGTCGCTGTTGCAGGACCCGCTGCTTTGGTTCTGAGCTTTGGCTTGATCCGGCGGCGGCAGGCCGCTAACTATCACCTTATGAACGGTCACCACACATCCGGCGCGGATCATCGAATTAGCGCCCCGGTCCTGATACAGGGCCGGGTCCGTTTCGATTCGTCCGTCCAGAACCAACCGTGTGGTGACAACGATGTCTTTTCTTCAGGTCTCTGACCCTTCCGCCGCCCAGGCGGAGCTCTTTCACCGATCGAAACCTCTTACCGCGTGTTACGCCGTCCATGGCGCTGCCGATCCGGGCCTGTTGCCGCGGATCATGGCGCAGTTCGCCAAGCGGGGCCTGACGCCGAACCGGTTGCATGCCGACCTGTCCGCCGACGGCCGCGAGTTGGTCATCGATGTGCAGATGGCGGGTCTCGGTCCCGACGTCGCTGATCACATTGCGCGCTGCTTGAGGCAAGTCTGGGGCGTCGACTGCGTCCTGATGTCGGAAAAAGCCGGTCTTTGACGCAGGACCGCGATTTGACCTGAAACGTCGAGGTCGCTAATGTTCGGCGATGACAAACCACCACACCTACCGAATTGGCGTCCGACTTACGACGTCGTCTCTTTCGCAGGGACGAGTCCGTCTTGAGTCGCGCAACCAATTCCGAACTTGTGGTGAAGAAAATGTCCTCAATACCAGACGCCGAGCAACCAAAACCGCCTGATAGTGACTTAGTCGTCCAGGGTAGATCGACCATCAGTTTCGCGGTGCGTGCCGCTGCTGAACCGAGTCTGCTGCCGCGAATACTGTCATCGCTGTCCAGACGCGGGGTAACGCCGACAAGCACGCACGCCGACCTGTCTGCCGCTGGTGACGAGTTGGTCATCGATGTCCATCTGGGGGAGATCGATCGTCAAATCGCCGCGCGCATCACACGCTGCTTGCCACAGATAAGAGGCGTGAACAGCGTTCTGATGTCTGAGTACACGCGCCCGGCAGCGCAGCTTTTCGACCAATTTGTCGACAATGAAATCGCGCGCATCGAGCACGAATTCGCCAGGCGGACAGCGTCCTATGAGCCGTTGGTCAGTTCGGGTCGCATGAAACGCGATCAAGCGGTTCGCGAGTCCAGGTCTTTGGCCGCCGTGTTGGAAGCGCTGAAAGGTCTCCGGGACGGCCAATCCGGACGATAGCAGGGGTTGGCTTGAGTGCGCCGGTCGTTTAAGCGGTGCGCGTGAGTTATCTCGATCGCATCAAAGCCTGCAACAACGCCCGGCTGGACGGGCATTTGCCGCTGCGGATTGGCGGACACCGGCTGGGCCGGGTCGCCCCAGGTTTTGCATCGGTACTGGAAGAGTGGCCCGAACTGTTCATCCGGGGCGGCGATACGATCGACCTCGATCCTGCGCAGACCACGGCCGAGGCGCGCAGCGCGGCCGTGGCCGAGGTTTTTGGAGTGCTGAACGACCGCGGCCTGATCCATGGCTGGCACGACGAGCTTTATGCGGTGAAAGCCCAATGGTCAGACCCGCCGGTGATGCTGGCCGAACGCGCCGCGTTGCCCTATCTGGGACTGCGGTCCTATGGCGTCCACCTTACAGGCTATGTGCCGAGGGCCGACGGCATTCACATCTGGGTTGCGCGGCGCGCGCGGGACCGGGCCAACTATCCAGGCATGCTGGACAACACCGTCGCCGGCGGGCAGCCTCATGACCTGACGTTGATGGAAAACCTCGTCAAGGAGTGCGGCGAAGAAGCCGCCATACCCCCGTCGCTCGCGCAGACAGCGACCGCAGTCGGCCATGTTTCTTACGTGGAGCAACCGGACCCGCTTCGCGTCAAGCCGGACTGCATGTTTTGCTACGACCTGGAACTGTCGGCCGATTTCGTGCCGCGGAACACGGATGGTGAGATCGAGAGCTTCGAACTGATGCCGGCCGCAGAAGTGATGGGATTGGTGCGGGACACCGAGGAGTTCAAACCCAACTGCGCGGTCGTACTGATCGACTTTTTCGTGCGGCGCGGTCTGTTAGGTCCGCAGGACGACGCGGACTACGAGGCCATCACCGCAGGGCTCAGGGCCGGCGGCTAGGCTGCCGCGCCCGGCACACCTTACGCCAGCGCCTCGAGCCGCGCCTTGTGCGCACGTTCGATATGGTCCCGGCCGGCCGCCTCTGCTGCGGCGCCGTCCCGCGCCGCAATCGCCTCGACGATCCGGGCATGCTCTTCGATGGCCTGGGCGCGGCGCTCGGGGTCGACGAATGTCGTACCGCCGAGCAGCAGCAGGAACTGTTTCATGTGTTCGATCTGGGCCATCAGATACCGGTTGTGACTGGCCAGCGTCAGCCGGCGATGAAAGGCTCGGTTTGACTCCGACAGTTTGGCCGCGTCGTCGCCGATGGCCCGGTCGGCCTCGACCATCTCGGCCAGAATGGCGATTTCCGCCGCCGTCGCATGCTGTGCGGCCAGTCCGGCGACCGTGCCCTCCAGCACCGCGCGAACCACATAGAGTTCGTTGATCTGGTCGTTGTCGAGGATCGGGATGATCATCCCGCGATTGGGCTCGTGGATCGCCAGACCCTGGGATTCAAGCCGTTTCAGGCCCTCGCGGATCGGCGTGCGGCTGACGCCGTAGCGCTCGGCCAACTCGGCCTCGCGCAGGCGCGTGCCGGGCGCAAGATTGCCGGCTTCGATGGCTTCCACCAGTTTGCGATAGATGTCGCTGCCGCTGAGCGAGGCCATTGCAGGAGGCATTCCGCCCGGTTGCTACATTGTATGCAACAGCATGCGAGACGGTCGCTGGATTTGCAACTCCGGACGCGTTTTGCCGCTTTCGATCAGCCGTCGATCCCGTTCCGGCGCGGATCGCGGATCCAGCGCCGCAGCCCCATGGTCCTGAGATCCGTCGTGTTCGGCTTGGTACCGGACGAAATGGCGAACGCCAAACCATGGGCGGCGCGGATGCGGGCGATGAATTGAGTCAACATGGCGATTGTCCTCTCACATTTTTTTCCACCCACAACTGAAGTGGGCATCCGGAATTCGATCACCAGCGTTCGTTCGGCATGCCAGCCATGCTTGGCTTTCGCATGCCGGGCGGTCAGCTCGCAGCACCGGCGCGGCTTCCGGCCGGCGCATCTGCGGGCTCCGAGACCGGGGCCTGTTCGCCGGCGTGCCTGACCAGGGCGGCGAAGCGGTAGAGGCCGTGCACGAATTTGCTGTAGGGCAGGGTCAGGAACAGGGCGAAAACCACGCCCAGATGGATGGCGAGCAGCATGCCCATGGCGGGCGTCGCCCGCAGCACCAGCAACAGCAGTCCGGTGAGGCTGGTCAGGAACAGCATGACCAGAAACGCCGTGTCCATGCCGCCGGCGCCTTCCGAGCGGAGTTCCTTCGCGCGGCGCAGCTTGGCCCGGGCCAGACCCCACGGACCGATCAGCAGCCCGATGCCGCCCGCCGTGCCCATCAGCACAACCGGGTTGTACCAGGCATAGGGAGCCTCCCAGCCGAAAGCGTAGTGAAACAACGTGCCGGTCGAGGTCGAAGCGAAGCACAACAGGAAACCATAGAAAGTCAGATGGTGATAAAGCCGTCGCCGGTCGGTCGGGGCCTCGTCCTCATTCATGCATCCAACGCCGCCACCATCCAGATAGCGCAGACGGCACGCGTCCAGGACGGCCTGCCAGACCGACCGGTTGCCGAGGGTGCCGCTGGCACCCGTCTCGACCCAGAATCGCCGGACGCCCATCACCATGGCCAGGATCGCATAGGCGAACGCCGCTCCGAACAGCGCCACCATCGCGTTGTGCGGCATCAGCCGATAGAAGGCGCCAGGGCCGGTATGGGTGCCAAACAGCACGGCGGGGTCGCGGACCGCGACGAAGCCGCCGATGAAAGCGGCGACGCCGAGCGCGGTGATGAGTGCGATCCACAGGCCGTTGCGGGCGAACAGGCCCGACAGGAACCCGGGCCAGGTGTAGCGGGCATAGGTTTCTTCGCGCAGCGCCGCGAGGTTCTGGGGCACGTTGACCGCGAGCTCGTGCGGCGGCGCGTATTGGCAGTCGTAGTAGCAGGCGCCGCAGTTGTGGCAGAGGTTGGCGAGGTAGTCGACGTCGCCGGCCGCGAACGTGCGCCGTAGCTCCATCGCGGGAAATACCGCGCACAGCCCTTCGCAGTAACGACAGGCGTTGCAGACGGTCATCAGCCGCACCGCTTCTGCCTGAGTGCCGGTCAGCGCCGGTTCAGTTGCTTGCGACATGCGCCGCTCCCGTTCCCGACAGGCGCCCGAAGACGCTGCCGATGGTCATGCCGATGCCGGCCAGATACCCCTTGCCGAGAACGTTCCCGGCCATGATTTCGCCGGCCGCGAACATGTTGGGGGACGGTTTGCCGTCCGCCATGATCATGCGGCCCTGTTCGTTCACCTTTACGCCCAGATAGGTGAAGGTGATTCCAGGCCTGAGCGTATAGCCGTAGAACGGCGGCGTATCGATCGGCCGCGCCCAGTGGGTCTTGGGCGGCGTCAGGCCCTCCGTCCGGCAGTCGTCATGAATGGTGTGATCGAAATCGCCGTCGACACAGGCAGCGTTGAAGGACTCCACCGTCAGTTTGAGTTTTTCCGGCGCCAGGCCCAGTTGCGATGCCAGCCCCTCGACGGTGTCGGCGCGTTCCGGCGGATAGACCGACGGCATGAACAATTCGATCGACTTGGCGTCGATGATCACATAGCCGACCTGATTCGGCTGGGCCGCCACCAGGCGGCCCCAGATGGCGTACCGCTTCGGCCAGAATTCCTCGCCCTCGTCATAGAACCGGTCGGCGTTTTCGTTGACGACGATCCCGAAAGGAACGCAGTCCAAGCGGGTGACGATACCGCCGTCGAACTTCGGCGCCCTGCCGTCGATGGCGACGGCATGGCACTGTTTGGCGTCCCCTACGGACTGGACGCCCTTGTCGAGCAGCAGCCACAGCACGGCACCTCTGTTGTGCGGCGTCCCGCGAATGAGAAAGTTCTCTGCCGCCTCGCCCCAGGCGTCTTTCAACCATTCGATATTGGCTTCGAACCCGCCGGCCGCGGCGACGAAGGTCCTGGCCGGCACGAACTCCTCCTGGCCGTCGCACGTCACGTGCGCGCCGATGAAGAAGCCGTCGTCGATGTCGATGCCGGTGACTTCGGTTTCGTAGCGCACCTCCACACCCAGACTCTGGGCTGTCAGATAGAGCGCGTTCAGCATCGCCTTGCCGCCGCCCAGAAAGAAGGCGTTGGTCCGGCCCAGAGATAGCGTTCCGCCCAGGGACGGTTGAAACCGAACGCCCTGCGCTTCCAGGAAATCCCAAAGCTCGGCCGATTTCTCCAGGGTCATTCGGGCCAGCTTTTCGTCGGTTTCGCCGCCGGTGACACGCAACAGATCGTCCCAGAACTCCTCGACCGGATAGGGTCCGGTCAGCGTGCCGTGTGCCGCCTCGTGCGCCAGACGGCAATTACGGGTGTGCCGGGTGTTGCCGCCCCGCATGGCCTTGGGTGCGGCTTCGACCACCAGCGTCCGGGCGCCGGCGCGCGCCGCCGCGATCGCCGCACAAAGCGCGGCGTTGCCGCCGCCGGCTATGAGAACATCGTAGGTCATGAGTCACCCAAAGTGTATGCAATTGTATACAATAATACCGAACGCAAGGCAAGCGCCTTGATGGGCTGTTACACCGCGCATGGCGGTGGGATCAGGCCAGTAGCTCTTCCTCGAACGGGAACTCGGACAACAGCTCGATGCCCGTCTCGGTCACCAGGATCTGCTGCTCCAACTTGACGCCCTCGGCCCCATTCTCCTCGCCGATATAGCTCTCGACACACAACGTCATGCCGGGCTCGACAACGCCGTCATAGCCGGCGGCCGGGAAATCCGCCCGGTGGTAGAGGTAGGGGTATTCCCCGGTCATGCCGACGCCATGGGCGGACAGGTAATAGCGGTTGGCGAAGTAGGCGTCCGGGATCTCCCAGGCCCGCTCCGCATAGTCCCGGAACCTCAGCCCCGGCCTGATTACGTTCATGTTAAAGTGAACCTGCTCGTGGGCATGCCGGTAGAGTTCGCGCTGCTTCGGGCTCGGCATTTCGGGGCCGGAATGGAAGGTTCGGGAGAAATCGGCGTAATAGCCGTGGCACCCGACGATATCGGTGTCCAGCGCCACCAGTTCGTTGGCGCCGATGGTTCTGGTGTCGCATTCCTGGAACCAGGGATTGGTCCGCTCGCCTGAGCTGAGCAGCCGGGTTTCGCAGTATTCGCCGCCCTGGGCGATCACCGCTTGATGCAGCCGCGACCAGAGCTGCTGTTCGGTGATGCCGGGCTCGATCCCTTTTCGCAGGTGCGCTACAGCGGCCTCGGTTGCCCGCAGGGAGGCCCGGATGCACTTCAGCTCTTCGTCGGACTTAATCGCCCGTGCCCGCTCGACCGGCTGCTGGGCATCGACGAGCCGAAACCCCTGAGCCGCCAGGGCGGCCAACGCGCCGGCATTGAACCGTTCGACGCCGATCGTGGCATCGCGTCCCACCAGTTCGCGCAGCGCCGACGCCGTCTCGCGCGCCCAGAGCCGCTCGCGCTCGGCGATGCCCGGGCCTGCCGCGACAAAGCTCGCGGTGATGGCCGGCCGCACCTCGTCGATCGTCTCCAGCCCGTCGGCCAGATGGGCGCACCCTGTAAACTCGTAAAGGATGACAGGCCCCTCCAACGGCAGGACCAGGTAACGCGCCGGATTCCGCCGGTGAAACACCTGCATGTTCCGGGCACCGGTGGCGTACCGCACATTGACCGGATCGACCAGCACGCAGGCGGCAATGTCGTGCGCCCGCATCTGGGCCCGGATACGGCCCAGGCGATAGGCCCGCGCGGCCTTGAGGTCGATATCCTCGGTTGGTGGCGTAAATTCGAAGGCCGACTGCCCTTCGTCGCCGATGGGGCTGCCGTGCCAGTCCAGCCTTGTCATGGTCGCGGGACCGATCCTGCCTTGCGCCAAGCCCTCATGTCCGGTTCCCGGTCCCGGAAGATGTCAGATCACGCTGCACACGGCCGGAGGCCGGTCTTCACCGACCGTCCGGCCGCGGCTGACGTTCTTAGTCGAACCACCAGCGCTGGAACGACCGCGCGCCGTCAAGCTCCCAGTTGCCGGCCAGATCCGGCCCGTGCTTGAGGTTCTTGCGGCGCGCATAGACGCGGTTCCTGAAGAAGGGAACGATCGTGCCGCCGTCGTCCCGGCAGAGAAGCTGCATCTCGCGATACAGTTCGGCCCGCCTGGCTTCGTCCAGCTCCGCCTTGGCTTCGCGCAGAAGCTTGTTGAAGGTCGGGTTCTGCCAGTGGCTTTCGTTCCACGCGGCATCGTCCTTGTAAGCCAGCGAGAACATGACGTCCGGCGTCGGCCGAGCGCCCCACTGGACGACCACGAACGGCTTCTTCAGCCAGACATTGGACCAATAGCCGTCGTTCGGTTCACGGACGACGTCTACCGTGATGCCGGCCTTGGCGGCATGCTCCTGAAACAGGACCGCCATGTCCACGGCGCCGGAGAAGATAAAGTCGGCCGACGACAGCGAGACTTTCAGGCCCTCGGCGCCCGCTTTCTTCAGGTGGAACTTCGCCTTGTCGGGATCGTAATCCCGCTGGGGCAGGTCCGCCCAGTAAGGCAGTGTCGGCCCGATCGGGTGATCGTTGCCCTTGACGCCGTGGCCGAGCAGGATCTTCTTCACGATCTCGTCCCGGTCCATGGCCAGTTTCAGGGCCAAACGCACGTCCACATTGTCGAACGGCGCGGTGTCACAGAACATCGGCACCGTGGCGTGGGCGCCGCTCGGCACCTCGTCCACCTCGATGTTGGGGTTGCGTCCCATCAGGCCAATCGTCTTCAGATCCACGTCGCTGATGGCGTCGAACTCGCCGGTGATCAGCGCCGTCTGGCGGGCGTTGGCCTCGTTGACCACGGTTGTGATCACGCCGTCGAAATGCGCCTGGTCAGACTTGTGGAAGTTCGGGTGCCGGGTCATTTGCGTCTCGACGCCGGGCTCGTGCTGCTCGATCTTGTAAGGACCGGTGCCGATGCCGCTCTGCCAGTCGACGTTGCCTTCACCATCGGACGGCATCATCACCAGGTGATAGTCCGACATCAGATAGGGCAGATCGGCATTGGGAGACTTCGTTTTGATGACGACCGTATGCGATCCGTCTGCCCGGATTTCCTCCACGTCTTCCAGCAGCGCCTTGGCGGCCGACTTGGAATCGTCGCCCCGATGGAAGTTCAGTGAATCGACGGCATCTTGGGCCGTGAAGGCCTTGCCGTTGTGGAACTCGATGCCCTTGGAGAGCTGGAACGTCCAGGTCGCACCGCCGTCGGATGCCTCCCAGGCCTCTGCCGCGTCACCGCCCAGGGCGTTCTTGTTGGTGATTTCCGTCAGGTAGCTGCGGACCGCGTGGTTCAACTGGATCATGTAGACGCTTTCCGTCGTCCCCGGATCCAGCTGGTCCGTCGTGTTGCCGTCATGCATGCCGACGCGGTAGGTCCCGCCCTTCTTGGGCGTCGCGGCCTCGACCTTGGAGCTCCAAAGTGTACTGGCCGCCGATACCGTCAGACCTGTGGCGAGTGCACCTTCCATGAAGCGCCGCCGGCCGATCTTGCCTTGCAGGGCCTGCCCGGTTAGCAGTGCCAGGTCTTTGTTGTCTGGTCCGTTGCTCATTGAATTAGCCTTCCCTTCGATTCAGTTGGTTTTGTGCTTTGCCAATCGCCCGGCAACGTTGAGAACGCGCCGCGCAAAGATCGTCTTTCTTTCATGGTTGGCTGAGGTCGAGGTGAGCGCTGTCGTTCCGGGGACACATGCCATCGTCAGAACGACATCACGGTCCCTGGCAAAGCCCGCCGGCGGGC
>Ga0066187_1000196_pt1 | contig 24151 bp, 22 predicted proteins | sample WorMetexBAHAMAS1_FD_58706 | JGI IMG/M metagenome (GOLD analysis project Ga0066187, IMG submission 58706) | Marine gutless worms symbiont microbial communities from Max Planck institute for Marine Microbiology, Germany - Inanidrilus exumae... | ecosystem: Host-associated > Annelida > Digestive...
GTGAGATCATCACCGGCGGCAGCATCATCATGCCCATCGACATCAGGACGGAAGCGACCACCAGGTCGATGATCAGGAACGGGACAAACAGGAGAAACCCGATCTCGAAGGCGCGCCGCAGCTCGGAAATCATGAAGGCGGGCGTCAGCACGCCCAGTGGCGTCTCGGTCACGGCGTCGATCTCGCCCTGCTGGGAGACATCCATGAACAGCTCCAGGTCCTGTTCGCGCACGTGGCTCAGCATGAACTCCCGAACCGGGGCGGCGACCCGCTCCATCGCCTGTTCTTCGGTGATGTCTTCGTTGATCAGCGGGGCAATGCCGGCGTCGTAGATCTCGCTCAGCGTGGGCTGCATGATGAAGAAGGTCAGAAACAGCGCCAGGCTGATCAGCACCGTGTTGGGCGGTGTCTGCTGGGTTCCCATCGCCGTCCGCAGGAACGACAGGACCACGACGATCCGGGTAAACGAGGTCACCATCACGAGGATGCTGGGGGCCAGGGTCATGATGGTCAGGAAGGCCACCAGTTGGATCAGGCGCGCCGTCACCGTTCCGCCCTCACCGAAATCCAGATTGATCGACTGGGCAAGCGCCGTACCGGCCGCCAGGGTGAGTGCGCCGGCACCTGCGGCGACCAGCAGCGTCCGTCTTCTCATCGGTTTCCTCCAATCGACCGGATGGCGGCCTTGAAGCCGCCGGCCGACTGACCGGGGTCGTCGTCTTCGCTGCAATCCGGCGGTGCCGGGATGCCGGCTTCGACGACCACGTCGGCGCCGTGACCCAGCAGCACCAGATGTTCGACACCGTCGCGTCGCACCAGCACCAGGCGGCGGCGCCCATCCAGCGGCAGGACCTCGCTGACCCGCAGCCGGCGGTTCGGACCCCGGCGGCCGGCGATCATGCGTCCCGGCCCGTATTTGCGGATCACCATGGCAAGCACGCCGATCAGCGCCAGCACGAAGGCCAGGGCCAGGACGAACCTCAGGTAGTTGTCCCAATCCATGCCGTCCCGCCCCCTCAGTGCACCGTTCGGCCGGGCGGCACCGCCGGCTCGATGGCCAGCCCGTCCTCCTCGTCCTCCGTCGCCTCGACGAATTGGCCGCGCAAGCTCTCCATTTCAGCGAACAGGGCGGTCAGGTCGGCCTGCAGCGCCTTCAGGGCAGGGCGCAGCGCCAGGGCCTCCTCGTGCGGAAGGTCGATGATCGCCTGGCAGACGGCGTCGATGTCGTTCTCGATGCCGACCACCCTGGCCACCTCGCCCTTGGCAACGGCGCGCCGGGCGCTGGCCACCCGATCGGCCAGGTCCCGGAGTTCGGTCATGGCTTCGGTGCGGGTTCTCATTCTTCAGGCGCCACCGGGGCGGAGGTGCCGTTCAGCGCGTACACGTAGCGCAGGATCTCGGCCACCGCGATAAAGGCTTCGATGGGGATCTCGTCCCCGATTTCCGCAGTCTTCAGAAGGCTCAAAAGATCCGGGTCTTCCCGCACCGGGGTCCCGTGGGCAAAGGCCAGCTTGAGGATCTCCTCGGCCTTGAAGCCGCTGCCCGACGCGACGATCCGCGTTGCCGCATCGGGGTCGTCCGGGCGATAGCTGAGCGCGACGGCATGGGAATCTTTTGCCGGCGGCTGGCCCGCATCGGCAGGATCTTCCTGGTCTGTCCCCGGTGGAACGCTGCGTGGCGGCTGACTGCGCACGTTTTTTGCCCTCTGATCCGGGGCAGTCATCCCACGTCCTTGGTTAATTTTCTTCTAAAGTGCGGGCATCGGGCGGTTTCCGGGCCTCGCGAAACGCCCGGCCCGGCTTGGCATGGCGCTTGCTGGTCAGGAGAGACGGCGCGTTGGAGAGACCGCGCCCAGATCGAGAGAGCGAGGACCCCATGGACCTTTCTGGCATGACCCTGTTCGGCGCGTCGGCGGCGCGGCTTGGCTGGCTGAACCAGCGCCAGGGCGTGTTGGCCCAGAATATTGCCAATTCCGATACGCCCAACTACCGCCCGAACGACCTGAAGCCCCTGGATTTCAGGACCGCCCTCCGCGGCGACAGGCCCGGCATGGGGATCGCGCGGACCGACGCGGCGCACATGGCCTCGGCCAAGCGCGACACCCGGCACCGCGAGGCGCGCGAGCGCGAGCCTTACGAGGTGGCGCCGGCAGGCAACGCCGTGATCATGGAAGAGCAGTTGATGAAGATGAACGAGACGGCGATGGACCAGCGCCTGGCCACCGACATCTACCGGAAATATGTCGGTATGATGCGGATCGTGCTGGGCGTCGGCGGCCGCTAGGGGGTGGGCGATGGCTGATACTCTCAGGACCAGTCTTTTCGTTGCCGGCGCCGGGATGAAGGCCCAGGGCACCCGGCTCCGGGTGATCTCGGAAAACGTGGCGAACGCCGAGTCGACCGCCAAGGAGGCGGGCGGCGATCCCTACCGGCGCAAGACGATCTCGATTCGCGACCAGCTCGACCGGAGCCTGAATGCGGATCTGGTCAAGGTCGGGGAGATCGGCCAGGACCCGTCCGACTTCAAGGTCCGGTACGAGCCCTCCCACCCGGCGGCCGACGCCGAGGGCTACGTCAAGTTCCCGAACGTCACCAAGCTGGTCGAGATCATGGATATGCGCGAGGCCCAGCGCAGCTACGAGGCCAACCTGTCGGTGCTGGAGGTGACCAAGTCGATGGTGTCCCGCACTCTGGATCTGCTGCGCTAGGCCCGGCATCGCTAATGGAATGTTAACGGACCGCCCCCACAATGCAGCCTACCCGATAGGCGCTTGAGAGGGGCAGGGTGGAGCCATGACGATTAATCCCACAGACGCCGCTGCGGCCTATGCGAATGCCGTCAAGGCTGCGACGGGCGCAGCCAAGGGCGGCGGCATGGAGCCGCGGGACGCCGGCGGCGAGGGTGGCTCTGCCTTCATGGAAATGGTCAAGTCGGCGGCCGGGCAGGCCGTGCAGGCAAACCGCGACGCCGAGGCCCTGAGCCTGAAGGCGGTTGCCGGAGAAGCCGAGCTTTCCGAGGTCGTGACCGCCGTTGCCAATGCGGAGACCGCCTTGCAGACGGTCGTCACGGTCCGGGACCGCATCATCAGCGCCTATCAGGAAATCATGCGTATGCCGATCTGACGGCGGCATGAACGAGGAAGAAGCTCTGGCGTTTGCAGCGGAGTCGATCATGACGCTGCTGCAACTTGCCGCCCCGGTCATGATGGTCGGCCTGGTGGTCGGCCTGACGATCGCGCTGTTCCAGGCATTGACCCAGATCCAGGAAATCACACTGACCTTCGTTCCGAAGATCATCATCGTGTTTCTGTCCCTTCTGGTCTTCCTGCCCTTCATGCTGGATATCATGCAGACCTTCATGGCGAATGTGGCCGACCGGATTGCCAGTCTGGGCTGACGACGATGCTTGACCGTCTGGTTCCGTTCGAGGTGTTCAGCGTGCTTCTGGTGTTCTGTCGGATCGGCGGGGCCATCGTCATTCTGCCGGGTTTCGGCGAGACCTTCGTCAGCCCGCGGATCCGCTTGCTGTTGGCGCTGCTGATCGCGCTGGTGGTCACGCCCGTTGCCGAGCCCTCCCTGCCGGACATGCCGTCCCAGGTCGGCCCGTTGGTCCTGCTGATCGGGGGCGAGATCCTGGTCGGCGTGTTTATCGGGACGGTGGCGCGGTTGATGATCGCGGCGCTGGCCACCGCCGGCACGGTGATCGCCTTCGTCTCGGGTCTGGCCAGTGCCTTGGCGTTCAATCCGCTGTTGTCCGATCAGGGGACTCTGCCGTCCGCCTTTCTGACTCTGTTGGGCCTGTTGCTGATATTCGCAACCAACATGCACCATCTGATGCTGCGGGCCGTCTTCGACAGCTACACGCTGTTCGTCCCCGGCTCGGCGCCTGATTCCGGCGACATGGCCATGTATGTGGGCCGGACCGTCGCCGACAGTTTCACCCTGGGAATCCAGCTCGCCGCACCGTTCCTTGTGATCTCGCTGGTGTTCTACGTGATGATGGGCCTGCTCGCCCGGCTGATGCCGCAGATGCAGGTCTTCTTCGTCGCGATTCCGCTGCAGATCCTGCTGTCTTTCTTCATCCTGTCCGGCGTGCTCACCGGCATGATGCTGTGGTTCCTGACCCAGTTCTCGACCCGCCTGTCCAACTTCATGTCGCTTTGAGGGGGCCATGTCGGAACAGCCGGACGAATCACAATAAACAGAAGAACCCACATCAAAACGCCTGTCCGAGGCGCGCCAGCGCGGCCAGGTGGCCACGTCGCGCGAGATCAACACCTGGTTGCTCCTGTTCGGCGGCGGCCTGCTGATCGTCTTCGTGGTGCCGTCGATGATGCGGGACATCCGAAACAGCCTGTCCGGCATCTTGGAACATGCGCACCGGTTTTCGTTTCAACCGGGCGACATGATGGACCTGTTCCGGATGCTGCTCACGGATGTCGGCCTGGCGCTGGCTCTGCCGTTCGGCATTTTCGTCCTGATCGCGCTGGGCGCGGGGCTGGCGCAGAACGGCGTCTTGTTCGCGACGAAAAGCATGGAACCCAAGCCGGAGAAGATCTCGCCGGTGGCCGGTATGAAACGGATGTTCTCCGCCAAGAGCCTGGCGGAGTTCATCAAGGGCATTCTGAAGATCGCTATTGTCGCGGCCGTGGGAATCATGCTGGTGATGCCCGAGTTTTCGCGGCTGGACATCCTGCCGACGTTACCGGTCAGTCAACTCCTCGATGAGATCAATTATCTGGTTTTGCGTCTGTTCACCGGTGTCATTGCGATCCTCTTCGTTATCGCGGTGGCCGACCTGGTGTTTCAACGGTATCAACACCGAAAGCAGCTGCGCATGACCCGCCAGGAGGTCCGCGAGGAGCACAAGCAGCTTGAGGGCGATCCGCACGTCAAGGCGCGGTTGCGCCAAATCCGGACCGAACGGGCGCGCCAGCGTATGATGCAGGCGGTTCCGGAGGCGGATGTGGTGGTGACCAACCCGACGCACTATGCCGTCGCCTTGAAATACGAACCAGACGAGATGGAGGCGCCGCGCGTGGTCGCCAAAGGCCAGGATCATCTGGCCCAGAAAATCCGCGAACTTGCCGTAGAACACGACGTCAGTATCGTGGAGAACAAGCCGCTCGCGCGCGCGCTCTTCGCCTCGGTCGAAGTGGGCGACGAGGTGCCGCCCGAGCATTACAAGGCGGTTGCCCAGATCATCTCCTACGTCTTCAATCTCAAGGGCCGCGCAATGCCGGCCCAAGAATGGTCCGAAACGATGTCCGAAACTCCTGCCGACCGGCCCGCCTTGTCCGCCCAAGCCCGCGTGAGGCTGCTTGCCCTGGCGATCGCGACGCTGGCCGCGGCGGCGGGTCTGGGCGCCCTGTTGTCGGCCGGTTCGGGGCCGCGCGAACTTGCCGCCCTGACCGTCGCGACGGTGCTGGCACTGGGCGCGGCGGGTGCGTTTCTTGTGTTGCGGTCCAGCCGGGCAGAGGCCGCTGCGCGTTGGGCCCTGGCCATGGCAGAGGCGTCCGACCAGGCCGACGGCGATGCGGTGGCGGTCGAGGCGCCCGACGGGCGGATTGTCTTCTGCAACGCTTCTTTCGCGGCCCTTGCGTCCGACGGCGCGGGCGGCGTGATGGGGCGCATTGGCAGTGCCTTGGGCGGCCCTCAGGACGAGGTGCGCGCTCGGCTGCTGGCAATGCGCAACAGCGCGGAGAGCAGCGGTGCCGTCGCCCAGGACTTCGGCACGCAGGATCCGCCGGACCGGTGCGTTTCGGTCGGCGTGCACCGCCTCGGCGATGGCCGGTTCGTGTGGCGGCTGCGGGACGTCAGTGCCATGCGCAATGCGCAGAAGGCCTTCCAGGCGGAGGCCGACCGTCTGCGCCGGCAGGTGGACGCGCTGCCGGTGGGCCTCTATGCGTGCGACCGTGACGGACGTCTGTGGTTTGCCAACGAGACATTTGCCCACTGGGTCGGCAAGGAAGCCGCAGCCCTCAGGACCGGTGACCTTCGCCTGACGGACGTCGTGGAAGTGGAGGATGTCGAAGGCGGCCGGACCCTGCGGCCCCGGGATGCCGAACCGGTCACGTTGTCCACCGCGGAGGCGCCGCTGGCGCATGACGGCGAACAGCTCACCTGCGGCGTGGCCTGGGCGAAGGGCAGGGGACCGCTGCCGCTGCGCAAGGCAATCTTCGAAAATGCGCCGGTGGGGCTGGTGGTCACGGACCAGGACCTGGTGATCCAGGACAGCAACGCCCTGTTCCGCCGCCTGATCAACCACGGCGCGCCAACCGGGCATTCGATCTTCGATTTCGTCGACGCCGACGCGCGTCATCGCCTGGAGAGCCTGACCCGCGACCCTGCCTCGGCGCCGATCGAGGTCCAGCTCGCCCGCGAGGAACAGACCGTCGCTTCGGTTTTCGCCGCGCCGGCAAGCGGCGCGGAGGCCGACGGCGGTTTCGTGTTCCACCTGATCGACGTCAGCGAGCAGAAGCGGCTGGAGATTCAGTTCGCCCAGGGCCAGAAAATGCAGGCGGTGGGACAGCTTGCCGGCGGCATTGCGCACGACTTCAACAACCTGCTGACCGCGATGATCGGCTTTTGCGATCTTCTGTTGCAGCACCACAAGGCGGGCGACCAGTCCTTCGCCGATGCCATGCAGATCAAGCAGAACGCCAACCGCGTGGCCGGCCTGGTGCGCCAGCTGCTGGCCTTCTCGCGGCAGCAGACGATGAAACCGCGGGTGTTGAATGTCACCGATGTGCTCGCCGAGCTGTCGAATCTGCTGCGCCGGCTGTTGGGCGAGAAGATCGAGTTGAAAATGCAGCACGACCGGGACCTGGGCCTGGTGATGGGCGACATCGGTCAGATGGAGCAGGTCATCATCAACCTGGCGGTCAACGCCCGGGACGCCATGTCCGACGACGGCACCCTCAGCATCGTCACCAGCAACGTGACCTTTTCCGAGCCGCACGAGGAGCGGGGCGAGGTGATGCCGCCTGGAGACTATGTCTGCATCGAGGTCTCGGATACCGGCATGGGCATTCCTGCCGATGTGATCGACCATCTGTTCGAACCCTTTTTCACCACGAAGGAAGTCGGCGCCGGCACCGGCCTTGGGCTGTCAACCGTCTACGGGATCGTCCGGCAGAGCGGCGGCTATGTGTTTGCCCGCAGCGAAGGCGAGGGCAAGGGCGCGACGTTCGCCATCTATCTCAAGCGCCACGAGGGGGCGGCCGTGGCCGACCAGACGGCGGCGGTCGGCGAGGACGCGGGCGACCTGACCGGTGGCGGCCACGTTCTTCTGGTCGAGGACGAGGATCCGGTCCGGTTGTTCTCGGCGCGCGCCCTGCGCAGCAAGGGCTACCAGGTTGTCGAGGCGCGGACCGGCGAGGCGGCGCTGGAGATCCTGGGCGGCGGCGAGGAGAACTTCGACCTCCTGGTCACCGATATGATGATGCCCAAGGTGGACGGCGCGACCCTGATCAAGGAAGCGCGCAAGACCATGCCGACGCTGCCCGTGATTTGCATCTCCGGCTACACCCAGGAATCGGTCGCCAAGGAAGTGGAGGCCCTGCCGGCCGTCTATTTCCTGCCCAAGCCGTTCAGCCTGAAGCAGCTTGCCGCCAAGGTGAAGGAGGCGATGCAGAAGGCGCCGGAGGCGGTCTAAGGCGCGCCCGCGCCGCGGAAACCGTTCGGGCGACCAAGCGCCGGGCGTCGACCGTTACGACATTTGCCGCTGAGCCCGAATCGGTGGCGAACGGACGTCGCAGCAGGGCCATTTCATCGGCGTCGAAAATGCCGGGCTTGGGTATCGCGCCGTCCCCCCGGAAGCGTGCCACGTCGCGGTCGGTGATCTGCGCGGGCGCCATCGATGCACTTCCGCGGGCCCGTGATGTGGCCCTGCCAGCCCCGTTTTCCGTCGTTTTGAAACGTCATGGCGGCCCCGCGCCTGCAGGGTGGGAAATACGTCCCTGGCCCGGCCATAGCCCCGACAATGAGAACAAAAAAAGAACTTGGCATTGAGAACAAAGCAAGTACACTGGCCCGCATTGCATCGCCCCCATCCCTGTGAAATAAGGAGTGCAGGACATGACGCAGTCGGCATTGCGCCTTATCGACGGAGTCACCATGGACAAATCGAAGGCTCTCGAGGCCGCACTCGGCCAGATCGAACGTTCGTTCGGCAAGGGGTCGATCATGAAGCTGGGCCAGCGCGGCGCTGCGGAGTCGGTGGAGGCCGTATCTACGGGGTCGCTGGGCCTGGATATCGGGCTCGGCATCGGCGGCCTGCCCAAGGGACGGATCGTCGAGATCTACGGGCCGGAAAGTTCGGGTAAGACCACGCTGGCGTTGCATGTGGTGGCCGAAGCCCAGAAGGCCGGCGGCACCTGCGCCTTTGTCGATGCGGAACATGCGCTGGACCCGGTTTATGCCCGCAAGCTGGGCGTCGATGTGGACGAGCTCCTGATCTCGCAGCCCGACGCGGGCGAGCAGGCGCTGGAGATCGCCGATACGCTGGTCCGGTCCGGCGCCGTCGACGTGTTGGTGGTGGATTCCGTGGCCGCGCTGGTGCCGCGGGCCGAACTGGAAGGCGAGATGGGGGACACCCATGTCGGTCTCCAGGCCCGCCTGATGAGCCAGGCCCTGCGCAAGCTGACGGGTTCGATCTCTCGGTCGCAGTGCATGGTGATCTTCATCAACCAGATCCGGATGAAGATCGGTGTGTTGTTCGGCAATCCCGAAACCACGACCGGCGGCAACGCGCTGAAGTTCTACGCCAGCGTGCGCCTGGACATCCGGCGCATCGGCCAGATCAAGGACCGGGACGAGGTGGTCGGCAACCAGACCCGGGTCAAGGTCGTGAAGAACAAGACGGCGCCCCCCTTCAAGGTGGTCGAGTTCGACATCATGTATGGGGCCGGCATCTCGAAGACGGGCGAGTTGCTTGATCTGGGCGTCAATGCCGGGATCGTCGAGAAGTCGGGGTCCTGGTTCTCCTATAGCGGCCAGCGGATCGGCCAGGGCCGAGAGAACGCAAAGTCCTTCCTGAAGGAAAATGCCGATATCGCCGACGAAATCGAGCGGCAGATTCGCGAGAAAGCCGGCATCCTGTCCGATGCCATGCTGGAAGGTCCGCAGGACGAAGGCCAGCCGGAAAAGGCGCCCGAGGACGGCGCCGTGGCCTGACCGCGATCGAAGTTCCGGCCGGCATCCGGCCCGGTGGCGCGGCCCCGAAAGGGGTCGCGCTTTTCCGTTGGGGCGGCTTCTGGACAGGCGGCGTCCGGCACGCTACTTAAGGCCCACCCGCGCAAAATCGTGGCGCGGCAAGGGATTGAATACGTATCCGGCATGAACAGCGCGAACGAGATTCGCAGCACCTTCCTGGACTATTTCGCGACCCACGGGCATCAGGTGGTCGATTCCTCGCCCTTGGTCCCGCGCAACGATCCGACGTTGATGTTCACCAATGCCGGCATGGTGCAGTTCAAGAACGTCTTCACCGGCGCCGAACAGCGCGCGTACAACCGGGCCGTGACCAGCCAGAAATGCGTGCGCGCGGGCGGCAAGCACAACGACCTGGAGAACGTGGGGTACACGGCGCGCCATCACACCTTCTTCGAGATGCTGGGCAATTTCTCGTTCGGCGACTATTTCAAGGATTTGGCGATCGAGCTGGCCTGGAACCTGATCACCAAGGAATACGGGCTGCCTGCGGATCGCCTCCTGGTGACGGTCTATGCCGAAGACGACGAAGCCGCGGACCTTTGGCGCAAGATCGCGGGCCTTGGCGAAGACCGGATCCTTCGGATCGCCACCTCCGACAATTTCTGGCAGATGGGCGACACCGGCCCGTGCGGCCCCTGTTCGGAGATCTTCTACGATCACGGTCCGGAAATCCCCGGCGGCCCGCCCGGCAGTGCGGACGAGGATGGTGACCGCTTCATCGAGATCTGGAACCTGGTCTTCATGCAGTTCGAACAGCTCGAGCCCGGCAACCGTGTGCCGCTGCCGAAGCCGTCGATCGACACCGGCATGGGGCTGGAGCGGCTTGCGGCGGTGCTTCAGGGCAAGCACGACAATTACGAGATCGACTTGCTGCGTTCGATCATCGAGGCGTCGGCGGAGCTGACGGGCGTCGCCGCCGACGGCGAGCAGGCCGCCAGCCACAAGGTGATCGCCGATCACCTGCGGGCCACGTCGTTCCTGATCGCCGACGGCGTGCTGCCGTCGAACGAAGGGCGCGGCTATGTGCTGCGTCGGATCATGCGCCGGGCCATGCGCCACGCCCATATGCTGGGCGCCAGGGACCCGGTGATGTACCGGCTGGTCCCCGTGCTGGTTCGCGAGATGGGGCAGCACTTCACCGAACTGACCCGCGCCGAGGCCCTGATCACCGAGACCCTGCACCTGGAGGAGACCCGGTTCAAGGCGACGCTGGACCGGGGCCTCAGGCTGTTGGAGGACGAGGTCGACCGGCTGGGCGAGGGGGCGCCGCTGCCCGGCGAGGTCGCCTTCACCCTCTACGACACCTACGGCTTCCCGCTGGACCTCACCCAGGACATCCTTCGCGGCCAGCACCGGGCGGTGGATATCGCCGGGTTCGACGCGGCGATGGAACGCCAGAAGGCGCAGGCCCGCAAGGCCTGGGCTGGCTCCGGCGAGGCGGCCACCGAGGCCGTCTGGTTCGAGGTGAGCGAAAGCGTCGGCGCGACCGAGTTCCTGGGCTACAGCACAGAGACCGCCGAGGGCGCGGTCACCGCGATCCTGGTCGACGGCAAGCAGGTCGACACGGCCGGCGAGGGGACGGAGGCGTCGGTGCTGGTCAATCAGACGCCCTTTTACGCGGAATCCGGCGGCCAGGTCGGCGATTCCGGGGTGATCGTCGGTCTCGACGGTGCCAGTTTCGTTGTCGAAGACACGCTGAAGCGGGTCGACGATCTGCATGTCCATGTGGGCAAGGTCGCGGCGGGCACGCTCAGCGTGGGCGATGCGGTCGAACTCACCGTCGATGGCGAGCGCCGCACCAAGGTGCGTGCCAACCATTCGGTGACCCATCTGGCGCACGAGGCGCTGCGGCGGGTGCTGGGCGACCATGTCACCCAGAAGGGCTCGCTGGTGGCGCCCGAATACATGCGGTTCGACTTCAGTCACCCCAAGGCCATGGCCGCCGATGACATCGCCGCCGTCGAAGCCATGGTCAACGAACAGATTCGCGACAACAGCGAGGTCACCACCCGGCTGATGGAACCCGAGGCGGCGATCGAGGCGGGGGCGATGGCCCTGTTCGGCGAGAAATACGGCGAGGAGGTCCGCGTGGTCTCCATGGGAGACCTGTCGGCGGACGGGCGCACCTATTCCACCGAGCTGTGCGGCGGCACCCATGTCCGCCGGACCGGCGATATCGGGTTCTTCAAGGTCATCTCCGAATCGGCCGTGGCCGCGGGCGTCCGCCGCATCGAGGTGGTGACGGGCGGGGCCGCCGTGCAACACGCCGCGGTCCAGCAGGCGCAACTGCAGGAAGCGGCGGCGGTCCTGAAGACGGCACCGGGGGATGTCCCCGAACGTGTCGCCAGCCTGATCGACGAACGCAGAAAGCTGGAGCGCGAGGTCTCCGAACTTCGGCGCAAGCTGGCGGCGGGCGGCGGCGGCGAGACCGCGGCGCCGGCGGCGAAGGAGATCGGCGGCACCAAGGTCGCGACCCGGCTGTTGGACAATGTGCCGCCCAAGGAACTGAAACCGCTGGCGGACTCGCTGAAAAAGCAGGTCGGGTCCGGCGTGGTCGCGGTCGTCGCGGTCAACGAAGGCCGGGCCAGCCTGGTGGTCGGCGTGACCGAGGACCTGACCGACCGGTTCGATGCGGTGTCGCTGGTGCGCATCGGTTCGGCTGCGGTCGGCGGCAAGGGCGGCGGCGGCCGCCCCGACATGGCACAGGCGGGCGGCCCCGACGGGGCCGCCGCGGCCCGGGCGCTGGAGGCCATCGAACAGGCCATCGCCTGAGGGCGGTACAAACAGGTAGGCCCCTATGGCCAATCGCCACCGACGGCATCTGTTCAGAATTCTGGAGGGTCAGGATGCCGACGACCGGTTGGCGCGTCTGGTTGATGGCGCTCTGCTGACCCTGATCGGCCTCAACGTCATCGTGATCGCCTTGGAGACGGTTCCCGACTTCGCGCCGCAGGCCGATCCGCGCCTGCGGCGGTTCTATCTCTGGTTCGAGGTCTTCTCGGTCGCGGTCTTCACCGTCGAATATGTCTGCCGGTTGTGGGTATCGGTGGAAAACCCCGGTCTCAAAGGTCTTCCCGCCTGGCAGGCGCGTCTGAAGACGGCGCTGACGCCGATGCTGATCATCGATCTCATGGCGATCCTGCCGTCCTATCTGCTTTTCATGGGCCTTGTGCCCTTCGATCTCCGCGTCCTGCGAATCGTCAGGCTGGTGCGCATCTTGAAGCTCGCCCGCTATTCGCCGGCAATGCAGACCTTTGCGACGGTCATCCACAAGGAACGCCGGACCATGCTCTCGGCGCTGATCATCATGCTGATGATGCTGGTGATCGCGTCCAGCCTCATCTACTTCGCCGAACACCGGGTCCAGCCCGAGGCTTTCTCGTCGATCCCGGCGTCGATGTGGTGGGCGATGTCCACCCTGACCACCGTGGGCTATGGCGACGTCACCCCGGTGACCCTGCCGGGCAAGATCATCGGCTCCTTCGTCATGCTGACCGGGATCGGCCTGTTCGTCCTGTGGACGGGCATCTTCGCCTCCAGCTTTGTCGAGGAACTCCGCTCGCGCGAGTTCAAGGTGACCTGGAACATGGTGACGCAGGTTCCGGCCTTCGCCGATCTGCCGGCCGCGGACGTCGCGGAAATCGCGGGGATGATGCGGCCGCTGATCGTTCCGGCGCGCTATACCATCGTGCGGTTCGGCGAGACCGGCGATGCCATGTTCTTCGTCTGCAGCGGCGAGGTCGAGGTCGAGATCCCGCCGGAACCGGTGGTCCTGGGGCCGGGGACGTTCTTCGGCGAGGTTGCGCTGCTGCACGACACGGTCCGGCAGGCCAGCGTGATCGCGCTCACCGAATGCCGCTTGATGATGCTTGAGGCCGACGATTTCCGGACCCTGATCCAGAAGCACGAGTCGGTCCGCCATGCCATCGAAACCATTGCGGCGGAACGGAAAACGCTCTGGGCGACGTGAATCCGCCTTGCCCGTGCCCGGCCGGCTCAATAGGCTGGCGGCGCGGGAAGATCTGAACAGGGGCACAGCGTGACACAACGTTTCGAAGGCACGGCCAGCTACGTGGTCGGGGAAGACCTGATGGTGGCGGTCAACGCGGCCGTCGCCCTGCAGCGGCCCTTGCTGGTCAAGGGCGAGCCCGGGACGGGCAAGACGGTGCTGGCACGGGAGATCGCCGAGGCGCTGGGCAAGCCGCTGATCGAATGGCACATCAAGTCCACGACCCGGGCCCAGCAGGGGCTCTACGAATACGACGCCGTCAGCCGGCTGCGCGACAGCCAACTGGGGGACGAGCGGGTCCACGACATCGCCAACTACATCCAGCGGGGCAAGCTGTGGGAGGCTTTCGTCGCCGACGAAGCGCCCGTGCTGCTGATCGACGAGATCGACAAGGCCGATATCGAGTTTCCCAACGACCAGAAGCTGGCCCAGGCCCGGATGGAGTTCCACGTCTACGAGACGAACGAGGTGGTCAAGGCGGCGAACCGGCCGATCGTCGTGATCACGTCGAACAACGAAAAGGAACTGCCGGACGCCTTTCTCAGGCGCTGCTTCTTCCATTACATCCGCTTCCCGGACCGCGAGACCATGCAGGCCATCGTGGACGTTCATTTCCCGGGCATTCAGAAGACCCTGGTGCGCGACGCGCTGACCCTGTTCTACGAGGTGCGCGACGTGCCGGGCCTGAAGAAGCGGCCGTCGACGTCGGAACTGCTTGATTGGCTGAAGCTGCTGCTGGCCGAGGAGGTCCCGGCGGAGGTGCTGCGAAACCGGGATCCCAGCAAGGCGATCCCGCCGCTCTACGGCGCGCTCTTGAAGAACGAGCAGGACGTGCATGCGCTGGAGCGTCTCGCCTTCATGGCGCGCCGCGAGGCGGGCCGGTGACGGCCCTGCGATGTTCATCGACTTCTTTCTGAGGCTGCGGTCCGCCGGCCTGCCGGTTTCCTTGATGGAGTACCTGATGCTGGTCGAGGCCACCGCCACCGGCGTGGCGGGTTTCGAGGTCGAGCGGTTCTATTATCTCAGCCGGTCCGCCTGCGTGAAGGACGAACGCCACCTCGATCGCTTCGACCGGGTCTTCGGCGAGATCTTCAAGGGTCTGGAAAGCGATCAGGACGAAGCCGGCGTCGACATCGTCGCGCTGCCCGACGAATGGCTGCGCAAGCTGGCGGAAAAGCACCTGACGCCGGAGGAAATGGCCCAGATCGAAGCGCTCGGCGGGTTCGACAAGCTGATGGAGACGTTGCGCCAGCGCCTGGAAGAACAGAAAGGGCGGCATCAGGGCGGCTCGAAGTGGATCGGAACGGCCGGCACGTCGCCTTTCGGTGCCTACGGCTACAACCCGGAAGGCGTGCGCATCGGCCAGGCGGAAAGCCGGCACCGGCGGGCGGTCAAGGTCTGGGACCGGCGCGAGTTCCGCAACTTCGACGATACCGTCGAGATCGGCACCCGCAACATCAAGGTCGCGCTGCGCCGCCTGCGCCGGTTCGCCAGGGAAGGGGCGGCGACGGAACTGGACCTGCCGGACACGATCCGCTCGACTGCCCGCAATGCCGGTCTCCTGGACATCAAGATGGTGCCCGAGCGGCACAATGCGGTGAAGGTGCTGCTGTTCCTGGATGCGGGCGGGTCCATGGACGACCATGTCCAGGTCTGCGAGGAACTCTTCTCGGCCGCCCGGTCGGAGTTCAAGCACCTGGAATCCTATTATTTCCACAACTGCCTGTACGAGTCAGTCTGGCGCGACAACCGGCGCCGGTTCGCCGAACGCCAGCCCACCATGGAGGTCCTGAACACCTTTGGGCCCGACTACAAGCTGATCTTCGTCGGCGACGCGACCATGAGCCCTTACGAGATCGTCGCTCCGGGCGGCAGCGTGGAGCACTGGAACGACGAGCCGGGACAGCTCTGGATGGCGCGGATCCTGAACACCTATAAGAACGCCGTCTGGCTGAACCCCCAGCCCGAAGACTGGTGGGAGAGCTACGAGTCGATCCGCATCATGCACCGGCTCATGGGCGGGCGCATGTACCCGCTGACCTTAGGCGGTCTCGATCAGGCAATGCGCGAACTCGGCCACTGACGCCCGTTCCCTTTCCAAGCGCCTGCTGCCGTGCGATAACCGCGCCATGTTCCGCACCGGTGCAATCCTTGGCCTTTCCGCTCTGGCGGCCTGCTCCTTCGGGCCGGTCGTGACCACCAATCCGCTGGACGTGGACGACAGCGGCCTGGGGCCGGGCGGCCGGCAGGTGGTCTCGGTCTGCTACAGGTCCGGCAACACCACCCGCGAAGAGATCCAGGCGCTGGCTGAGGAGCGGTGCGAAATCGAAGGGTCGTCGGTCGAGCTGTGGAAGTCGAACATGGTGCTGAACGAATGCCCCGTCCTGCTCAAGCGCCGCGTTTCCTTCGTCTGCGTGCCGCCGGCGGACGAGAATGCCAAGGTTCGCCAGGTCACGCCGTTGCGCGAGAGCATCCCGGCGCTGCCGGGCGCCGAAGTGCCCGGCACCACGATGCGGCCGCTGGCGCCCCAGATCATCGAACCGCCCGAAACCCGGACGCCGGAATCCAGCTACTAGGCCACCGGTTCGGCGACCGACGTCGGGTAGACAACGCTTTCCTTGAAGTGCCTTCGGCACATCGCGATGTAGCGGTCGTTGCCGCCGATCGAAATCTGGGCACCCTCGCGCACCGGTCGCCCCGTATCGTCCAGACGCACCACCATCGTCGCCTTGCGCCCGCAATGGCAGATGGTCTTGATTTCCCGCATCTCGTCGGCCCAGGCCAGCAGCGCCGCGCTGCCGGGAAACAGTTCGCCTTGAAAATCGGTCCGCAGGCCGTAGGCGATCACCGGGATCGACAGGCGGTCGGCGATCTCCGACAGCTGAAACACCTGGTCCCGCGACAGGAACTGGGCCTCGTCCACGAACACGCAGGAAATGGCGGTGTCCGCATGCACGCGGTCGACCCAGGCGAACAGGTCTGTGTCTTGCGAGAACAGGTGCGCATCGGAATCGATGCCGATCCGCGAACTGATCCGCCCCGCACCGAACCGGTCGTCGATGGCGGCGGTGAACAGGAGCGTTTGCATCCCCCGTTCCTGGTAGTTGTAGCTCGATTGCAGCAGGATGGTGCTTTTGCCTGCATTCATCGAAGCGTAATAGAAATAGAGCTTCGCCACCTCAGTGCGCCCAAGCAGGGGTCGGGTTACCGCGGCAAGCCAGGTGCGGCTACGCCCCCATCGCCGCCTTGAGATTCTCGTCCAGCTTGTCGAGGAACTCGTTGGTGGTCATCCACGGCTGGTCCGACCCGATCAGGATCGCCAGGTCCTTGGTCATGAAGCCGCTTTCGACCGTGTCGATGCAGACCTGCTCCAGTGTCTCGGCAAACTGCACGACGTCCGGGGTCTGGTCGAACGTGCCGCGGTAGTAGAGGCCCCGGGTCCAGGCGAAGATCGATGCGATCGGGTTGGTCGAGGTCTCCTTGCCCTGCTGGTGCTGGCGGTAATGGCGCGTGACCGTGCCGTGGGCCGCTTCCGCCTCGATGGTCTTCCCGTCGGGAGTCATCAGCACGGATGTCATCAGGCCCAGCGAACCGAAGCCCTGCGCCACCGTGTCGGACTGGACGTCGCCGTCGTAGTTCTTGCAGGCCCACAGGAACCCGCCCGACCATTTGAGGGCGGCGGCCACCATGTCATCGATCAGCCGGTGTTCGTAGGTGATCCCTTTTTCGGCAAAACGATCGGCGAACTCGTTGTCGAAAACCTCCTGGAACAGGTCCTTGAACCGGCCGTCGTAGGCCTTGAGGATGGTGTTCTTGGTCGACAGATAGACCGGCCAGCCAAGGTTCAGCCCGTAGTTGAAACAGGCCTGGGCGAACCCTCGGATCGAGTCGTCCAGGTTGTACATTCCCATGGCAACGCCGCCGCCGGGAAAATCGTACACGTCGAACGACATCGGCGCGGAACCGTCGGCGGGCTGGAAGTTCAAGGTCAGCTTGCCCGGGCCGGGGACCACGAAATCGGTCGCGCGGTACTGGTCCGCAAAGGCGTGACGGCCGATCACGATCGGTCTTGTCCAGCCCGGCACCAGGCGCGGCACGTTCTTGCAGATGATCGGCTGCCGGAACACCGTCCCGCCCAGGATGTTCCGGATCGTTCCGTTGGGCGATCGCCACATCTTCTTCAGGCCGAACTCCTCCACCCTGGCCTCGTCCGGCGTGATGGTCGCGCACTTAACCCCGACGCCGTACTGCTTGATCGCGTTCGCCGAATCGACGGTGATCTGGTCGTCCGTCTCGTCGCGCTTCTGGACGCTGAGGTCGTAGTATTTGAGGTCAACGTCCAGGTAGGGGAGGATCAGCTTCTCTTTGATAAAGGCCCAGATGATCCGGGTCATCTCGTCGCCATCCAGTTCGACGATCGGGTTGGCGACCTTAGTCTTGCTCATTTCTTTTTCGCTCCGTGCGGGGTGCCTGGGTCAGATCGGCGCGCACCTTAATCAGATGGCGGCGCCAGCGCAAATCGGGGACGGGCCTGCTGACGACCCTACGTCCACTTCGAATCGATGGGATGCGTGGGGGGTGGCGCCTGGTTCAAGGTGGCGATCACCTCTTCGACGCTGTCGACGAAAGTCAAAAGGTCCAGATGCTCCGGGGCGATGTACTTCTCGTCCGCCATGTGGGTCACCATGGCCCTCAGTGGCGCCCAGTACCCCTCCACATCGACCACGACGATCGGCTTGTCGTGCAGGTCAAGCTGCCGCCAGGTCAAGATCTCGAAGGTCTCGTCCAGGGTACCCAGTCCGCCGGGCAGGATCACGAAGGCGTCGGACAGCTCCGCCATCTTGCTTTTGCGTTCGTGCATGTTGGGCGTCCGAATGAGCTCGGTACAGCGGGTGTTTCCGACCTCAAGCTCATCCAGAAAATGAGGAATGATCCCGATGACCGTGCCGCCCGAATCGATTGCCGAATTGGCGAGAAGGCCCATCAGACCCACCTGGCCGCCGCCGTAGACCAGCCGGATTCCGGCATCGGCCAGCAACCGCCCAAATGCCACCGCGGCCGCGCGATGGCTCTCGCGGCCTTTTCCGGACGACCCGCAATAGACGCAAACCGTACCAATTCCGCTCATTTCGAGCCCTTTCCGATAGATCACTGGGGGCCTGCTTAAGGCGGTCCGGGGCATGGTGCAAGTACCTCGTGGCCTGGCGCTGAATTAAGGCGCGGCCCGATTGCATAAGCACCGAGGGAAGGTGTACCCTATGGGCCTGTAACAAAGCTGTCACAGCCGAGGTTTCGTGAGTCGCAGCACCATCATAGGTGTCGTTGGCGCTCTGGTCGTCCTGGTCGCCCTTGCGCTCAACCTGTATTTCAATCCCGAGCCGGGCGAGGCGCCCGATGCCGGGTCCGGCCAGGTTGCGTCACAGCCGTCCGATACCGACGTCACGGGCGGCGGCGCGACGGATACGCCCGCGGCACAGTCGGGTTCCATCGACGGCGGCGCGCCCCAGGCCGGTCAACCATCAGATACTGCGCCGAGCGAGCCTGACGATGCGGCGGCACCCCCTGCCGATGTAGCGACTGCCCCCGCTGATCGCGCCCCGGAGGGGCCCTCGGATGCCGGCCCCGTTGTCGGGCCTGAAGGCGAGGTTGCGGCGACCCTCGAAGAGCCCCCTGTGCCCGGTCCGACCCCCGCGCCGGTGCCGCCCAAATTCGACGTGGTCAGAATCGATCCGCGCGGCGATGCGGTAATCGCCGGCCGCGCGACGCCGGGCGCCGAGGTGACGGTGTACGACGGCGGCGATCCCCTGGGGACGGTCACCGCCGATCGTCGGGGCGAGTGGGTCTATGTTCCCGACAAGGCGCTTCCTTCCGGCAGCCGGGAGCTGTCGCTCAATGCCACCGGGCCCGACGGTTCGGTGACCCAGTCGGAGAACGTCGTCGTCCTCGTCGTGCCGGAGAAGGGCAGGGATATCGCCGGCAACCCGGCCAAGCAGGAAAGCGAGCCGCTGGCCTTGCTGGTGCCACGGCAGGGTGTCGGCGGAACCAGAGTTCTGCAGAAAACGAGCGTTCCGGGCGGGGTCGAGGCGCCAGGCGGCGAGCTCTCGCTTGAAAGTGTCGATTACGGGGATTCCGGACAGATCGAACTTACCGGACGGGCCAAGCCGGATTCCGACGTCTTGGTCTATCTGGACAACGATCCGATCGGGACGGTGCGGGCCGACAGCGACGGGAACTGGCGGATGCAGCCGGATGAGTCGGTGACACCCGGTGTTTACACCCTTCGCGTCGACCAGTCGGTCGCTGGGGACGTAACCGCGCGCCTGGAACTGCCGTTCTCGCGGGCCGAGCCGTTGACGGATTTCGCCAGCGAGGCGTTCGTTATCGTCCAGCCCGGCAACAGCCTATGGCGGATTGCCCGTCGTACCTATGGAACGGGGATGCGGTACACCGTGATCTACACCGCAAACCTTGATCAGATCCGCGATCCCGACCTGATTTATCCCGGGCAGGTTTTCGCAATTCCCACCACCAACTGATACCGCGGGCGCAGATCGTTCGCCGTGTTGAACCGGCTGGGCGGCGCGGGTAATCTGCGCGTCCCATCGACGAGCGAGGAGGCCGTCCGGCCTTGGCTGATCAGTTCCACGAAACCATGAAATCGGTCCTGGTGCCGATCCACAGGGAAGGCTGGCCCTTCGTGACGTTGTTTGCGATCGTCACGTTGGTGTTGGGGCTGATCTGGACGCCGTTCTGGGTTCTGGGCGGCATCCTGACGGCATGGTGCGCCTATTTCTTCAGGGATCCGGACCGGGTGACGCCGACCCGACCCAGCCTGGTCGTCAGCCCCGCGGACGGTGTCGTCCAGATGATCCGGGAAGTTCCGCCGCCGCCCGAACTCGAGATGGGCGAGGCGACCATGACCCGCATCAGCATCTTCATGAACGTCTTCAACGTCCACGTGAACCGAATTCCTGTCGACGGGACCATCAGCAAGCTGGACTACCGCCCCGGCGCATTCTTGAACGCGTCGCTGGATAAGGCCAGCGAGGAGAACGAACACCAGTCGATCAGGATGGAGGCCGAAACCGGCCAGGATATCGCCTTCGTTCAAATCGCCGGGCTGGTGGCGCGGCGTATCCTGTGCGAGCTGGAACCCGGCCAGGCCGTCAAGGCCGGCGAGCGGTTCGGCATGATCCGCTTCGGCAGCCGGGTCGATGTCTATGTGCCGCGCAAGACCAATCCGCTGGTGGTCGAAGGGCAGGCGGCCATCGCCGGCGAGACCGTTCTTGCCGATCTGAAATCGCGCGAGAAGCGGCGTCAGGGCGAAGTCCGCTGATGTTGCGGCGCCGACGCAGGGATCAACAGAGACTGCCCCGGGAGAAGGGGCAGTCCTTCAACAAGATGATCCCGAACATCATCACCGTTTCGGCCACCTGCGCCGGCCTGACGGCGATCCGGTTCGCGGTCGACGGACGGTTCGAATTCGCCGCGGTGGCAATTGCGTTGGCTGCGCTGCTCGATGCGCTCGACGGCCGGATGGCGCGGCTGTTGAACGCATCGACGGACTTCGGGGCGCATCTGGATTCCCTGTCCGACTTCGTCGCTTTCGGCGTGGTCCCGGGCCTGGTGATTTACTATTGGTCGTTGTCGGCCCTGGGGGGATTCGGCTTTGCGATCGCCCTGTTCTACGCCGTCTGCACGGCGCTCAGGCTGGCCCGTTTCAACACCCACCAGGGCAAGTTGCCGCCCTATGCCTACAACTACTTCCAAGGCGTCCCGGCGCCGGCGGGCGCGGGGCTCGCCTGCCTGCCGATGATCCTATCCTTCGAGATCAATGTGGAGTTCGACGGCGCGCCGGTTCTGATCGGGCTGTGGCTGGTTACCGTGGCGCTTCTGATGGTTTCACAACTGCCGACCTATTCCTTCAAAACGCTCAAGATCCCCCATCGCCGGGTGCTGCCGATCATGGCGATCGCCGGGCTGTTCATGGCCGGTGTCGCCGGTCGTCCGTGGACCACGCTCAGTCTGCTGATGTTTGCCTATATGGCGACCTTCTACTTCTCCGTTCGCTCCTATCGCCGGTTGAAGGAAGAAGCGGCCCGCCTGACCGGCGAGGACCGGGAGGATGGCGAGGACGACGACGAAAATGACGGCGGCGCCGGGAGCGATACCGGCCAAAGCGCCGGTCCGGTGAGGCTGCGGCCGGTCTGACCCGGGCGATGCTGGATGCGGTTGCCCGTCATCTGATCGATCCCCCGTTGAATGCCGCGGGTGCGCGGCTGGCGGCCGGCGGCGTTTCCGCCAATTCGGTCACCGTTGCAGGGTTCGTCCTGGGCCTCGCCGCGCTGCCGGCGCTGGCCGCCGAGGCATTTGGCATCGCTTTGGTGCTGATTGCGGCCAATCGGATCGCGGACGGTTTGGACGGCGCCGTGGCGCGGCACAGCGAAATGACGGATCTCGGCGGCTACCTGGACATCGTCGGCGACTTCATCTTCTACAGCGCCGTCCCATTCGGCTTTGCACTGGCAATGCCGGAAACGAATGCGGTGCCGGCGGCCTTTCTGATCTTCAGTTTTATCGGCACCAGCGCGAGTTTCCTGGCCTACGCCATCGTCGCCGCCAAACGGGGCCTGTCCACTGACATGCGCGGCCCCAAGTCCTTCTACTATCTTGGCGGCCTGACCGAAGGGACCGAGACCATCGCCCTGTTCGTGGCCGTGTGCCTGTTCCCGCAGGCCTTCTGGTGGCTGGCCTGGATTTTCGGCGGCCTGTGCTGGATCACGACGGCGACGCGGATCGCATCGGCCTGGCTGGCGTTCCGAACAGCGGAGAACCCGGCGGGGGAGGGCGGCTGACCCTACTCGGCCGGTTCCGCCGTGGCGGCGGCTTCCTTGGCAGCGGCCCGTTCGGCCCGGCGTTTCGCCCGCCGGTCCAGCCATGCCATGAAATTGGCAAAGAACATCAGGGCGCAGGGCGTGACCACCAGCGTCAGCACGGTGGCGAATGCCAGCCCGAACGCGATCGCGGTTGAAAGCTGCACCCACCACTGGGTCGACGGGGCGCCGAACAGGATTTCGCGGGTGACGAAATCGATGTTGATCTGCAGGACCATCGGCATCAGGCCCAGGATGGTCGTGGTCGTGGTCAGTAGGACGGGACGCAGGCGTTGGGCGCCGGTCTTGAGGATTGCGATACGTGCGTCCGGCTCGGTCCTGTGCAGCCGGTCGTAAGTATCGATCAGCACGATGTTGTTGTTGACCACGATGCCCGCCAACGCGATCACGCCGATGCCGCTCATGATGATGCCGAACGGCTCCTGCATGATCAAAAGGCCCAGCAAGACGCCCACGGTCGACATGATGACCGCCGAAAGGATGAGGAATCCGCCGTAGAAGCTGTTGAACTGGGTGACCAGAATGATGGCCATGATGAACAGTGCCACCCCGAAGGCTTTGCCGAGAAAGGCCTGCGCGGCCTTCTGTTCTTCGTCCTCGCCCTTGAAGGTCACGTCAACGTTCGACGGCAGGTTCGCCCTGTCCAGCCAGTCCTTGATCTCGTTGACCTTGTCGTCCGGCAGCACGCCTTCCTCGACGTCGGCGCGGACAAACATGATGCGCTTGCCTTCGGTGCGCCGGACAAGGCCGGTCTTGGGCTCGGCGGCACGCTCGACGAAATTGCTGATCGGGATCAGGCCCATCGGCGTATTGAGACGGATGCGGTCCAGCATCTCGACCGTTCGATAGTCGCGCGGGAACCGGACGACGATGTCGATTTCTTCGTCGCTGTCGTCGGGCCGGTAGTCGGAGATCTTCAGGCCCTTCGTGGCCAGTTGGACGAAGCTGCCGATGGCCGCCACGTCGGCGTCGAACTTGGCGGCCTGGGCGCGGTTCACCTCCAGTTCCCACTCGATGCCGGGGATCGGCCGGCTGTCCTCCACGTCCTTCAGGCCGGGAAGCTGGTCCATGAAGGCCCGCAGCCGCGTGGCGATGGGCTCCAGGACCTCGGGATCCCAGGACGACAACTGAACGTTCACCGGCTTGCCCACCGGCGGGCCGGCACGGGGCCATTGGGTTTCGATGATGATGCCGGCCAGGTACGACGTGCGCGCGCGGATATCGTCCAGGATCACGGCTGCCGGGCGCCGTTTCTCCCAATCGGCGAAATCCAGGGTGATCTTGCCGATCATATCCTCGGGATCTTCGTCGCGCGGTTCGAAGTTGCCGGTCGCCGTGTAGATCGATCTGAAGTCGCCGAACTCGTCCTGGATATCGAGAATATGCCGCTCGACCTGGCGAACCAGCGTGCGCTTTTCGTTGACCGCCATGTTGCCCCGGCCATGGATGATCACGATGCCCTGTTCCGGTTCGACGCTGGGAAAGAACTGCACGCCGTGTCCGTAATTGATGTAGGCATACCAACTGCCAATCAGTCCCAGAACCGCGAGGCCGAGCACCTTTGCCGGGTGACGCAGCGCAAACCCGAGGGTCTTGATGTAAATGCCGGTAAAGCCACGGATCTCTTCGAGTTTGACGTCGGCGGCCGCGGCAAACGAAATGGTGGTGGCGGCCACGCGTTTGGCCTGGGCCCGCTCCATCAGAACGTTGACCCATCCGCCGAACCGAAAACCGAGATAGGCGCCGGCAATGGCAGCGGCGAGCCCCAGGAAGGGTGCCGCCAGCGAGCCTGCGGCAAGGCCGAACGCAACCACGCTGAAACCTGCCGCGGCGACCGCGGTCAGGAACACCCGGCTGACCGTGGCGAAATTCGCGCCCAGGGCAGGGACGAAGACCAGGGCCATGGCCAGCGACGCCGACAGGGTCGCGACCAGCGTGATTGGCAGGAACTTCATGAATTCGCCGACGATGCCCGGCCAGAACAGCAGCGGCATGAAGGCCGCAAGCGTCGTTGCCGTCGATGCCATGATCGG
>Ga0066187_1000197_pt1 | contig 24100 bp, 17 predicted proteins | sample WorMetexBAHAMAS1_FD_58706 | JGI IMG/M metagenome (GOLD analysis project Ga0066187, IMG submission 58706) | Marine gutless worms symbiont microbial communities from Max Planck institute for Marine Microbiology, Germany - Inanidrilus exumae... | ecosystem: Host-associated > Annelida > Digestive...
GGGCGATTACCGGCACCCATAACAGGATGTCCATGTCTTCCATTATCAAAAAGGGCATCCACTGCCTCTTGAAGCATGCGCTTTTCATTACGAATAATCACGTCTGGGGTCTTAAGTTTCAGGATCGATTTTAGACGATTATTTCGGTTGATCACACGCCTATAGAGGTCGTTCAAATCAGATGTAGCGAAGCGCCCTCCATCCAAGGGAACCAGTGGACGAAGGTCTGGAGGAATCACAGGAACGCAAGAAATCACCATCCAATCGGGCCTATTCGGTGAAGAGGAAAAGCTCTCAATAATTTTAAGGCGTTTGGCAAGCTTCATTCGCGCCTGCATGGAGCGAGTTTTACGCAACTTCTCCTTTAATTCTGCGGTAGTTGTAACGAGATCCTCTTTCTCCAAAAGCTCACGCACCGCAGATCCCCCCATATTTACCTTAAACGCATCGATACCCCATTTCTCCTGAGCTTCGCGAAATTCGTGGTCGTTGAGAAGCTGTTTGCGATTTAGCATGGTATTCCCCGGATCGGTGACCACATACTCCTCATAATAGATAATCCGTTCGAGATCGGTAATGGACATTCCCAAAATATTTCCAATTCGCGATGGTTGAGTCTTAAAAAACCAGATATGTGCAACTGGCACGGCTAGCTCAATATGGGCCATGCGTTCACGACGCACCTTGGAGAGTACTACCTCAACACCGCAACGATCACAAATAATTCCTTTGTGTTTGATCTTCTTGTACTTCCCACAAGCGCACTCCCAGTCACGTGCAGGCCCAAAGATTTTCTCACAAAACAGTCCTCCTTTTTCTGGTTTGAAGGTGCGATAATTGATAGTTTCAGGTTTTTTAATCTCACCTCTAGACCATTCATTACGAATGACATCATCCGAGGCAATTTTGATCTTCAATTGATCAAACTGAGAACTATGAAATCCATCTTCCCGAAAACTATGAAATCTATCTCCGTACATGAACTTTCTCCACTAACTCCTTTAAATTTTATTCTGCGGCTTCACATTCTGCACGAATATCAAGACATAAACCCTGCATCTCTTTCACGAGCACATTGAACGATTCAGGAGTCCCCGCTTGCAATATATTATCCCCTTTGACGATAGACTCGTAAATTCTCGTACGCCCGGCAACATCATCCGACTTTACAGTCAACATCTCTTGGAGAGAATAAGCCGCACCGTAGGCCTCAAGAGCCCACACCTCCATCTCCCCAAAGCGTTGCCCACCCATCTGCGCTTTACCGCCCAAAGGCTGCTGAGTTACTAGAGAATAGGGGCCAATTGCACGCGCATGGATTTTGTCAGCGACAAGATGGGAAAGCTTCAGTATATAAATATAGCCCACAACCACGGCATTATCAAAACGTTCCCCTGTTCGACCATCGTAGAGATAACTCTTGCCAGTTTCTAAATAACCATGTTCCCCCATCATCTTCCAAATGTAATCCTCGGGAAACCCTTCAAAAACTGGGCTCTTTACATAAATACCAGACTTTTTAGCTACGAGGCCAAGATGTGTTTCGAGGAGCTGCCCCATATTCATTCGTGACGGAACTCCAAGGGGATTGAGAATGATCTCGACAGTCTGTCCATCGGGAAGATAGGGCATATCGGCTTCGAGAACAATGTTGGATACTACGCCTTTATTGCCGTGGCGACCAGCCATTTTGTCCCCAACTTGCAATTTGCGCTTTGTGGCCACATACACCTTCACCTGACGGATGACGCCGGGGTCAAGCTCAATATCCCCCTTGCGCATATGCTCCAATTCAGATTTATGTTGCATATGCAACTGTTTAACTAAGTTCTCATGTTCACACAAAATTGCTTTGAGTGCATCATAGATATCGTGTTGGGGAAGGATTAGGTTGTCTGGGTTCTCAACTTCCAAAGTTTCTAACGTCTCCTGATGAATTTTTTCCCCTTTTTTAATCAAGACATCACCTGTGATACGATGCATAATGGCCTCCGGGGCCTCCTCCCCAAGAAGAAGCACTCCAAGCTTCTCGTGGAATTGTATCAGGAGATCTGTCTCCTTCTCTTTAAATTCACGATGCATATCTTTAACACGGGTCATCTCCACCACAGATTCTTCATCGGTTTTAGAAAGACGATCACGACGGCTGAAGACTTTCACATCCATCACCACACCTGACGTACCAGGAGGTACAGTCAAAGAGGCATCTTTGACGTCAGATGCCTTCTCTCCAAAGATCGCTCTGAGCAGGCGCTCCTCAGGGGAGAGCTCCGTTTCTGATTTTGGAGTAATCTTCCCTACGAGAATATCTCCAGGCTTAACCTCTGCCCCGATGCGAATAATTCCATCTTCACCAAGGTTAGCAAGAGCCTCTTCCGACACATTAGGAATATCTCGCGTAATCTCTTCTTTTCCGAGCTTGGTGTCACGTGCGGTCAATTCGAACTCTTCTAGATAAATGGAGGTATAGGCATCATTTTTGATGAGTTTTTCTGAAATGATGATGGCATCTTCATAGTTATACCCACACCAGGGCATAAATGCCACAAGCACATTCTTGCCTAGAGCTACCTCACCCTTGTCGATAGCGGGACCATCGGCAATCACATCCCCCCTTCTCACGCTATCTCCAATATTACAAAGAGGAGTCTGATTAATAGAAGTGTTAGCATTGGAACGCAAGAACTTTTTTAGTCTATAAACCTTCTTCTTCATGGGATTGGCTTTCTCTGATATTACAATCTGGAATCCATCCACGTATTCGACAACTCCATCCTCTTCCGCTATCACCACGGCACCAGAATCGCGGGCAATTCTCCTCTCCATTCCAGTCCCAACGATGGGGGCATCTGGGATTAGGAGTGGGACCGCCTGACGCTGCATATTCGATCCCATGAGAGCTCTGTTGGCATCATCATGTTCCAAAAAGGGAATCAACCCCGTCACAACAGAGATCAGCTGTTTGGACGAAACATCCATATGGGTCACTTTCTCCGCTCCAATTTTAAGAGACTCCCCCCTGTAGCGCGCCCAAACAATCTTCTCTTCGAACATGTGATGCTCATCCAATAGCGCAGAGGCCTGTGCAATCACACACCGCTCCTCTGTGTCAGCCGTCATATATTCAACTTCTTCAGTAACAACGCCATCACGCACAATCCTGTACGGAGTTTCAATAAAACCAAATTCATTGATCTTCGCAAAAGAGGATAGAGAGATAATCAGACCAATATTTGGCCCCTCAGGGGTTTCAACTGGACACACACGCCCATAGTGGCTAGAATGTACATCTCGAACCTCAAATCCGGCACGCTCCCTATTCAAGCCTCCAGGACCCAAAGACGAAAGGCGACGCTTATGTGTCAACTCTGCGACAGGGTTCGTTTGATCCATAAACTGAGAGAGCTGTGAACGTCCAAAAAAATCTTTCAACACTCCAGCCAAGCCCTTTGCTGAGATCAGCTTGCCAGGGGTAAGTGTGTCAGAAGAAAAATCGAAGAGATTCATGCGCTCCTTGATAATCTTCTCCATGCGAGACAAGCCAATACGACACTGGTTTTGTACTAACTCTCCGACAGAACGAACGCGCCTATTTCCCAAATGATCGATATCATCGACACAAGCATCCTCATCACCCTGCTTCAAGCGGATCAGATATTTGAGGGCATCGATGATATCCTCCTTCTTCAGAGTCACAACCTCCAAATCTTCATCGATAATTTTTCGCCCCAGCTTTTTATTCAATTTATAGCGCCCAACTCGCCCTAAATGATAACGCTTGGGATCGAAAAATAGACGCATAATCGCAGATCGTGCATTGGAAAGAGTTGCTGGCTCACCTGGGCGAATTTTCCGGTAGAAATCCTTAAGGGCAGATTCGTAGGAATCTGTATGATCCTTAACGAGCATCTTAATTATTGGGCTCGTTTCATCGGCATCCTCCGCTACACGAATTGCACAAATGCCAGAATCGAACATGCGTTTAAGCATCGCCGTCGTCAACTTCTCTGAAGCTCTCCCAAAAATTACTCCACTATTTTCGTCGAGTACATCTTCCGCCAAAATTTTCCCTACGTGTTTGGGAAAGTCTTTATCCGATTTGATCTTTACACGAGATGTATTGAAAAATTCCTCAATGATGTCGGCATTTGATGAAAATCCCAAAGTGCGTACAAAAGAGGTAGCGAGAACCTTCTTACGGCGTTTCTTCCTATCTACGTAGATGTAGATAAGGTCGTTAATATCAAAAGAGGCTTCCAGCCAGCTACCACGGTAGGGGATGATACGGAAAGAGCTTAAAACAAACCCCTTAGGGTGTTTGTTTTGTTCAAAAGAAACGCCAGGTGAACGGTGCAATTGCGAAACAATAACACGCTCCGACCCATTAATAACAAATGTGCCATCCTCCGTCATAACGGGGATGGTTCCCATGTAAACCTCCTCCTCCTTGATCCCAGTCTCGTCAGTCAAACGAAACTTAACCTTTAGCGTCACATTGTAGGTAATTCCCCTCTTGATGCACTCCTCTGGAGTGTATTTAGGTACACCCAGATTGTATGAACAATATTCGAGAACTGTTTTTTCATCATACGACTTGATAGGGAAAACTTCTCTGAACACCTCTTCAAGCCCCATGTTCTCCCGTTCATGCGGCAATATATCTGCTTGAAAAAATTGACGAAAGGATTTAATCTGCACTTCAATTAGGTTGGGGGGGTCTATGATTTCCGCCCGTTTGATAAAACTGCTCCTCTCAGGTGCTCTTCTTAGCATGTATATGCCTCCATAAAATATAATTCTGTAATGACTGCGATGAGGTTGTCAAAAAACGAACCAGCTTTCCCTCACCAAGGGGGAACCGTTCCTGCTGAATGGGGTTACCGCCGCCGCTACCCACAGCAGGCCAGCACTACTACAACCCACTATCTTTCAAACACTCGTTAACGATACTTTTGCCCCAGCATCGATAAGCTTTTTCTTAATCTCTTCAGCCTCAGACTTAGGAGCACTATCCTTCACAACACTAGGAGGTTCTGCAACAACCAATTCTCTCGCCTCCTTTAGCCCAAGCCCAGTAATTTCTCTAACAGCTTTAATTACACCAATCTTCTTGTCAGCAGGAACCTCCTCTAACATCACCTTGAAATCAGTAGCCTCCTCCTGTTTTGCAGGTTCTCCATGCCCTGGAGATGGCATTGCCATCATCATAGGAGCAGCAGCAGACGCCTTCACGTCCCACACCTCCTCTAAGGCCTTCTTAAGCTTAGACAAATCTAAACTCGAAAGCTTGGTTATTCGATCTACGATACCCTTGATCTCATCGTCCATATTTATTTCTTGTTGTGTCACCATTACTTCCTCTATTTGATATTGTAATCCTTTATTCCTCTTTCTGAATCTTCTGATCGATACAGCTGATCACTCCCACCTGGAGCGCTTCTATCACCCTAAGTATTCCCAACATCGGAGTGTCAAGCACACCAAGAAATAGTGCACATATCTGCTCTCGATCTGGAAGGAGTGCAATTTCTTTAAAATTCTCAGGAAAACATTTCCTCCCTTCATACAACCCCCCAACAACTTCTATCAGATTTCGATTGTTCTCCATAAATTGATATAGCGCTTTTGTCGTTGCAACGATGTCATCACCCATATGAACAACACCGATATGCCCCTTCAATATGCGAACATCTACGGGTATATCGAGCTCAGAAGCAGCTTTCAAAAACATACGCTTTTTAACAATCTGCAAACACCCACCAGCGCGAATGAGTGACATGCGCAAGGCAAAAGTAACATTGGGATCCATAGATCTATAACTGGCTAGAATGAGGGTAGACACCCCTTTTAACCTGTCTTTACTCTCATTCAACAAAAGCTGTTTTTCTTTTCTCATGCTCAGATTACCCTAATCAAACCGCGATTGAGTTGATATCAACTTTAATCCCCGCTCCCATAGTTGACGAAATAAACAGAGATCGCAGGAAAAGCCCCTTAGATGAAGCGGGTTTCATCTTGGAAATCGCCCCCATAAAAGAGGTAACATTCTCCACGATATGATCCTCTGCAAAAGAGAGCTTGCCGACATAGTTATTAATCACGCCATTTTTATCAACTTTAAATTCAATTTTGCCCTTCTTAAGATCTCCAATAGCACGCTGAACGTCAGTGGTTACAGTACCCGCCTTTGGCGTGGGCATCAACCCTCTAGGCCCTAAAATCTTTCCCAACTTACCAACATCGCGCATCATTTCGGGAACGACAACAAGTACATCAAAGTCTGTCCATCCCCCTTTGATTTTGTCGACAAGTTCCTGACCACCCGCCTCATCTGCTCCCCCCTCTAAAGCCTCCACAACTTTATCTCCCTTTGCGAGAACCACAATACGTAACCGTTTACCAGTGCCGTGGGGAAGGAACACTAAACCCCTCACCTGCTGATCTGATCTCTTAGGATCTACTCCCAGGCGTAGCGCCACCTCAACAGACTCATCAAATTTGGCGGGAGAAAACTTCTTCAAGATACCTACAGCCCCCTGCAGGGCGTGACTCTTGGTTGGATCAAAACATTTAAAATGTTCCCTATAACGTTTGCTTCTTTTTTTCATATCAATCTAATCTTCAACAATATCTACACCCATCGACTTAGCAGTCCCACGCACCATTTGTGTTGCCGCCTCTGTCGCACGTGCCCTAAGATCTGGATACTTCCTTTCAACAATTTTCTTGAGCATCCTTCCATCAAGCTTGCCTATTTTATCACGATTAGGAACTCCCGACCCCTTTTCAATCCCTAACTCTTTTAGTATAAGTTGGGAGGTGGGGGGCTCCTTCATAATAAATGTAAAACTTTTGTCAGAAAATACCGAAATCTCCACAGGAAGGATTTCACCTATTTTGTCCTGAGTTTTTGCATTAAAATCCTTACAAAAAAGCATGATATTTAGACCAGCAGCCCCTAAGGCTGGCCCAATCGGCGGGGCGGGATTAGCCTTGCCTGCGGGAATTTGGAGCTTAATCTTCTTTTCTAATTTCTTTGCCATTTTATTTAATTTCCTCGATTACTCAAGCCTCAACAGAAACCTCTTCAACCTGCCAAAACTCTAGATCGTCCACACGCGTGTCTCGACCAAAAATAGAAACCATCACACTAATTCTACCCTTTTCGTGGTTGACCTCTTGCACAGTACCCATAAAATTCTCAAAAACACCATCTGTAACCTTAACATGATCACCTACTTGCAGTTTGTTTTTATGAGAAACTTCTCCCTTGCGAGTCTGAAGATCAAACAGAATCTCCTCTACCTCCTTTTCAGACAGAGGGATCGGCTTACCTTTTCCCATAAACTTAATAACACTATTGGAACCCTTTACATACTGCCACGACTGATCTGTAAGCCACATCTTTACAAGAATGTATCCCGGCCAAAGGCGTCTTTCACTAATTTTCTGCTCCCCTCTCTTCACCTCAGCCACATTTTCCGAAGGAACAAGAACCTCCTCAATACACTCGGAAATCCCTTCAACAGTGTGGCAGTTCTCCTCAATCGCACGCTTAGCCCGCTTCTCTTGACCAGATACCACTTGTACCACATACCATCGTTGCACTTGATCTTCGTCCATAAATTTTTATCCCACCATCAACCTCAGAAGGTTACCAACTCCACTTAAAAAAAAGTGGATAAACAGATCAACTCCATAAATTCCAAGACCAAACGCAAAAATAGCTCCAATCACGATCTTCCCGCATACACGCAACTCTGCCTTTGTCGTCCAAGAGACTTTCTTCATCTCATCCTTCATCTCCTGAACAAAAACTCCCACCCCTGCTCCCATCTTTTTAGAAGAGGGCAAATTTACCACATTTTGAACAGCCGTCATATCAGACCTTCTCTTTTTCTTCATAGAGTCCAACGCCCACGCTACAATAATCGAGTGCGGAGGGATTCGAACCCCCGACCGGCGACTTTGGAGATCGCTGCTCTACCAACTAAGCTACACACCCACCTCCACCCCCTCAAATAACCAGCTAAAAAGGGCTTCCATACTTTGTTGCTTCCAGTACCATGATCTATCCACACACCCTGAGGAGTCATTTTTTCACTTTACAATCTTTACTACCGTTCCGGAACCAATCGTCTTACCTCCCTCACGGATGGCAAAGAGCATTCCCTCCTCCATGGCAATAGGGTTAATCAACTCCCCCAATAACTCTACACTATCCCCAGGCATAACCATCTCAACCCCTTCAGGAAGCGTTATGGTACCAGTCACATCAGTTGTCCTGAAGTAAAATTGAGGACGATATCCAGTGAAGAAGGGCTTGTGCCGTCCTCCCTCCTCTTTTTTGCGGATATAGACAGCCCCCTTAAAGCTTACATGGGGAGTACAAGTCCCCGGAACGGCGAGAACCATCCCCCGCTCCACATCACCTTTCCCAATGCCACGCAACAATATTCCCACATTGTCCCCAGCACGAGCTTCATCTAAAAGCTTATTAAACATCTCAATGCCAGTAACCACACTCTCCCGCGTTTCGTGCAATCCAACTATTTGAACCTTGTCATTAATCCTAATTATACCCTTCTCTACACGCCCAGTCGCGACTGTGCCGCGCCCAGAAATCGAAAACACATCCTCAACTGGCATGAGAAAGGGCTTATCAACCTCCCGCTCTGGAGTAGGAATCTTCTCATCAACGGACTTCATCAAAGTATCAATACCCTGTTCCGCCTCTTTGTCCCCCTCCAGAGCTCTTAGAGCAGAGCCCCGAATAATTACAGAGTCCTTAAAGCCGTGTTGCTCTAGAACCTCGGCAACCTCCATCTCAACCAAATCGACAAACTCCTCATCCCCTTCATCAATCTGGTCCATTTTATTTAAAAAAACTATGATAGCAGGCACGCCTACCTGCTTGGCGAGCAGTACATGCTCTCTAGTTTGGGGCATAGGTCCATCGGTTGCCGCTACAACAAGGATGGCACCATCCATTTGAGCAGCACCAGTGATCATGTTTTTCACGTAATCAGCATGCCCAGGGCAGTCCACGTGTGCATAATGACGACTATCTGTCTCATATTCGACATGGCTCGAGTTAATCGTGATTCCACGTGCCTTCTCTTCAGGGCTATTATCGATAGAAGCATAATCACGAAACTCAGCGTTACCCTTCTTAGACAGATAATTTGTGATCGCTGCTGTGAGTGTTGTTTTCCCATGGTCGACATGACCAATAGTTCCAATATTAACGTGAGGTTTATTCCTTTGAAAAGCTTCCTTAGCCATTATAACTATCCTCCAGTTAGGCTCCGTGCATTTGATATCGATGACGCCCCGTTGCCCAGGATAGGAATTGAACCTACGACCGCTTGCTTACCATGCAAGTGCTCTACCCCTGAGCTACCTGGGCATTTCTGACGCATAACTACTTCATTTACCTAGGTTTACACCCTATCAAGTCATCTCAAACTCAGTTTAAAAAGACTCGATACGACGCAAACAGCCACCAGGGCTCAACCGAACACAACCCGAATGCAGCATAGCATAACCGTCAGCACAAAAAGAAGCAACATCATTCTTGCACAGCCAACCTATCCCAAGTCCCTCCGGAATAAAAAATTTTAAAGAGATTGACTAGGCTCAAGAAAGGCCTAAAATTTTCAGGTCAGAAAGAAAGGAGAATTCTCTCAAGCAGCGTAAACGGACCCACTACAACTGCTGATTACTCTGCGCTTTGCTCATAAAATTAGACTAATTTTAACACAGTCATCCCATCCAAAAGTTCTTTATATAATTTTGCATCTGCTTCAAAGTAAATTTCCAGGTCTGATTCAAACTTTTCTAATTTTTTTATAAACTCCTGCCCAGTCGTTTTTTCGTCACTTTTTTTTACATTACTATTAACAATAGCAATCACGCTTCTTAAGTAAACCATACAAGACTTAACAATACCCAGTCTTTCACTATCTAGAGAGCCAATACTCAGTAGCATTCCATTGACATTATCGTTGAATACATCTTTCAATTTCTCATCAACACACCCCTTTCTATCAAACTTTGATTCTTCGAATAGATTTTTTATACTTTTTTTAGATTTTTCATCTAAGTTCCAGAAAGATTTCAGGCCACACTTATCATCTGAAACAAACTCCTTCATAGGATTATCTTCACCTGGCAACACCTGTCCGCACAAATCACACAAATGTGATGAATCATGCCCAATAGACTCGCAACTTATGGGGCCGTCATAATTCTTCTCCCGATCTACCACTTTATCCATCATATTTTTCTGTAAATCCTTCCATCTACCTTGTATCTCTATCTCAGTATAGGATTTATTTTTACCTTGTCGTCCATTTTCATCAGGTGCACTTTTACATGGATCCGAGCTCATATAGGGGGCAAGAGCTGGGTAATGGTTTCTGATCTTGTCCATAATCGATAACAACGTGTAGCAAATTACCGTGTGAAGTGCACCTGACAGACAAATATCTAGAAAAGTGACACTCAAGATAGACGACGTCTTTAACGCCACCGGAAATAACAAAAACGTCACAATCGACGCAATGAGCACACTAACCCCATACGAAGAGAGCTTGCCCACTACACCAGTCTGAGAAAAACGGGAAAGCCCTAAAAATTCTCGAAAACATCCAGCTATGCACTGAGCTGTAACCCGCACCACCATAGGAGTGAGAACAGGAAATAGCCCACAATGGGCAACGGTGGCTGTTGTAAGTGCAACCGCCCCAACTGAAAATACCTTATCACACATAAAATCCCCATAAAAACATTTAAAACATGAGAAAATTATCTCTTAATCTAGTATTTACTGTCAACCGGATGCAGTATATTTCAAGAAATTCCAGCGATCTTTTTAAGTTTTTAAATATAGAAAAATTGCCCTTCTTGTAATATTTTATCTTCTTAAACTTTTCCAATTCGCGGGCAACTGTAACTTGTCAAGCAACAGAAAAGAATCCCCTTACAGCCAAGGGGTATGTTAAAAGAGGTGCAAAGCATTCTTTAAATCTTAGCTTCCACAGCAATTTCATTTCTGATGCCCCCCTGCGAGAGATGTTTTTCATATCCAAGATGTTACTATTAAAACATACCGAAGCACACCCATGTAAAAAGCTGTCAATGGAGGGCCTCTTAGAGGATTGAGGTGTAAGTTCCCTCGTTTTTGAGGATTTCTGGAGTGGTCCATTCGTAAAGAAAAGACTTTTCTTCTGGCTGTTTTCCCTCGAGCATAATGGCTATTCTTTTCCTATTTTTTCGGGAGAAAAGCGCGATGGCATTTTCCTTTAGTTCTTCATATGTAAGGGACTTAAGAGCAAGAATCATTTGTTCTTGATATTGGAAATTTCCCTTTTTATAAAAGGCCCTAATATTGAGGTCACCTACCATCTGGGAGAGATCTGCAGGAGGAGTGCCCAATTTGGTGATGAGACTATCTCGAATTGCCGCAAAGCGATCTTCGGGAACTGTCATATCGAATTGTTTCACATAATCCTCAAGGAAGAGCTCAAAACGGGCGATAAGTTCGTCGGGTTGATGGCTACTCGATTGTACTATGAAGAGTGTACAAGGCTGCATCTCATCTTCTGGGGAGAGCACTTTAGCTAAGTATGCAGTTTGCTGTTTCGTACGTAAAGCTGTGAAAAAATCCTTACTCAGAGCTACGTTCAAAATAGAAGAGGCAGCTTTTTTTTGAAAAGAAAAATCAACATCTTCTTGTAGGCATAAAAGGGCAACATTCCCCAAACTTTCCGTGGTATAACGAATTCTGTACGGACCTTTTGAAGAAGGAAGGACAAGTGCCTGTTTTTCTTTATGTTTCTCCGTAAGATAAGGGCGTTGCATGAGTTTTGTGGAGATCATATCCCACACAAGATGGGCCTCTTTCTTCCCCATATTTCCGCCGAGCATAGCCTCAACGTAAGCCTCTTCAAAAAGGGTATTGCTGAAGGTGAGAAAATCGTTGTATGAAATGCCTTCAATGGCGGAGATTTTTTCACACTGCCCGGGACAGATATTGGTTAAAAGATTTTTCAAGAACTCATAAATTTGTGAGTATGGTGATGCTCTTTTCGCACTGTAATAATCGCTAAGTATTGAAGTGACGTAGAGATTAAACTCTTCCTCTGTGATTTTTAAAGACTTGATTGCGGAGATGATCTTTTCGAGCAAGAGAGGCGCCTTTTCACTGTATCCGTTAATGTAGAGAATAAACTTTAAATCATTCACTGCAGTGTATGCGAAAAGGGAAGCCGCTTCAGCCTGAGAGAGAGTATTCGCAATTTTATCGCGTAGTGCAAGTAAGTAGATATCCATAAGGGCACTATTTACACTACTGCCGTCGATGAGTGGAGTGCGAACGTTGAAGATCCAAGCCACCTTTGGAAGGTAATACTGAGAATCTTCCAACAAATAGGCTTTCCCTTGCTGGCAGTCGGAGAGGAGCGCGGGGGTGGGTGACGCACAAACCTGCTCCTGAGTTGAATCAATCACAAGTTGTAAATCACTGGGAATAAAGGGGTTTTTCTCTGGGATAGTGATATTATTAGGGCTGACCCTAGCTTCACTCCACTTAGTGAGGTTTCCTGGGAGAATTTCGCGGATAGAGTATTGCGCTCCAGACCAACGCTCTCTTTTTTCTGGAGGCACATTGGTCAATTCTGGGGATGCGATTACAAGATATGTCGCCTTTTCTGGAGTGAGGTAGGTGAAAAAATCAGAAATTTTTTCGGAACTAAATTGAGAAAAGGTGAAGGTTTTTTGAGGGAATGTCTCGATCGATTCATAGATCATGTCTCCCGCAGAATTACACACAAATTCGAAGGGGGAGCAACGGGATTGATATGCGTAATTTATGTGATCCATCGCGATAATTTCATCGAAAATATAAGGAGGAATTTCCGCTTCTTTCAAGCTGTTCAACGTTTGAAAAAAGCGCATAATGACCTCTTCAAACTGCGTGACACCCTGCGGAGTGAGACGAAATTCGACACCGAACATTCCAGAATCTTTGGAGATTCTAATAAGATTTGATGAAACACCTTCAACAAGGCCCTCTTTTTTCAACTGAGCGCGCAGGCTAGATTCCTGTTTCCCCCTAAAAATATGATTAAGAAGCATATGAGATTGGTCATCTAAATCCAACAGATACTCTCCGGGAAGTTCCCATAAGATGGTAAGAGAGCGCCGCTCTGTGACAGGGTTGATGAAGATAGCGTGTCCCTCTTGCATATGGGAAAATAGCTTTTGTGTGCACTTAACGCGTGGAACATCCGACGAGGGAAGCATTGAGAATAGGCGTGTTGCAAGCCTCTCCAGCTCCTCCAGAGAGAGTGGTGAATAAAGGACGAGATGCGCTTTATCGGCACTATAATTGGTGCGGTGCCATTTTTTGATGTCTAAGTCGGTAAGATCTCCTAACGTTTCTCTATTACCAGTTCTAAATAGGGCATTAGGGTGAGAAGCATTTCCCGTTTCTTGGAAAACCATCCATAATCGATGTGAATCGCTCTCAATATTCCTGTCATGCTCTTGATCTATTGCATGTATCTCTTTCGAGACACTAGCAGGGTCAATGAGCGGGTCAATGAACATATGAGCAAACACATCCAGAGACTCAGGAAATGCGTCATTGTTCACAGAAAATATATACACGGTATTATCAGAGGAGGTATAAGCATTCATCATCCCCCCATTGTCCCAAATCTGTCGCTTATATACCCCCTCCTCAGGATAGGTCTCAGATCCCATGAAGAGTAGGTGCTCTAAGAAATGTGCAGTACCTGGATGACCTGCAGTATCAGACCACGACCCTACCTCCATGGATAGTGCTGCAGCAGATTGGTTGGCCTTGGGGTCTGAGACCAGGTAAGCTTCGAGCTTGTTGTTTAGTCGAATTTTCGCTGTTTTACGGCAGCTCAGACTTGGAGTTTTGATCTCCAATGTATTTTTCTCTTGAACACGCTCAAAACCTTGGGGATTTCCGGCTAAAATAACCGAAGCAGCGAAAATGAATAAAGTTAAAATCGCCCTCATTATCCTCCACTGGTGTCATTGCGGAAAGCTATTGTACTCGTTCCTCACAATATTCCATAGATATTTCGCTCGAGCAAGTTTTTTTTCTTTTCTATCCCTTATCTTCCCTGCCCCAGAAAAATTTTCCATATCTATAGACTTTCCAAAGGATAGGTGAATGGCACCACCACGAGTAATTCTGGACTCACCTAGTTCAATTTCTGTAGTTTGCGGCGGGGGGAGGAGGTGGTGGGTAGAGAGCGCTAATGAGAAAAAATGTGTGGGTCGATCAGCTCTTCGGGCCATTAAGTAGAACATGCCTACACTTTGCGGATCGAAGGGAGCAACTGTGATAGAGCCATCAGAATCAGCACGATCCCTTCCCCCGCTAGGAGCTACATAGATAGCGTGTCCCCCCCTGGAGAAAAGTTCTAGCATGCATTTCATCGTACGTTTGTTGTACATATGTTTTTTATGTTTTTCTTCAGGTGGATTATCGATATGTTTTTTCGAATGAATGCAGAGCAGATTACGACCCATGCTGAAGGGGATTGCCAGTGGATCAGATGTTACGCGAGAGCCTGCAACAAAGACCAAATTTTCACCGAATCTTGGATGGGATGCTTCCAACAAAAGACTGATTGCCTGTGGGTCAGTTTCAGTTTGATGATTTGCAAAGAGTATGACGTTTTCCCCGGCCTTTAAGATCTTCTCTATCTCGTTTAAGTGGTTTATCCCTCTTAGGGTAGAATGGGGAAAATCGACTAAAGGGCGTAAAAAGTCGAGACCAAATTGATAATAATCGAAGGGGTAGCGTATCTTCTCGTGGAAGTGTTGGAATTGATAGGGATTTTTGAATTGTTCTTCAATGATATCGATGAAGGTGCTATACACACCGGAACAATGATCTGGATTTTTTCCGTTTTTTGAGATGACGGGTAGGCAATTTGTGATGAATTTTTGAAGAATGCGCGCGTATTTATCAGGAATAAAATTTTTAGCGCAAATGATATCTATCTTATTCAGTAAAGAGTTAAAATTAGCACTCAATCTTTTTCCCACCTCCTAGCGAATAAAATTCAAATGCGTTGATATGTAGTTCGTCATTTGTACTAAACTTAATCGCCCCTTTTGCTTTTTTCGTGATTTTTTCAAGCAAAATTTTGTCTTTTTGTGCGAGATGATCGTCCATTTGTGGATGAGTGACCAGCTCTACTCTTTTCGTATGCTGTATTAGTTGTGTAAGGGCCCTCTCAATCTCAATCGAAACAGTTTCGTAGTTTTTAACCCTCCCCTGACCATCGCAGTAAGGACAAGAGGTAAAAAGGGTCTGGATTAGAGATTCACGGGTGCGTTGCCTTGTCATTTCGACCAGTCCAAACTCACTCATCCCTAAAATGGCCCATTTAGCCGAATCCTCTTTCATTGCCTCCTTCAGTGTATCCAGAACGCGCCGTTGGTTACGCCTCTTATTCATGTCGATAAAATCACAAACTACTAGTCCTCCAATGTTTAAGATGCGGAGGTGACGTGCGATCTCTTCAGATGCCTCCATATTGATACGCACTAAAGTCTCCTCCACGTCGAGTTTCTCCTTGGGAGTGGTGCTCCTTCCTGAGTTCACATCGATCGTGTACATCGCCTCCGTACGATCAAAGAAGAGGTAGCCGCCACGCTGTAACCAGATCTTTCTTTTGAGACATCGCTCGATTTGAGTATCTACAGCAAACCGCTTAAACATAGGAAATCGATCCCGATAATACTCCAATTTCATCTCATGATCATCTCGATAGCGACGATATAGCTGTCGGCAATATTGGAAAGTCTTGTAGTCATCGACGAGCATGCGCGAAAATTTCTTATTAATTGCCTCAAGCACAGATTTTTTGACAAGATCAGATTCTCTATAAAGGCAGGTGGGCTCTTCACTACTTTTGAAATCTTTTATGATGCGTTCCCAAGTTGTGTAGAGCTCATTTGCCTCCTTAACGAGGGTTTCCATTGAAGCACTGGCACTCGCAGTGCGGCAGATAATACCCATTTTTTGTGGCATCTCAAATGTTTGAATAATTTTTCTAAGCCGTTCTTTTTCTGAGCGATTTGCAATTTTTCTTGAAATTCCATAGTGAGGCGTGTTGGGCAACAAAACTAAATACCTTCCAGGAATAGTGATATTAGACGTTAATCGCGCGCCCTTCGAGCCAATCGGTTCTTTGACCACTTGTACGAGAGCAGGGTGACCAATTTCCATAAATTTAGAAATGTCGGCATTTTTCACTTCGTCTGTTTTGATTGAGCTGATATCATAGCTCAAGTCGAATTCTATGTTGAATAACTCTTGAAATTTTTGTGTATTTTCAACAATGTCGCTTATGTGGATGAATCCATTTTCTCCTTCGTCGATGTTAATAAAAGCAGACTGAATATTGTGCAAAATGTTGACAACCCTTCCCCTATAGATATTACTGGTGAGTGGTTGATTTGTCTTTCTTTCAACAATAAGGTCTTGGAGTTTTCCGAACCTTAATATTGCGCATCTCTTTTCCTTTGAAGATATATTTAGCAGGAGTTCTTTCATAGGTTCCACCAAGATAGCTCTGTTTATAGCCTCAATTTTAACATAACTTCAATTTCGCAAACACCACCTTAAGAAAATCAAAGGCTTTCTGAAAGAGCGCAGTTGCCTCTAAGCTATTTGTCCCTATCAGCCATGTTCAAAAAATCTATCCCCAAAATTACCCGTTTCTAGAATGCTGACAATCGAATTCGTATGAGGTTGCACCACAGATCAAATAGGGCCATCTTATGACCAAAGATAGCTGATGTAGTGAACTTTTTCCAGTAAAAAGTGGGGATTCTACCTGCTTCGTGTCATCTGCGGCGTTGAGCCAACTGTGATTTGATTTTGTTCAGGAAAGAGCCTTGGATAAGGCGAATCGCCCCACGCACACTACGTTTCAGTTCTGCTGGATGTGCATTGCCATGGCACTTTATGATGATTCCATCCATTCCACATAAAATTGCCCCAGCATACTCTGTTGAATAGAGCTGGGGTTCCAGGTGCTTGAGAAGGGACTTGGAAGAGGGGTCAATATGCTGATTTTGATGTATAGTATCTAAAATGAACGAAGAAATTCCTTCGGAGGTTTTTAGAAAAACATTACCTGTAAATCCGTCGGTGACTAGAACATGTATATCTCCCGAGAAAGCATCCTTTCCCTCAACGTTTCCCACGAAGCATGGGATCTGACGGAGAAGCTGATGTGTCTTTACAAGCACCTCTCCACCCTTTTTTTCCTCTTCACCGATGTTAAGAAGCCCCACGGTGGGGCGTGGGATTCCGCGGGTCTTTTGGAAAGCTATACCCAATTTCGCAAACTGAAACAAATGATCTGGAATGCAATGAATACTTGCGCCAACGTCGAGAACCGCTATGGGCTCTTTTTTTGTGGGAAGTAGGGCAATGAGAGCCGTTCTCGAGATGCCCATCAACATAGGGAGGTATATTTTAGCACTGGTGATCAACGCCCCGGTATTACCAGTTGAGATAAAGGAGTCAATCCTTTTTTCTTTGAGTAGACGGACGCCCAAACACATAGAGGAATTTTGTTTTTGACGAACAACCTGAAGCGGGTCATCATCCATCTTAATAACGTCTTCAGCATCAATTATCTGCAATTTTTTGGGGGTTAAGCGGTTAGAACACCTAAACTTCTCGAGAGAGGGGGAACTTCTGGGATCGGAAAAGACAACGAGATCGAAAGACTCCTCAATCTTCTCGTAAAGATAGCTCAAAATTTCGATCATATGAGATGGGGAAGATAGATCTCCCCCAAGAAGATCGATTCCGAGCCTCGGAATTTTTTTATTCCGATCTTTCAGAGACGACTGCGCGCCCTCTGTAAAACCCACAGAACGGGCACATTCTGTGAAAGAGTCGTTTTTTCCCGCAATTTGAGCAAACCGAAACATGCTTTTCCTCTTTAGCGTGATGGGATCTCTTGGTATTTTTTCGCGCATTTGAATGTCGATTACGTGGAACGGCCACTATAATTAATCTCCTAAATCATACTAAAACAAGGGGGGAAGCGGCATACCAAACTCCCACCCTCGAGCAAATTCACCCACATTTTACAATAAGTTGGGATTTCTAGTAAAATGCCTTTTAAAAAATCACAAATTTCTCATTTTAAGAGATTAGCTCCAAGATGGCATGGGCGGCCTCGATACCTGCATCTTTTTCTCCCAGAACCTTTCTCAAATTTCGACAGCTCTTGATACAACCGGCACGCTCACGTGGATGGAATAGAAACTCCTTTACCCTTTTGTAAAGGGCCTCTTTCGTGCAATTGGGACCAATCAGCTCGGGGAAAATCTCCTTTTTCCCGATAATATTCGGAAGGATATAATATGGAAGGTCGATGCGTAGTAGCCTGCGAGCAATGAAAGTATCGATCGCGTTGAGAAAATAGATGGCTACCGTAGGGACACAGTGAAGTGCTAGTTCGAGGGTGATTGTTCCAGATGTGGCGATAGATGCGTAGGAAGAGAGCATGAGCTCATAAGTGTGTTTGGAGTCGATGATAGGTATGTGTTGCACAAAATTTTTTATGATTGGCAAAAATCTTTCACTAGAGCACGATACTGCTATGAGAAGGTTAGGGATTTCCTTGCTTAACTTTTTCGCAGCATAAAGTTGCAGAGGGAGATTGTGTAGAATTTCTCTCTTCCTGCTACCGGGAAAGATTGAAATGATTTGTTGTGCATCAGAAATGTCATATTTCTCTCTCCAATTTGTGTCGTAATTGTAGGACTTAATCTGCGCGATTAGTGGATGACCCACGTAAGAAACATCCAGGAGGTCTCTCTGAAAAAGATCTGGTTCAAAGGGAAGGGTAGTAAGTAGTTGGTCGCAATGTTTTTCTATTTTGGAAATACGCCGCTTCCCCCAGCACCAGACACTGGGACACACATATTGGATCCGCTTGGATTTTGACCTGTTCTTGTGAAGAGTTCTGGCGAGATGTAAATTAAATGTTGGGAAATCGATGCAGACAACAGCCTTAGGTTTTGATCTGAGAATCTCTCTTTTGATAATTTTGAAATGGTGGATGAGCTTAGGAAAGTGTATCAAGGGCTCAACAAAACCCATCACATTAAATTCTTCCATTGCTATGAGAGACCTCATCCCTAATGCACGCATCTTTGGGCCGCACACTCCCTCCACCTTCAAGGTGGGATTTAATGTGTAGAGAGATTGAAGGAGATGTTTTCCTAAGAGATCTCCGCTGAATTCTCCAGCCAAGATAAAAATATCATACGCCATCGCAGCCCTCCCAAAAGTTTAAATATTGACGATGGAGGCTTTCTTCTCACGACAGTGCAAGGCCTCTTTGTTCATCGCTTGCTGATATGCTCTAACCCATTTTTTTAATAACTCTTTCATCGCAGGTTCGATATGGCATCGCAAGCTAAAAAATTGAATGGCAAGATTAAACTCCGGAATGGAAGGTATATGGATGCGAGAAGACTTTTTCATTTGTAATGGAGTGATGCGATATTGTGAAATCAGCAACTCTTCTGTTTGAATACGCAGACGTTTAGGGATTCGTAGAGAGGCGCTAAAGATATCGTCTACTAAGAGGCTGCATTCGTGACGTATACTGCTAAGAGATGCTCCCCTTTTCCTGTCGGCAAAGTGCAACTTTAGACGTTTTTCCAACAGGGGAAATACCAGACAGGACAGAAGAATGGGGCGTTGTAGATAGGGATGGTGAGATTCGGCAAGGATTTTGTCCACCTCTTCTAGGTAGGAATAGATCAAATAACCTTCACTAGTCTCTAAAAACTCGGCTATTGTAGGAATGAGATATTGCATCATTCCATAATCGACCATAAGTCTGAAAAATTGTTGCGCCGATCCGGATTCCAACATACGAAGGAGCTCTTCCAGGACGCGGGCGGAAGAACTTTTGACAATTTCTCCCTTGCATTCGGTCAGGGCAAGGTGTGTTTCTTCGTCTATATTGAACCCGAATCTGGCTTTGAATTTGAGGCAGCGTATCATGCGGACGGGATCCTGTTTGAAACGAAGAAATGGTATTCCGATTGCACGCAGCATCCCTTTCCGGGTGTCTGGATAACCATTAACGTAATCGATCACTAACTCCCTCTTGCTGTCGTAAAATAGACCATTGATAGTGAAGTCACGCCGGATTGCATCCTCTTCAGGAGATCCCCAGGTGTTGTCTTCGGTGATCAGCTGCTCATTAGTGATATCTCCGGCACGAAAGGTGGAAACCTCCATGGTTTGCTTCCCAAAATGGATGTGGGCCAGGCAAAATCGCTTTCCAATTAAAATGACTCTATGGAAGAGGGATTTGATCTCATGAGGCTTTGCCGAAGTTGAAATGTCAAAATCTTTTGGATTTTTTTTGAGCAGAAGGTCTCTCACACTGCCCCCCACAAGGTAGGCGATATGATTGGCGGTCCGAAGTCTTTCTAGAACATAGAGAGCTTTTGAATCAATACGATCGATTTCAATTCCATGCTGTTTTTTCGAATATGTTTTAGGTTGCATCTCTTCCTCATTTTAAAGCAGGATCGTAGGGTACAGGATGGAAAATTTTTATAGAAGCGTCCATATTTTTATCTTTACACATATTGGTAGGGCAATTTAAACAAAATTGCCTATTTCTAATTGCTTTTGTACTCTTTTTTTGGTTATGCTTCATTGACTTCAAAATCTGAATTTGCGAACGTTGCCCTCTAGGTTGAGTTTGAATTGCTTATGTTATCGACTCAACAAAGGGGGGTCATTAAGGTTTCTGAAAGAGGTATGAAGAAGATTTCTTCAAAGGCAGTGGGTGGCGCTCTTCTCGTTGGGGGAACGGCAATTGGGGCGGGAATGCTTGCTTTGCCTGTAGTGACTGGAGAGGGAGGCTTTCTTCCTGCAACGGTGGTCTTTTTGATTTGCTGGTTGGTGAGCACATGTACTGGGCTGTTGTTTCTAGAAATTTGCCTTTGGATGCCTGCTGGGTCTAATATTATCACGATGGCTCAACATTTTCTTGGCCCCATCGGTAAGGTGTCCGCCTGTCTTCTCTACATTTTCCTCTTTTATTGCCTTACTATCGCCTATACAGCCGGGGGAGGTGGGTTTATCGTCGCTCTGTCACATGGGAGATTGCCACATCTTGTGGGCATTATTCTCTTTTCACTCATTTTTGGGATGTGTATTTATATGGGTACGCATGTAGTCAATCGGATGAACTTTCTCTTAATGGTTGGACTTGGGCTCTCTTACGCTGCTTTTGTGGGAGTTGGCGTATGTGAAGTTAGGAGCGATTTTTTGCTCAGAAAAAATTGGGGCGCAGCAATCCTTGCCTTTCCTGTGATTTTTGCCTCATTTAGTTTTCAGGGTATCATCCCTAGCCTCTTTGCGCATTTAGACCACAATCCCAAAACGATACGTTTTGCCATTATAGTGGGAAACCTACTTCCACTCGTGGGATACACATTTTGGGAATACCTAGTTCTGGGACTTGTCCCGGTTGAGGGGACAAGCGGTCTTTTGCAGGCCAAAACAGTTGGGAAAACGGCAGTAGAATCTTTGCGTGATATTTTCCCACATTTACCTATCTATATCGTCGGACAATTTTTTAGTTTTTTTGCATTAACTACATCCTTTTTAGGAGTTACATTGGCACTTTTAGACTTTCTCTCAGACGGACTACAGATGCCCGCAATTGGGTGGAGAAGAGTAGCACTCTGTCTGCTTATCTATGCCCCTCCCATCGCTGTTGTGGGAATTAATCCACACATTTTTATCACGATGCTTGGATATGCCGGGGGTATCGGGTGCGCCCTGCTTTTAGGGCTTCTACCTATCATCATGGTTTGGATAGGGCGCTACAATAAACAATACCCACCTTCACCTTCAGGATGGCGCCTTCCAGGAGGTCGCATTTTACTTGCCATACTAGGGATTGTCGTCCTTGCAGAACTTTTTCTCGAATTTGTCTAAGCTCACACCTGGTTAGTCCATTTCTATAATACACATCTTTACTAATACTCCTACTATTGATCGCAAAAATACTCTAAAGCTAAAGTTTTGCATATTTAAGCAACTCCATAACAAAACCTCAGAATGTAAGCGCCTATCAGAATGTAAGCGCCTAATAGATTCACCATGATAAGTGTGCGGACTTAAATTCCATACTGCCTATGCGCGTCATCCTCCCATTTTTGAGGATCAACCTCAATCTCTTCATTTTATTCTTGGTTTTTTTAATAAGAATACTCTAGAATGACTTCTTCATGTCTATGCTGAGGAGGAGCGCGTGTATGTTAAAGATGTTGGCATTGGTCGTATCGCTTGTTACAGGGATACTGTTGGCAGATGCAGCTCCCCCCCAAAACCACTCAGACACAGATGCGAAGGTTGGCCAATCACATCCGAAGTTTAATGGTTTTACTGGAAAAATTATCGGAAGCAATGTGCGCATGCGTGGTGGTGCAAACTTGGACAGCGCGGTCATTACTGAACTTTCCAAAGGTGAGTATGTCGTAGTCGTGGGGGAACAAGATGATTTTTACGTGGTGGAGGCTCCGGCTGGTCTAAGGGCTTATATCTTCCGAAGTTTTGTCATCGACGATTGCGTAGAGGGCGATCGAGTGAGTATACGCCTCTTTCCCGACCGCGAAGCACCAATTATCGGTTATTACAATACAGGACAGCCTTTGGTTGGTGGCACCGTCTGCAAGCAAAATAAAAAATGGTTAGAGATTCCAGCTCCCAAAGGTACTCAGTTCTATATCGCAAAAGAGTTCATAGAGTATGCTGGGAAGGTAGAGCTGAAGGCAGTCCATGACAAAAGAAAGACAAATGTTGCGCAGTTATTTGAGTCTACAGAGCTGCTCGTTCAATCGGAGATGTGTAAGACTTTTCATGAAATTGACATCAAGCGCATCACGCAAGGTTTTCAAACCATCATAGATGATTACACAGATTTTCCCACGTTTGTTGCGAAGGCGAAGCATGCCTTAGCAGAAGTTCAAGAAAATTATCTCCATCGCAAAATTGCATTTTTGGAGACCAAGGCTTCGAAAATGTGCAAGGGGCAGGTAGAGGACATTTATAAAGACTCCACTTACTCGTCGGAAGACACGACTTCTTCAAGCGATCGTATGAAGGTTTGGGAACCCATCGAACAGGCCCTCTTTCTCAGTTGGTCTTCGATTCATCATGCAAAGACGATGGATGATTTTTATCACGATCAAAAGATGAAGTGTCGTACCATTTCTGGCATCCTTGAGGCGTATAGGGAACCTGTGAAAAATAAGCCAGGTGATTTTATTTTGAAAGATCACGATATGACTGTAGCCTATATATATAGCATCCATGTAGACCTGGATAAATATGTGGGGAAACGGGTCAATTTGATGGTGGCATCGCGGCCTAATAACAATTTTGCCTTTCCTGCTTATTATGTGCTAAATGTTGAGTGATTTACGTGGATCTCTATAATTTCTTCTTCTGAGATTCAGGTCTTCTTTTCATTCTCTTGCCAACTTTTTTTATCCTTTCTTTTTCTTAATTCATTGCTTTCATAAGGGAAATATTATAGCAACTGAATTAAAAGAACTTAAACTTAGAAAAGTAGCCCATCGCCTTTCTGTCTGATGCGAGCTTTGTATGCAACACAATTATAATTTCTCTGTTTTTGGAAAATTTTTTAATTATTTTTTGATTAAAAAGATATAATGTACGTCTAAGCAATATTTCTTAAAGAATGGGGTTTGTTTTATGTCTGCTATGGGAATTAATTTATCGGGCAAATACTTGAGTCTTCCCGAAGATGCACAAAGGACACAGGAGGCTCTTATCCGCGCACTTGATTTTGATTCAAAATCCCAAAAGTGCTTTGCCGTAGGGAATATGGTAAAATTCACGGCTCTCTCCATTTTAAATTGCCCACTCTATTTGGCAGATGCTTGTGTGGGCGGCCTCCTTATAATGAGGCCAATAGAACGTTTTCGCCAACAGGGGGCTAGTTTTTGTAAG